>Ga0099364_10003681_pt1 | contig 23630 bp, 20 predicted proteins | sample TergutTh196P3_FD_73070 | JGI IMG/M metagenome (GOLD analysis project Ga0099364, IMG submission 73070) | Microcerotermes parvus P3 segment gut microbial communities from Pointe-Noire, Republic of the Congo - Th196 P3 | ecosystem: Host-associated > Arthropoda: Insects > Digestive system > Gut ...
AATGACCAAACAAGAAGTAAACAATTACCTTAAAGACCTAAATAATATGAACATAGTAAGAAACGAAATCAGAGGGCTTCGAAATATTATTTCAGAAGTCAGCGCTGAAAGAGATCAGGCTTTTTTTTCCCTTGCGCAAAAAGACAATGCCCTTGCGCAAAAGGACAATATCATTGCCGAATACGAGCGCAGATTTGGAACGTTAAAATGACAAGCGTAAAAAACCGATGTTTGAAAAACTGAAAGGGCGAAGGCGTTAAAGCACGATTGCACGAAATGGCAAACTATTCTGCACATTCCAAAAAAAGAAAAACGACAACTTAGCGAAGCGGTCTCACCAAAGGTAATTTGAACGGCGCAGCCCCTCGACGCAGTCAAATGCACCCGAAAAAAGAAAATATTTATTTTTGCGAAAATAATTGTATTTTTGCGATCGTAAAATAAGGATAATATGCATATAGCCAACCCGATATACGACGTAGTCTTCAAATACATGCTGGAAGACAATAAAGTAGCCAGGCTCTTTCTTTCTGCTGTTATCGGCGAGCCAATTGTTGAGTTGGACTTTAGCGTGCCAGAAAGAACAGTTGAAATACCAAGGTGCGCGCCAGATTTATTGCGTCTACTTTCTGGAACACGGGATGGATTTACCTGCGCGCCCTGTATTGGAGGTTAATTACAATGTAAAGGACGCCTACACCGGCGACGAGTTTCCGGTATCCGGTGAGTTTGTTGCAGGGCTGCATCATCGTTCGTGGATTGTACAGATACGCGAACTGAAAGCGCGTCGCCGCAACGACCTTGAAAAGATATTGAGCATTTTCGACCAGAGTAATGTCACGAATATACGACATATTTTAGATGTGGACGACGAATCCTACCTCGAAGAATACCAACAGATTATCCGTCGTTTGCGTAAAGCGATGGAAGATCCTAAAAAGAGGCGCGAAATGGAATTGGAAGACGACATCATCAAGGAACTCCAAGATTTGGAACGTCAGATTGAAGAAAAAAACAAAAAGTTAGAAAGAAATGCCAAAACCATCGCCGACCAGGATCAAACCATTGCCGAATTGGATCAAACCATTGCCGACCAGGACCGAACCATCGCCGATTTAGAAAAAGCCATTGCCGAAATGAAAAAGAAATAAGATATGGGAACTTCTAAAAACTCCATCCGTCATGCTGAACTTGTTTCAGTATCTCCTGAAAATAAGTGGATTGCGGGTCAAGCCCGCAATGACGCGAGTGTCAAAAGTATAGTTTTTAGAAGCTTCCCTTAATAGCATATGTTTCGGATATCTATCCTCCCTTATTCAACAGAAAATAAGAGGGAAGAAGGTCGGTGTCCGATACTCTATTAAGGCTCCAGAGCTATCACACAAGGATGGATCAGTTTTTACTGGGGTAAATCCATTGAGGAGTATGCGCATGAGGATGACTTTAGCGCGGCAATCATGAAGTCGTGGTTGGAATATTACCGGGACAAGGGAAAAACAATACTGCAACATCACTCTATTCAATAAGAATTAAACAGATGAAAATAAGTATTATATCAAAATCAATCAGGCTATTTGATAATTTCACAAAGTCTATATATGAGATTAAAGAACGGCAAATTATCTCAAGGCGAAAATAGGGATTTTATTTTATCCGCGTTCCTTACGTATATTTCGACTGATTTTTGTTTTGTTTCGGTTTTTCGTAACCTACAACTATCGCATTTTGAAGAATATTAGTTCGCAAAGGTACTAAATAAATATGAACGGCGAAGCCCTCAACGAAGTTAAACTTCAAACCCGAAACGAATATCTACCCCAACACATGTACGTGCGAGGTTCGGCTTACGCCAACTCTCAATTCACACTGCCTCTTCCATACCGAATGCTCTGGTAGATTTCAGTTTGTCGTAATCTTCCATGGAGCCGACTACAATTTTGGTATAGTCGCGGATGCCGGTTCCGGCGGGTATCTGATGACCTACAAGCACGTTTTCTTTGAGACCGTCTAAATAGTCGGTTTTTCCGTATATGGCTGCTTCGTTGAGTACTTTGGTGGTTTCCTGGAAGGATGCCGCCGAGAAGAAACTCTGCGTTTGCAGCGCTGCGCGGGTGATTCCCTGCAATATCTGGTACGAGGTAGCGGGTACTACGTCGCGGGCTTCGATGATTCTGGCGTCGCGGCGTTTCAACACGGAATTTTCGTCGCGCAGTTTGCGCACGGTGATGATCTGTCCCTGACGAAGCCCTGAATCGCCTGTTTCCGTTACCACTTTCTTGCCGTAGATGGAATCGTTTTCGTTCATAAAATCCCATTTGTCTACCACCTGACCTTCGAGGAATCGGGTATCACCCGGATCAACTACTTCCACCTTGCGCATCATCTGGCGGACGATAACTTCAAAGTGCTTGTCGTTGATCTTCACACCCTGCATACGGTATACTTCCTGTATTTCGTTCACGATGTATTCCTGTACTTTTGTGGGTCCTTTGATGGCAAGTATGTCCGAAGGCGTAATGGCGCCGTCGGAAAGCGGCGATCCGGCTTTCACATAGTCGTTTTCCTGAACCAAAATCTGTTTGCTGAGCGGCACCATGTATTTCTTCAGTTCGCCGGTCTTTGAGGTGACGAGTATTTCGCGGTTTCCGCGTTTTATCTTTCCAAATGACACTTCGCCGTCTATTTCGGAAACTACTGCCGGGTTCGACGGGTTGCGCGCTTCAAACAATTCAGTAACGCGCGGCAAGCCGCCTCCGCCTGTAATATCGCCGGCTGAGCGGGCTATGGCGCGCGGTATCTTCACCAATATATCGCCGGCTGATACCTTGTCTTTGTCTTTCACTTGGATGTGCGCTCCTACGGGCAGGTTGTACGAAGAAATCACCACCTTGTCTTCACCCATCACACGGATGGCAGGGTTCTTCTGTTTGTCTCTCGATTCAATGACCACCATTTCGCTAAATCCGGTCTGTTCGTCGTATTCTTCGCGATAGGTGACGCCTTCCTGAAGGTTTTCAAACGATATTTTGCCCGATACTTCCGAAATAATCACTGCGCTGAACTGGTCCCAACTGCACAGCAGTTTTCCTTTTTCCACTTCTTCGCCGCTCTTGACGAACAATTGCGAACCGTAAGGCACATTTTGCGTGGTGAGCGTGATATTTGTGTTTTTGTCAATGATATGCAGTTCGGCGGCGCGTCCAATCACGATGGTTTCGCTTTCTCCTTTGTTGTTTAAGCGCTCTATGGTACGCAATTCGTCTATCTGCACAATACCGTCATAGCGTGCAACGATGGTATTTGATTCGCCGCTGATACCCGCTACGGCGCCCCCGACGTGGAAGGTGCGGAGGGTCAACTGCGTACCCGGTTCGCCGATAGATTGTGCGGCAATCACTCCTACGGCTTCGCCCAATTGCACCATGCGGTTGGTGGCGAGGTTGCGACCGTAACATTTCGCGCACACGCCCTTCTTTGATTCGCAGGTCAACATCGAACGTATTTCAACGGTTTCAATAGGCGATTCTTCAATGATTTGCGCAATATCTTCCGTAATTTCTTCGCCCGAAGCGATGATCAGTTCGCCGGTAAGCGAATGGAAAATATCATGTACGGTGGTGCGTCCCAATATTTTATCGGTGAGGGATTGCACTTGTTCGTTAAAATTCTTGTTGGCTGTTGCCGAAAGTCCGCGAAGTGTACCGCAATCCGTTTCGGTGATGATCACATCCTGCGACACGTCTACCAAACGACGGGTAAGATAGCCGGCGTCGGCTGTTTTCAGCGCCGTATCAGCCAAACCTTTACGCGCGCCGTGTGTTGAGAGGAAGTATTCCAAAACCGACAGTCCTTCCTTCAAATTTGCCAAAATGGGGGTTTCGATAATATCGGGTCCTCCCGAACTTGATTTTTTCGGTTTGCTCATCAATCCGCGCATTCCGGCAAGCTGTTTGATTTGGTCTTTCGAACCGCGCGCGCCGGAATCCAACATCATATATACCGGGTTGAAACCCTGATTGTCGGCGATGAGTTCTTCTTCCACTATCCGCGTAAGCCCCGCGTTGGTGTGCGTCCAGATGTCAATAATCTGGTTATAGCGCTCGTTGTTGGTGATGAACCCCATATTGTAGTTATTCATCACTTCTTCCACCTGCGCATATCCTTCTTGTACCAGATCGGTTTTCTTTTGGGGAATAATCACATTGGCGAGATTGAACGACAAACTGCCCTGAAAAGCCATCTGGTAGCCGAGATTTTTGATGTCGTCAAGGAACAGCGACGTTCGAGCCGTGCCTGCCATTTTTAGTATATTGCCGATGATGTCGCGCAATGATTTTTTGGTCAAAACATCATTAATGTATCCTACTTCTTTAGGTACTACCTCGTTGAAGAGGATTCGTCCCACAGTAGTATCAATTATTTTGGTTTTCGGCTTACCGTTTTCTTCGGTTTGTATCCGTACTTTCACCATGGCATGAAGGTCAGCGCGTTTTTCGTTGTGCGCAATAATTGCTTCCTGCGGCGAATAGAAAATCAGCCCTTCGCCTTTCACTTTGTGTTCGGGCGTGCTGGCGCGTTCTCTGGTCATATAGTAGAGTCCAAGCACCATATCCTGCGAAGGAACGGTAATTGGGGCGCCATTGGCAGGGTTGAGGATGTTGTGCGAAGCGAGCATCAGCAGTTGCGCTTCGAGGATGGCGGCATTGCCAAGCGGCACATGCACAGCCATTTGGTCGCCGTCAAAGTCGGCGTTGAATGCGGTGCAAACCAAGGGGTGCAACTGGATGGCTTTTCCTTCAATAAGTTTTGGCTGAAAAGCCTGAATACCGAGACGGTGCAGCGTAGGTGCGCGATTCAGCAACACGGGATGTCCCTTCAATACATTTTCGAGTATGTCCCAAACAGCAGGGTCTTTGCGGTCGACAATCTTTTTAGCCGATTTGACGGTTTTGACAATGCCCCGTTCTATCAATTTTCTGATAATAAACGGTTTATATAGTTCGGCAGCCATATCTTTCGGCAGCCCACATTCATGCAACTGCAATTCGGGTCCTACCACAATCACCGAACGAGCCGAGTAGTCGACGCGCTTGCCGAGCAGATTCTGACGAAAACGTCCCTGTTTTCCTTTCAGGCTGTCACTCAAAGATTTCAGCGGTCGGTTGGCGTCGGTTTTCACCGCATTGGCTTTACGCGAGTTATCGAACAGCGAATCTACTGCTTCCTGCAGCATACGTTTTTCGTTGCGCAAAATCACTTCTGGCGCCTTGATTTCCATCAGTCTTTTGAGACGGTTGTTGCGGATAATGACGCGACGATAGAGGTCATTGAGGTCGGAAGTGGCAAAACGTCCGCCATCCAACGGAACTAAGGGACGCAGTTCTGGCGGTATTACGGGTATTACCTTCAGGATCATCCATTCGGGATTGTTCACTTCTTTTGCTTCGCGGAAGGCTTCCACCACTTGCAAACGTTTCAGAGCATCGGCTTTGCGCTGTTGCGAAGTTTCGATGCTTGCCTTGTGGCGCAGTTCGTATGAGAGATCGTCCAGATTCAGACGGCTCAAAATCTTCCACAGCGCATCGGCGCCCATGTCGGCAATGAACTTGCTGGGGTCTTTATCGTCGAGCATCAGGTTTTCCTTCGGCATATTTTCCATAATATCGAAGTAATCTTCTTCGGTAAGGAAATCCATTGGTTTTATGCCGTCGGCAGCCTTTATACCGGGCTGAATCACCACGTAACGCTCGTAATAGATGATGGCGTCCAATTTTTTGGAGGGCAATCCGAGCAGATACCCTATTTTATTGGGCAACGAACGGAAATACCATATATGCGCCACAGGAACGGTAAGTTGTATGTGTCCCATGCGTTCGCGGCGCACTTTCTTTTCGGTGACTTCCACGCCGCAGCGATCGCACACAATACCCTTGTAGCGAATACGTTTGTACTTGCCGCAATGACATTCGTAGTCCTTGATCGGTCCAAAAATCCGCTCGCAGAACAAGCCGTCGCGTTCGGGCTTATATGTGCGGTAATTGATGGTTTCGGGTTTCAACACCTCGCCGCTCGAGCGTTCGAGGATTTCCTCCGGAGAGGCTAAACCTATCGTAATCTTTTTAAACGTATTCTTTGCTTTGTTATCTTTTCTAAATGACATCTTTATGATGATTTAAATCAAATTATACCAGATTCACATTTAATCCCAAGCCCCTCATTTCGTGCAACAATACATTAAATGATTCGGGTACGCCCGGCGTGGGCATCGGTTCGCCTTTGACGATGGCTTCATAGGTTTTGGCGCGTCCTATGACGTCGTCGGATTTGACGGTGATGATTTCCTGCAGGATGTTGGCGGCTCCGAATGCTTCGAGCGCCCAGACCTCCATTTCGCCGAAACGCTGTCCGCCAAATTGCGCTTTTCCGCCGAGAGGTTGCTGCGTGATGAGCGAGTAGGGTCCGATGGAGCGCGCGTGCATCTTGTCGTCCACCATGTGTCCGAGTTTCAGCATGTAGATCACGCCTACGGTTGCCGGCTGGTCGAAACGTTCGCCCGTGCCGCCGTCGTAGAGGTAGGTGCGCCCATAGCGCGGTACGCCTGCTTTGTCTGTCCATTGGTTGATGTCGTCCACTTCGGCGCCGTCGAAAATAGGAGTGGCGAATGTGACGCCGAGATTTTGACCTGCCCAGCCAAGTACGGTTTCATAAATCTGTCCGAGATTCATGCGCGAAGGCACGCCCAGCGGGTTCAATACGATGTCTACCGGCGTCCCGTCTTCCAGGAACGGCATGTCTTCCATGCGGGCAATTTTCGACACGATACCCTTGTTGCCATGACGCCCCGCCATCTTGTCGCCTACCTTCACCTTGCGTTTTTTGGCGATGTACACCTTTGCCAACTGCATGATACCGGCAGGCAGTTCGTCGCCGATGGTGATATTGTATTTCTTGCGCTTGTACACAGCCTCAATTTCCTTATATTTAGCCATGTAACTGTACAACAATTCCCTGATTTGCTCGTTGCGGTTTTTGTCCGAAGTCCACTTGCCGGGGTTGACGTTCGTATAGTCTATCTCCATCAACTGCTGGTGATTGAATTTTGCGCCTTTGGGGAAGACTTCCACGTTATAGTAATCCTTCACACCTTGCGAAGTCTTTCCGTTCAGCAATGTCATGAGTTTGTTGACTAATCTGCCTTTCAATTCAAGGTCTTGTTTTTCAAACTCTTCGTCCACCTTTTGGATAAGCGATTTTTCTTTTGCTTTTTCTGTTTTGTTTTTCACGCTACGCGAGAAAAGTTTTTTGTCTACCACCACGCCATAGAGCGATGGCGGCGCTTTGAGCGAAGCGTCCTTCACGTCGCCGGCTTTGTCGCCAAAGATAGCGCGAAGCAATTTTTCTTCGGGCGAGGGATCGGATTCGCCTTTCGGGGTAATTTTACCGATGAGGATGTCGCCCGGTTCCACGTGCGCGCCCACCATGATTAACCCGTTTTTATCCAAATTTTTGGTCATATCCTCGCTCACGTTGGGGATGTCGGAGGTCAATTCTTCCAATCCGCGTTTGGTATCGCGCACTTCCAACATATATTCGTCAATATGCAGAGAAGTGAAAATATCGTCGCGCACTACCTTTTCGCTGATGACAATTGCATCCTCAAAATTGTACCCTTTCCATGGCATAAACGCTACTTTCAGGTTTTTGCCCAGCGCCAATTCGCCGTTTGCAGTCGAATAGCCTTCCGAAAGTATTTGTCCTTTCTTCACACGATCGCCCTTTCTTACGATGGGACGCATGTTCATGCAGGTATTCTGGTTGGTTTTACAGAATTTCGGCAAATCAAAAGTTTTCACTTCATCGTCAAAACTAATGAATTTTTCGCCGCTGTTCAGTTCGTAACGAATGACGATTTTGCTTGTATCTACATACTCTACCACGCCATTTTTTTCAGCGACCACCAACAGTCTCGAATCTCTTGCCACCTGATGCTCGATGCCCGTACCTACAATGGGTGCTTGGGTTTTGAGCAGCGGCACAGCCTGTCTCATCATGTTTGACCCCATTAGGGCGCGGTTGGCGTCGTCGTGTTCGAGGAACGGAATGAGCGAGGCGGCAATAGATGCTATCTGGTTGGGCGCCACGTCCATCATGTTCACGCTTGAGGCTTCGGGTACGGGGAAGTCTCCGTCGAGGCGCGATTTAACGCGCTGCTCGGTGAAATGTCCCTTCTTGTCTATTTTAGCGTTCGCCTGCGCGATGGTCAATCCTTCTTCTTCTTCGGCGCTCAAATAGATGATTCCTTCGTTTTCGAGCGCTACAGCGCCGTTTTCCACTTTGCGGTACGGCGTTTCGATAAAGCCGAGGTTATTGATTTTTGCGTAGACGCATAAGGAAGAGATCAAGCCGATGTTGGGTCCTTCGGGCGTTTCAATCGGACACAGGCGTCCGTAGTGCGTAAAGTGAACGTCGCGCACTTCAAAACCTGCTCGTTCGCGGGTCAAGCCGCCGGGTCCGAGCGCCGACGCGCGCCGTTTGTGCGTGATTTCAGCCAACGGATTGGTCTGGTCCATGAACTGCGACAGCTGGTTAGTCCCGAAAAATGAGTTGATCACCGACGAGAGCGTTTTGGAATTGATCAGGTCAATGGGCGTAAACACTTCGTTGTCGCGCACGTTCATGCGTTCGCGGATGGTACGCGCCATACGTGCAAGCCCCACGCTGAACTGTCCGGCTAATTGCTCGCCTACGGTGCGCACGCGGCGGTTGCTCAAGTGGTCGATGTCGTCAACGTCGGCTTTCGAGTTGATCAACTGGATGAGGTATTTGATGATCTCAATGATGTCTTCGCGGGTCAACACTTTGGTTTCTGCGGAAGTGGTGAGATTCAGTTTTTTGTTGATACGATAACGTCCTACGTCGCCGAGGTCGTAGCGTTTGTCGGAGAAGAACAGCTTGTCGATGACGTCGCGGGCGGTCGCTTCATCGGGCGGCTCTGAACTGCGCAACTGCCGGTAGATGTGCAATACCGCTTCCTTTTCGGAGTTGCAGGGGTCTTTTTGCAACGTATTGTAAATGATGGCGTAATCGGTAATGTTCTGTCCTTCTTTGTGCAAGAGGATGGTTTCAGTACCTGAATTGACCACCATGTCTACATGTTCTTTTTCGAGAACGGTTTCGCGGTCGATAATCACTTCGTTTCGCTCTATGGAAACCACTTCGCCTGTGTCTTCGTCCACAAAATCTTCCACCCATGTTTTCAATACGCGGGCAGCCAGTTTACGCCCAACGACTTTAGTAAGCGCCGATTTTGTCACTGTCATTTCGTCTGCCAGATCGAAAATGGCAAGGATGTCCTTATCGTTTTCGAAGCCTATAGCGCGGAGCAACGTGGTTACCGGCAATTTCTTTTTGCGGTCGATGTAGGCGTACATCACATTATTAATGTCTGTGGCAAATTCTATCCACGAACCTTTGAATGGGATGATACGCGCGGAGTACAATTTTGTACCGTTGGCGTGTACGCTTTGCCCGAAAAACACGCCGGGCGAACGGTGCAACTGCGACACGACCACGCGCTCGGCGCCGTTGATGACAAACGAGCCTCTGGGCGTCATGTAAGGCACTGTGCCGAGGTAAACGTCCTGAATCACAGTGTCGAAATCCTCGTGTTCGGGATCGGTACAATACAATTTCAGTTTGGCTTTGAGCGGAACGCTGTACGTCAATCCACGCTCTATGCACTCTTCAATGGTGTAGCGCGGCGGGTCGATGTAATAATCGACAAACTCAAGCACAAAGTTGTTTCGTGTGTCTGTGATTGGAAAATTTTCCTGAAAGACTTTGAACAAGCCTTCGCCTTTTCGGTTTTCGGGCGTGGTGTCGATCTGGAAAAAATCGTAGAACGCCTGCAACTGGATTTCGAGGAAATCCGGATATTTGAACGGATGATGTACGGATGAAAAGTTGATTCTTTCGGTGTTGGGTGCTGACATTGTTTATGAATAGTTTATAATATATTGAACGAACTATTTTCAAAGTAAAAAATTAAGCGGGTATACCAATCTCACTTTCACCGGTTTACCATCAATTTTTCCCGGTGTCCATTTTGGGGGTAATGCTTTTATTACACGCAACGCTTCGTCATCAAGTAATGGGTGTGCGCTTTTTAATATTTTCACATTGGCGAGAGAGCCATTCTCGACAACGATAAATTCTACTATTGCACGCCCGGTAATACCTTGTATATGGGCTTCTATCGGATAAGTGGTGATTAAACGTGCATGGCTGGAAATTCCTTCAGAAGCAGGTTTGCCGTCATACAGGGGCATTTCATCTGCGGCTATGTAAATTTCCTCCTCATCCTCATTGATTTCTATCACAGTATTGGATCCTGATGCAAATAATTCAGCAACCGCATTTTGATTGGCTTCTATTGACCTTTTTATGTCAGTAGGTGAGATCGTTTGGCTGCTGCTTTTGCAAGCAAACAATGCAACTGCCAAAAACAACAACACAACCCCTACACCAAAGATTTTTATCTGCGTCTGAACTTGTCCGATCACACAGAACAAGTCTTTACTTCGTTCTGACATCGAGTGTCGTATGAGGGAGAAATTAATTCTCTCAATTTGGGGAATTGACATTTGCGGAAAAATTAAATTAAACTGAAACCTACAACAATTAAGGTTTAGGAAGCCGGATGATGGTCCGAATCGCTTCCTAAACCCAAAAGATACCTGAGCGGTATGTTGGTTTATTTAAGTTCAACGTCCGCTCCAGCTTCTACTAATTGTGCTTTAATAGATTCGGCTTCTTCTTTCGAGCAGCCTTCTTTGATGGCTTTGGGAGCAGCGTCTACTACTTCCTTGGATTCCTTCAAGCCGAGACCGGTAAGTTCTTTTACCAACTTGACGATTTGCAACTTGGCTCCGCCGGGGTGCTTCAGAATCACATCGAAAGTTGATTTTTCTACGGGTCCCGCGTCTTCGCTTGCTGCGGGCGCTGCTACTGCAACCGCTGCGGCTGCAGGCTCAATTCCATACTCGTCTTTGAGCACCTGCGCTAACTCGTTTACTTCTTTAACGGTCAAATTTACTAATTGTTCTGCTAACGCTTTAATGTCTGCCATTTTTGTTATGATTTAATCAATTAAATTTACTTTGTTATTCTTTATCCTGTAACGTCTTCACCAATCCGGCAAGGATATTTTTACCTGACTGGAGCGCCGAAATAACGTTCTTGGCGGGCGATTGCAGTAATGCAACCAGATCGCCGATGAGTTCGTTTTTCGTCTTGATAGCCACCAATGCATCAAGCATTTCCGCGCCAACGTACACCGATTCTTCCACATAAGCGGCTTTGAGCGATGGACGTTCGATTTTTTTCTTTTTGCGGAACTCCTTGATGAGTTTGGCGGGTGTGCTGCCCTCGGTGGAGAACATCACGGCGGTAGGGGTTTTCAAAACCCCGTAGAGTTCTTCGTAATTGCCGACGGAGCGCTCGAAGGCTTTTTTCAAAAGGGTGTTTTTTGCAACGACCAATTTGATGCCTTTTTCGAAGCACAGACGGCGTAACGCGCTGGTATCTGCTGCATTCAGACCGGATGTGTCTGTGATGTACAGGTGAGGATAACTGTTGATCTCGGCTACCAGGCTCTCGATAATTTGTCCTTTTTCTTCTTTACGCATGATCAGTTTTGATTTAAACAGTTATTCTTCAAACGATTTAGGTTCCACTTTTAAGCCGGGGCTCATGGTGGTAGAGAGATAAATACTCTTCACGTAAGTTCCCTTTGCTGCCGCCGGTTTCAATTTCTGAATCATGCTGAGAAATTCCTTAGCATTATCCATTATTTTCTCGGGCGTAAAGGATACTTTTCCGATGGATGTATGCACGATACCAAATTTGTCGACCTTGAAATCAATTTTGCCCTGTTTCACTTCTGTCACAGCTTTTCCGATGTCCATGGTTACGGTGCCGCTTTTGGGGTTGGGCATCAGTCCGCGCGGACCGAGGATACGCCCCAAAGCGCCTATTTTCCCCATCACGGAAGGCATAGTGATGATGACGTCGACGTCAGTCCAGCCGCCTTTGATTTTGTCGACATACTCGTCCAAGCCCACATAGTCGGCGCCGGCATTTGTTGCTTCGGCTTCCTTGTCGGGCGTGCAGAGTACCAATACGCGAACTTCTTTACCGGTGCCGTGGGGCAACGATACAACGCCGCGTACCATCTGGTTCGATTTACGGGGGTCGACGCCCAAACGGACGTCTATATCCACCGATGCGTCGAATTTGACGGTGGTAATGTCTTTCATCATGGAGGCAGCTTCGGATAACGAGTAGGTCTTGGAAAAATCAAATTTTCCCAACACTAACTTCTGGTTCTTTGTAAGTCTTGCCATTTTTTGTCAACTTTAATTATTTGGTAAATGGGGGTTCGCCTGCGACGGTTATTCCCATACTTCTGGCGGTTCCTGCTACCATTGTCATCGCCTTGTCGAGGGTAAATACATTCATATCCTGCATTTTGTCCTTTGCAATAGCTTCCACCACGTCCCACGTCACCGAACCGATTTTTTTGCGGTTGGGTTCAGCCGAACCTGATTTTACTTTTGCGGCTTCAACGAGTTGAACGGCTACGGGAGGCGTTTTGGTGATGAAGTCGAATGATTTGTCGGCATAAACCGAAATCACTACCGGTATCAACTTTCCCGCCATCGACTGCGTTCGGGCATTGAACTGTTTGCAAAAATCCATGATATTCACACCCTTAGAACCTAAAGCCGGTCCTACGGGAGGTGAAGGATTGGCAGCTCCGCCCTTAATCTGCAATTTTATTAATGCAGCAACTTCTTTTGCCATTTTTGTTGATTACTATTAAGATGATTATATGGAACAAACGGATAAATTGGAAGCATATTCGATTGTTCTGTATTTGAGGTGCGTAACATTCATTTTTAGATTTTTTCGACCTGCGTAAAATTCAATTCGAGAGGCGTTTGACGACCAAAGATCTTCACCATGACTTTGAGTTTCTTTTGTTCGTTGTTCACATCTTCGATTACTCCGGTAAAACTGTTGAAAGGACCGTCGATCACCTTCACCGGTTCGCCCACGTAGAAGGCTACTTCGAGCTCTTCATCGCTGGCTGCCAGTTCGTCGATCTTACCCAGAATACGGTTCACTTCCGACTGGCGCATGGGTACGGGTATCTTTTTGCGCGCGCCGTCAACAACACGCTCTTCTTCAATAAATCCCGATACGCCCGGCACATTGCGCAACATGTGTACCATTTCGCCGGTCATCGATTCGGTTTCTACTAAAATATAACCCGGAAGGATGGTGCGCTCCTTGCTTATTTTCTTTCCGGCTTTGATTTGGTACACCTTTTCTGTGGGGATAAGCACCTGCAAAATATGATTGCGCCAGCTCATTGCTGAAATCTGACTGTCAATATACTCCTTGGCTTTCTTCTCCTTGCCACCGGCAGTACGCAATACATACCATTTTTTTACTGTTTCGCTCATGAGGTTCATCAAACTGACTATGTGAAAATCTTGTACAGGAATTCGAACACATTTTGGAAACCAAAGTCCATGGCAAATATGACCATTGCGATAATTAACGAGGCAATCAACACCACGACCGAACTGCTCTGGAGGTCAGCCCACGAGGGCCAACTCACCTTGTGTATCAGCTCGTTATAGGTTTCTTGCAGGTAATTGGCTACTTTATTACTCATTTTTCTGACGACTTTTTTAGCAGGAGTGGAGAGATTCGAACTCCCATCAACGGTTTTGGAGACCGCTATTCTGCCCTTGAACTACACTCCTATTCAACTTTAGATGCTCTATTTTGATTGATTTTTCGATTCAAGTTTTTGACACATAGTCCATTGCATGGATTTTGCCTTCAAAAACAAGTTGGCAAAGATAAGGACTTTTTTGATACGAACAATTTTTTTTGATTTTTTTTTTGATCAAATCAAAAAAATTGACATTTTTCTATTTTTTCCATTACCTTTGTCCAAAATTTTATCAGTAATTATTTTATCATCACATCAATTAGTAGTAATATGGTTTCTTACAAAGATTTAGGTTTGGTAAATTCGAAAGAGATCTTCGCCAAAGCCTTTGACGGAAAATATGCCGTTCCGGCATTTAATTTCAACAACATGGAGCAGTTGCAGGCTATCATTTCGGCATGTGTCGAAAAAAGATCGCCTGTGATACTGCAAGTTTCAAGCGGCGCCCGCAAGTACGCCAATCAAACTTTGCTCCGGTATATGGCGCAGGGCGCGGTGGAATACGCCAAAGAATTGGGTTATGCCATTCCCATTGTGCTTCACTTGGATCACGGCGATACGTTCGAACTGTGCAAATCGTGCATTGACTTCGGTTTCTCGTCGGTAATGATCGATGGTTCGCACCATCCATACAATAAAAATGTGGAATTGACGGCTCAGGTGGTGGAATACGCCCACAAATATGACGTCACTGTTGAAGGCGAATTAGGCGTGCTTGCCGGTATCGAGGACGATGTTCAAGCCGAACACCACACCTACACCGAACCCGACGAGGTAGAGGATTTTCTGAACAAAACAGGCGTTGATTCGTTGGCTATTTCCATCGGCACTTCGCATGGCGCCAACAAGTTCAAACCCGAACAATGCACCCGCAACGCCGAGGGCATACTCGTTCCGCCGCCGTTGCGTTTCGATATTCTCGAAGAAATTGAAAAACGCATACCCGGATTCCCTATCGTGCTGCACGGCGCATCGTCGGTTCCACAGGATTTGGTTGCCACGATCAACAAATATGGCGGCGGCTTGAAGGACGCCATCGGCATCCCCGAAGAACAACTGCGCAGGGCTACAACGTCGGCTGTTTGCAAAATCAACATTGATAGCGACGGACGTCTGGCTATGACTGCCGCCGTTCGCGAAGTGTTTGCCAACGTACCCGCCGAATTTGACCCGCGTAAATATCTGGGACCTGCCCGCGACGCGCTGAAAAAACTGTACATGCACAAACTCACCGAAGTGCTTGGCAGCGCAGGAAAAGCGTAAAAATGATTTGATTGACCTGCCGGAGACGAAAAGCCCGGCAGGTTAGTTTTTTTATTGATACGACGATGCGAAAGCAAAAGCGTTGATGCGATCCAATACGCGCCGACTCGCCTCTTGTTCGGCTGATTGCAAGAAATCGGCAACATCCGCGTCAATGGACACGTCTTTGTATGATAAAACCTGAAACTGCTGGGAAACGGGATGATGTTGCAACAACAGGAGCGTATAACTTTCGACCATAGGCGTTTTTTGGGGTTTATGATTACATTAAATAAACGAAAGTTGTTTGGACATATTGTTTAAATCAAAAATATTTTTTTACTTGTTCGTAACTTACATGAAAAGAGCATTATTTATAGATCGCGACGGGACGTTGATCGTAGACCCCTCAATAGATGGCGGGGTAGACAGTTTGGAAAAATTGGAATTTTTGCCAAAACTGTTTCGCAATTTGCACTTTATACGCCGTAACCTCAATTTTGAATTCGTCATGGCAACCAATCAGGACGGGCTGGGTACAGATTTTTTTCCGGAGGAAACGTTTTTGCCCATGCACAACAAAATGTTGCAATGCCTTGCAAACGAAGACATCCGGTTCGACGATATACTCATCGACCGCTCGTTTCCCGCCGACAATGCGCCCACGCGAAAACCGCGAACAGGGATGTTCGGAAAATACCTTTCGGGAGATTATGATTTGAAAAACTCCTTTGTGATCGGCGACCGCTTGACAGATATTGAATTGGCAAAAAATCTCGGATGCAAGGGTATTCTCGTTAATAACAGCGACTTGCTCGATGAACGTCCCGATTTGAAAGAAACATGCGTACTGGCAACTACCGATTGGGATCGCATCGCCGACTTGCTTTACGCCGGAGGACGTACAGCAACCGTAAAACGTAAAACCAAAGAAACAGATATTTATGTGTCATTGAACCTCAACGGGAATGGCAATTGCGACATATGCACCGGATTGGGTTTCTTCGACCATCTGCTCGAACAGATAGGGAAACATTCGGGCATCGACCTGACCATCCACACCTTAGGCGATTTGCATATAGACGAACACCATACCATTGAAGACACGGCGATAGCAGTCGGCGAAGCCCTGTACGCTGCTTTGGGCGACAAGCGCGGCATCGAACGTTATGGTTTTTGCCTGCCGATGGACGATTGCCTGTGCAGCGTTGCCCTCGACTTCGGCGGAAGACCCTGGTTAGTCTGGGAGGCTGAATATCGGCGGGAAAAGATAGGGGACATGCCCACTGAAATGTTCCTGCATTTCTTCAAATCGTTGACGGACGCCGCAAAAATGAACCTCAACATCAAGGCGGAAGGAACAAACGAACACCATAAAATTGAAGGCACATTTAAAGCCTTTGCCCGCGCGCTGAAAATGGCGATAAAGCGCAATATTTACCATTTCGAATTGCCCAGCACAAAAGGAATGTTGTAAACGAAAAAAACATGCTGAAGATTCACAAATAATCATTATTTTTGTCCCAAATTTAATCATTCGTAATTCGTAATTCGTAATTCATAATTCATAATTGTCCATGCGTTATCTCGTTTTCATCCTGTGCCTGTTGGGGCTTACCTCACGTGCCGGCGACAGTATTTCTACCGGCAATACGGTGTATGTATTCGATCTCAAAAGAGAGGTCGGACCTGCTACATGGCGCACCACCATGCAAAGTATCGACCGCGCAGTGGAGATGCAAGCGCAGCTGATCATCATCCACATGAATACCTATGGCGGCATGGTGGATGCTGCCGATTCCATCCGCACCAAAATACTCAATTGCCCCATTCCCGTGTATGTGTTTGTGGACAACAATGCCATTTCAGCCGGCGCGTTGATAGCCGTTGCCGCCAACAAAATTTACATGCGCGAGGGCGCCAGCATTGGCGCTGCTACCGTCGTTCACCAGACTGGGGAGGCGGCGCCCGACAAATACCAGTCGTTCATGCGGTCGATGATGCGCGCTACCGCCGAAGCGCACGGGAAGGATACCATCGTTTCCGGTAAGGATACAACTTACCGCTGGCGGCGCGACCCGCAAATTGCCGAAGCAATGGTAGATCCGAGCGTGGTGGTTAAAGGGGTGATCGATTCCGGTAAAGTATTGACGCTGACTACAGAAGAAGCCATCAGGTTGAATTATTGCGAAGGGAAAGCCGAAAAAATAGAAGACATCCTGGCAGCCAACCACATTGTGGAATATACAATAGAACGCTACAAATTGACGCCTTTAGAGAAGGTGATTCAATTTTTGGTGAATCCCTACCTGCAAAGTTTGCTGATCATGCTCATCATCGGCGGAATCTATTTCGAGTTACAGACGCCCGGCATCGGGTTTCCCCTAGCGCTGTCTGTTACCGCCGCCCTGCTTTATTTTGCGCCGCTTTATCTCGAAGGGCTTGCCAATCATTGGGAATTGCTGATTTTCCTTACGGGACTAATATTAATATGTATAGAATTATTTGCCTTGCCCGGATTTGGAGTGGCAGGCATTTCGGGCATCATCCTGATGGTGCTTGGACTTAGCTTGGCAATGGTGGATAAACTTGTTTTTGAATGGGACTTTACCGCCGGTTTGGTAGAAGTTTTCAAATCTACCTGCATTGTTGTCGGCTCGTCGGTTCTGGCGCTGATACTGTCGATATGGCTTGGCAGGTCGTTCCTCACCAATCCACGACTGAAAACAGTAATGCTCACAGCCGAACAGCGCAGTTCGGAAGGATACGTCAGTTTCGACAATTTATCGGGTATGGTGGGCGTTACCGGAACGGCGCGCTCTATCCTGCGCCCCGCCGGAAAAGTAGACATTGACGGGAAACTGTACGACGCCATCTGTGAAATCGGCTACATCAACGCCGGCGAACAGGTAAAAGTAATCCGCTACGAAACCGGACAATTGTATGTTATCAAAAATAGTGGTTAGTGGTTAGTGGTTAATGGTTAGTGGTTAGTGGTTAATTCGTAGTTCATAATTTTCAATTTTCAATTCTCAATTCTCAATTCTCAATTAATTATGTCTTCTCTCAATATTCTTTTAATTACGGCGGTCAGCGCGGGTTTCATCCATACCATTCTTGGACCTGACCATTATTTGCCGTTCATCGTCATGTCCAAAGCCCGGAAATGGAGCCTGAAACAGACGTTGTTCATCACTACCTGTTGCGGGCTTGGGCATATAGCCAGTTCCATCATCATTGGTTTTTTAGGGATAGCGCTGGGATACGCCATTTCGCAAATCGAAGGCGTTGAATCTCTGCGCGGCAGTATAGCCGGATGGTTATTCTTTGCTTTTGGATTTGGTTATATGGTCTGGGGTATTTTCCAAGCCGTTAAAAACAAACCCCATACGCATTTCCATTCGCATGGTGGCGGCGAAGTTCATGTGCATGAACACACCCATCATACCGATCATGCACACCTACATTCAAAAAGCTCGAAATTGCTGACTCCGTGGGTATTGTTCATTATATTTGTTTTTGGTCCCTGTGAAATTTTGATTCCATTGGTCATGGTTCCGGCAGCCAATAACGACGCCAATGGCATTATGGCTGTTTCGCTGCTTTTTTCGCTCGCTACCCTATTCACCATGTGCGCGACGGTAACCATAGGATATTACGGATTCAAATTCCTGCCTGCCGGAAAAATAGACCGCTACATGCACGCGATTGCCGGAGCAACGATTTGTTTGAGCGGTTTTGCCATACTGTTTCTGGGAATGTGATTCACTCCTTCAACGACTTAAAACCATCCCCCAGCACATCATGCGCATCAATCACCGATACGAATGCCAACGGATCAATATCGCTGATGTACGCCAAAAGGACAGGTAACTCCCTACGGCTGATATTCGTGTAAATCACCTTTTTATCGTTGCCTTCGTACATTCCCTGCGCTTGAAGGTAGGTGCCGCCGCGATCCATGTTGGTGATGATCTTTTCGCGTATTTCCTCGTGTTTGTCCGAGATGATGATCACTACTTTATTGACGCTGATACCTCCCACTACAGTGTCAATGACTTTTCCGGTGATGAAAATGATCAGCCATGAGTACAGCGGTATTTTCCAATCCTGAAAAGCGAGCAAGCCGACCAGCACTATGAGCGAATCGACGTAAATCAGCGATTGTCCCATCGGGAAACGGGTGTATTTGCTCAATATCATCGCCACAATATCTGTGCCGCCGGAGGTAGCCTTCGCGCGAAATATCAAACCCAGCCCCACGCCGCCCAAGACGCCGCCAAAAATACCCGACAGCAGCGCATCGCCTTCTACCAATGGCTCGTTGCCCCAGATACTGCCCAAGACGTCCACAAAAACAGCCGTCAGTACGATGCCTGCAACCGTTTTGACGCCAAATTTGCTGCCTAATATTTTGATGCCTATCAAGAGCAATGGAATATCCATTAGCAACGATACCAAACCGATGGGCGTACCCAGCAAATGGTGAATCACAATGGAAATGCCATACACGCCGCCCGGCACAAATTTATACGGGGCAATGAAAAACACAATCCCTACGGCTAAACTGAAGGTGCCGATGATGATCAGCGCGGCATCCTGAAACCATATCTTTGAAAATATCTTGTCTTTGTACAATATCATATGCGCTTCAATAAGTCAAATCAAATACGGCTCAAAAATAAATATATTTATTGACACCACGATAAAAAAATAATGTTTACCTTTGCCGTTGGAAATAGTATGGAGGTCGGATAAGTTCAATTGATAAAATGGCGACGTATGAAAAATTTTGGTTTTTTTGTAAAGACGGCAAACAATTTCCATTCTATTGCGTATAATAGTATAACAGAAATAAATAGAATCGGAGCGTTGAACAAAGGATATGATAAAAATATATCAGTATGAAAACAACAGCAAGCGACAAACCGTCAGTAACCACAAGTGTTACAGCCTCCCCAACGGATAAAGGTAAGGTTACGTTGATAGCCAACCCTACCTATGATGTGGTCTTCAAATATCTGATGGAAGACAATGCGATAGCCAAATTGATAGTGTCCACGATCATTGGCGAGGAAGTGATATGGCTTGACCCCAGACCGCAAGAATATACGGCAGAAAAAGTTGACGCCGACGGTAAAGGTACTATCATCACAGTGTATCGACTTGACTTTTCGGCAAAAATTAAAACTGACAATGGTTATAAGTTGGCATTGATAGAGTTGCAAAAGGCGAAACTGCCTACTGATATTACGCGGTTTCGCGGTTATCTGGGCGACCAGTATGCTAAGGAACACAAAAACAACGCCGAAACAGACAAAGATATGGATGATGCCGAAAACGTACAAATATATTGTATTTACTTTTTGGGCAAAAATATAGGCATCAAAAATACTCCCGTCGTAGAGGTTTCTCCGTTAGTGCGCGATGCGGCAACTAAACAGATTATCCATCAGAAAAACAGATTCATAGAAGCGCTAAACCACTGTAGTTGGATTATTCAGATCAGTTACCTTCAGGAGCCTCGCCGCACAGATTTAGAAAATCTTTTGGCGGCGTTTGACCAAAATTATTGCACTGATGACCCCCATATACTTAAGGTTAGCGAAAATGATTTTCCTGAAAAATACCGTTGCATCGTCAGGCGATTGACAATGGCGGCAGGCGACCCCGAAGTAAGAAAACAAATGATACAGGAAGACAAGATTATCAGGTATTTACAAAAATGTGTGCGTGAAGGGGTACGTGAAGAAAATGAAAAAAGGGATAAAATCATCACTGAACTGACTGAAACTATTGCACAAAAAGACCTTGACCTTGCACAAAAGAACCAAGACCTTGCACAAAAAGACCAAGACCTTGCCCAAAAAGACCAAGACCTTGCCCAAAAAGACCATGACCTTGAAACCGAACGAAAAAAGAACGAAGACCTTCTAAAACAATTAGAAGATCTGAAAAAATTGAGTACAACATAAAAATTGATACGCCATGAAAACCCCGTTTTTAAAAACATTAGCCCGCGCGATGCGAAAGAGCAAGGTAGCCGTAAAAGCTGCATTTTGCCTGTTGATGTATTTAATGACAAACCTGCTCCGTGTGGCAACCTCCCTGCTGGGGAGGGTAGTAGCAACGACAAAGGGCGACCGGAAGGAGACGCCCCGATTTGCTATTGCTCTTAAGATTGCCGCAATGGTAGCCGTGTTAGCGTTGTGCAACACCGAAATACAAGCGCAAAGACGGCAAGGTTTTGTAAACGCGGCGCCAGGTGAAGTCGTAAACACGTACCCAAATACAGGTGGCATACCTTATTTTGGATACGATGCTGCAAAACCAATGCATACGCGAACTTTTGTGACAGGTGCGGCTACTGCGGGGACGAGTCTCAGCTATACCGAAGGTACTACCAGAAACAATAACAACAGTACCTTTAACGCCAATTTTGCCCAAGGTGGAATGATGATTAATCCCGGTACCATAGTCCAGAGAAAATGTGCAACCGCTACTTCCGGCGCAATCTTTGAATTGGTGGGTTTAACAATAGGTACAAGTTGTTTACCTACCCAATATTCAACGTATACCGGCGGTCTTTTTTTCAATGCGACCTCAAACAATCTTAATGCATGGCGATTAGCGCTCAACCATTCCCAAGGACTAACTAATGCCGCTACAGGATTGAATGGCACTTTTAACCTTGTGGACGGAGCATTATGGGTTAGAGTTAATTGGGGGTTAGGCTCAAACTTGAGTTATGAACTGACATTGAACGATAATTGGCAATTGGTTCCCAGATTTGGAATATTTTTTCAAACCGAACCGGGTGAAAATCCTTGCTCCTTTACATTTGAACTTATACAAATTCATCGTGCTAGATGCGGTAGCGTATCCGGTGCCGGAACTTCCTGTGGCACCTGCATTGACAACAGGACATGCAATAACGCAGAGATTACCGCACTTCAAGGCGCTTATAACGCTTTATACAATAATTCATCTGTGACACGGTATGTCCCTTATAACAATCCTCAAATCGATACCGATTTGAGGTTTCAGATTTCCTCGATTGATGCAGGTAACGAATATACAGTGTGCGCTGGCGATGTGAACGGTAGGACCTTTATAGACTTGAGCCGTTTCGCGTGCGCAGGCGATAGATACGTACAATTCGAATATATATGGAGGAAGGGTTCTGGCAATACCAATCCGGGTAGACCTCAAATTGCTTCTGCCGCAACAGGAGGCACTGTATTTGGTAATCCTATCAGTGGTGGCGAATCATTTTCTAATGGAGGAATTTCGGCGGGGGCTAACACTGGGGCAAACGGACGCAGACTAATTACAAACGGCGCTGCCGGCGGCACTTCCAATTCGCAGTCAGCGTGGATACGATTACCTGCTGACGCTCAAGATGGCGATGTGCTTGAGGTCAGAATGTACACGTGGAATGCGTGCAGGATGCCGTCGAATACGGGCGCTCCTACCGCAGCCGACCGCGCCGCGCACCAAAACATACAGACGGCATTTATCCGTGTAGTTTCTCCAACGGAAAAAATAGACGAGCAGAATTATACCTTCTGTTATCCGGCGAGTAATGTTACCAACGGCAGTTATGCCATGCAAATGCGACGCGACGACTACGCGCCTCTTACACAGGCAGTTAGTTATGAATATTACGCTTCCAATACCGCCGGAACCGCCCCCACGGGCGCGGCTTTTACCGGTCTTTCTACCGCAGCCGTTCAAAATGGACTCTTTGACCCCACAGTTTCAGCCATTGCTTCGGCAAATCGGTTGATACCCAACGGAACAGCCGCCGAGCGTAGCAAAACGTACTGGGTGCGCTACAGAAACTCGGGCGGTTGTTATAGCCCCTATTTCAAGATTACCTTCAAAGTGCGCGACAATATTTCAGCGGCGCCCACCATTACAGGACCAACTTCGGTATGTCTCGGTACGCCGTACACATATACAATAACCGATACGAATATTTCGGGCGGCGATGAAATTACTTTCAAATGGTTGAGTAGTACCGCTTATTCAGTTGTAGTCGACCCTACCGACCTTACCGGAAGAACGGCAACTATTACATTTACCGGAGCGGCAACCGTCAAGGCGTTTCGCCACTGGACGGAAGAGGTGAGCCGTCCGCCCAACAATTGCACCGGCGGACCTACGCTTGCTGAATTGGATGGTTATGTTGTTGGCTGTGATCGCTGTTACAGCGCTGCGAGATCATATACGGTTAATCTGAATCCACTTCCCACGGCTACACTGACAGGGGGCGGAACGATCTGCGGCGATGCAACGCCTTCACTGACCATTGGCGGATTAACGGGAGCATCGGGAACCCCTGCGTCATATACTGTTTGGGTGAATGACGGTAGCGCCGACCAACAATATGGACCCTTCGGCGTGGGCGGCACCACCATCAATCCTACACAGGCTGCCGGAACAACTGTTACATATTCCATTACCCGTGTAGAGGCAAGCGGTAATGCGTGCCCCAACGACTTTACCACTGTGGTTGCGCCTTCGCAAACTGTTGTCAAACGTCTGTTACTGTCGTTAGCCACGGCAAGCATCACCA
>Ga0099364_10003682_pt1 | contig 23628 bp, 21 predicted proteins | sample TergutTh196P3_FD_73070 | JGI IMG/M metagenome (GOLD analysis project Ga0099364, IMG submission 73070) | Microcerotermes parvus P3 segment gut microbial communities from Pointe-Noire, Republic of the Congo - Th196 P3 | ecosystem: Host-associated > Arthropoda: Insects > Digestive system > Gut ...
CACTCAATATTTCTTTTTCGTGGTTTTTATTGAAAAAAACGTATCTTGGAACTCCACCTTTTCTTACTTTCAAGAAAGCGTTTAACGGAGAATTATCGGCATCTAATAATAAATATTGATTTTCTGTTATGCGGTCGTCTTTTGCAGCCTGCAACCAAGCACTTTCGTCTTCATCTACAGAAATATAAACAACCGCAATATTTCTTTCGGAAAAATATGGTTTATTTTCAACTGATGCTCTATTGGCACTTCGGCAAGGACCGCACCAGCTTGCCCAAAAATCAAGAAAAATAGCTGTATTTTTATAGTTATTAAAAAATTGACTAAGTGTGATTTTTTTATCGCTTTGAAACGAACGCAAGTATGTTTTGTCTAAAATATTATGGGGCAACACTGTCCCTGTCAATAAATAAAAAGGTCTGTATTCTTGGACAACAGCCAACAATGTAGAGTCTGTTGCCGTTTTTTCAATTTTGTCCATTACTTGCAAGAGCGATTTTTTATAAGCTCTATCTCCTTTTTGTGCAAAGTGGGTAATTACTTCGGACAAAAGCCTTGATTGGAACACGGGAGATACTTTGTCTAAAATCTCGTTATATATTCGTTCAATATTTTCGTCGGGCACGCAATAAATATATTTGAATAACAATGCTTCAAAGGCGTAAAATGACAACGAATTTTGTGTAATAACAGCATCATCCAAATAACCTTCCGGAATTTTTATTTTACATTTATTAAAATAAATAGGCAGATATAATTTCAACGCATACAGATTGCTGATTTCTGCCGATGCATAGTTTATAAAATCGTTAGAAACAGTATGTTCTTTTTTATAATTGTGTAGAAATTCGTTTTCTCTATCGCGGTAATCTTGTAATTGCCGTTTGTACTCCAATAAATCCATACCTAAATCATAATTTGGTTCTTCTTCCCAAGGAAAGACGTTTTTCTTTTTGGATGCATAATTATAGTGAGCCGCATTTTTGCCTTCAAAAATTACATCATAAGAATTTTTGTCTTTGGCAATGGTTTTAAAAGAAACAGAATCGCTAGGTGTGATAAATAGTTGTGTTCGGAAATATCCGTTAGAAGACATACCGTAAAAACCACGGACATCAACAGTATCTATTTCAAATCGATGTGTTGATCCACCTTCAAACATCATTGTCTGTCTTGTTGTCGGTTCAATAATGCGAATTTCTGTGAAAATGCTGTCAGCAGGCACGCTGTGTATAGTAACCGTGTTATCATTGTGGCGTGCACAATTGGTAAAAGCAATTACCAACAACAAAGAAAAAAAGCTTGATTTTTTCATAATTTTTATATTACAAAAATGATTAAAATATTTATTAGAATATTATCTTTTTTCTTAAATCCAATTAAAGGAGTATTGTTTGACACACAAACAATACTCCTTTAAAAAACAACTCATTTTAGGTTAACAAGACCACTCTCTCCCTTCGTAACCTCCTTTTCGATAAAGTGTATGCCCCATATGGTCACAACAACGTGTCGAACCGCCCAACACCATTTTCATTTGGTCTTCGCTCATTTTTAAAGCCATACCTTTTAAATTAATTCTAGTCATAAACTTAAAATTATTTTGAAAATTTAAAAAAATACTTGCAGACCTTTTACAATGCTTGCGCAGGGCATTGCTTGTTACTACCTGCAAATGTAGCAACAATATTTTGAGTTATAACACAAAATCCATTAAGAATAGTAGATCCTCTATTTTATAATTGTCAGGAAGTTTGTAGCCATTAATTAGAATTATTGGCGTTGATCTTAATTGTGTTTCGTTTTTAATTCTCGTGCTTATTAAACTGCTCTGTTATGATTTTCTCATTTATATTTTACAAGATATTTTTTGAAAAATTCTTAACCTCTACCTCCATTTGTAATTAAATGAAAATGAGCAACGAACAATATTCCGTCCATACCGCAAAATAAAACGCTAATAATTTAAAAATCAAATTGTTGGCGTTTTTGCTTTTATATTTTGGCAATTTTTTGGTGAGATAATAAAAAATATCTATAAATAATATTCTTTTTCTTTGTTTAAATAAGATTAAATTTGCCTTCAAAATAAAGAATAAAATGATTACTTTTCCAAACGCCAAAATAAACCTCGGATTAAATATCGTAGAACGCCGACAAGACGGTTATCACAATATCGAAACCGTGTTTTATCCCATTTCGTTGTGCGACATTTTGGAAGTGGTGCCGAGCGCAACCAATGACTATACATTATATAGTAGCGGAATTGCCGTTGATGCGCTTGCCGAAAACAACTTGATTACCAAGGCTTACCGATTGTTACAAGCGGAATTTAACTTGCTTGCCGTTGATGTTTATTTTGAGAAAATCATTCCTTTTGGCGCAGGATTAGGCGGAGGAAGCGCCGATTCAGCTTTTATGCTCAAAATGCTGAACGAAATTTTTGAATTGAAATTAAGCGATGCTACGCTCGAAAATTACGCATCTCGCTTGGGTGCCGATTGTCCGTTTTTTATTCAAAATAAACCTATTTTTGCATCAGGAATTGGAAATATTTTTGACGATATAAACATTTCATTAAAAGGATATTATATTGTATTAATTAAACCAAATATTTATGTGTCAACTGCCGATGCTTACGCAGGCGTAAAACCACAAAAATCTGCTTTTTCGTTGTTTGAAACCATTCAAGAAAAACCAATTTCTGAATGGAAAAATAGGGTAGTGAACGATTTTGAAAAAACGGTATTTTTGAAATTTCCGGAAATTGAAAAAATAAAAGAAAAATTGTATACCGAAGGTGCCATTTATGCGTCAATGTCCGGTTCAGGTTCGTCTGTTTATGGAATTTTTGAGAAAGAAACAGAATTAAAAGAAATGTTTCTCGATTGCTTTGTGTGGTCGGGAAAATTATAGATTTATGATATGAAAAAGAAACTAATTATTTCGTCAATCGCTTTGTTCATGGTGGGCGCAGGCTTGTATTTTGCGTACAATCTGTATTGGAAACCCGACAATTTTCTTCGGCAAATCTACTTGGTTCCGAAAGATGCAATGTTTATTGTAGAAACAGAATCGCCTGTTAAGAATTGGAAGAAATTCAGCGAAAGCGCGCCGTGGCAGTATCTTCGTCAGCAAGAAAAGATGCAGGAAATCAGCGATATGGCGCATACGCTCGATTCGATTTTGCAGGCAAACGCTACGTTGATGGACTTGCTCGGAAAGCGCAATTTAATAATTTCAGCACACACCACGCGCCGTGGCGATTACGATTTTCTGTTTGTGGTCGATTTGCAAAAAGCATCGAAAGTGGAAACGCTAAAAGACCAACTCGAAAAAGTCTTTAAATCAATGGATTTCAAGGTAACAACGCGTTCGTTCGAGAAATATAAAATAATGGAATTGTTCGACCCCGAAGATCGCAGTACGTTGTATATGGCTTTTATTGACAATCATTTAATTTGCTCATACACAGTAATATTAGTTGAAAAATCGATTCAAGAAAAAGCTAATCCACATATCGGAAGAGATTTTTATTTTCAAGAAATAGAGCAGAAAATGAGCGGCAATGCGCTTTGCCGAATTTACATTAATTATGCGTATTTCAACAATTTTTTGACATACACGATGGGTGCTCCGAATGCCGAATTGAAAGCACTTTGCGAAACGATGGAATACACCGGATTGCTGATGAATGCGTCGGATAAACAGCTGTCGTTCAAAGGATTTACTAATTTGAAAGATTCAACCGACAGTTATATGGAGGCGTTTCTTCAATCGGGTTCCAATAAAATTACGGCGCAAAAAATCTTGTCAGACCGCACGGCATTCTTCGTTACAATGGGATTTGACGACAGCAACCGATTTATGAATAACGTAGAAAACGCATTGAAAAACAACTCAGATTCTTATCAATCTTTTAAAAAGAATTGGGATAAAATCGAAAGTTTTCTCGGAATTGATATTCGTAAAAATTTCCTTAGCTGGATGGAAGGCGAAGTGGTTTTTGCGCAAAATACGCCCGGAACGCTTGGTCGCCAAAACGAGTTTGTGGCAGTTATTAAAATGAACAATAAAAAAGATGCGGTTAAGAATTTGGATTTTGTGGAAGACCGAATCCGCAAAAAAACGCCTGTGAAATTCAAAACAATCACTTACGAAGGCTATGATATTAAATACCTCGAAATGAAAGGCTTTTTCCGCCTGCTTTTCGGCAAAATGTTTGATAAGTTGGACAAGCCTTATTATGTGATTATTGACGATTATGCTGTGTTTAGCAACAGCACCGCCACACTGCTTTCAATGGTAGAAGATTACCGCTTGGGACAAACCTTGCACAAGGATAAAGATTTCAAGAAATTCATGAAAAATTTTAATGATAAATCCTCTGTGTTTATGTATGTTAACACCGATAAATCGTTTCCGTTGTGGAAAAATCTTGTTGATAATTCCACTTGGAAAAGTATGCAGGAAAATCAGAATTTTATCCTTTGTTTTCCACAAACAGGATTTCAGTTGACTGCCGATAAAACAGTATTTGATACGCGCGCCGTTGCCGAATTCAGCGAGCCGAACACCGAAGAACAAACAGACGAAATAGACGATGAAATGGCAGAAAATGATGATTCGGAAGAAGACGAATTAACCGCATTGCAATTATTTTACATCGAAAAAATGTCGGGCAATGTTTATACCGAATTTTACGACGACGGCGCAGTAAAAAGCAAAGTCGAAATGAAAAACGCTGTCCGCCACGGAAAATTCAAAGAATTTTATCCCGACGGAAAACTAAAAACGCACGGAAAATTCAAAAACAACAAAAAACACGGTACTTGGCATCATTACAACGATAACGAAAATTTGTTGAAAAAAGAAAAATGGAAAGATGGGAAATTGGTGAAATAAAAAAATGTTGTACATTTGTATATTATGAGTAATTTGATTTCAACATACGATAACGTTTTAAAAGAATATAATCTTCAGATTATCAGCAAATTTAATGAAGAAGATTTTAAGTTTTACAATGAAATCTTGTTTTCTGCGCATAGTTGTGGAATCGAAGGCAATTCTTTTTCGGTTGATGATACGCGAGAGTTGAAAGAACAGCAATTAGGAAATATTCCAATAGGCAAAACACTGTTTGAGGCTTACGAAATGTTAGACCATTTTCGAGCGTATGAGTTTTTGTTTGCGAATACAGATAAACCATTAACAGAGAGTCTGTTGAAAGAAACACATCGGTTGTTGATGGAACACACATTGAGTTATCGCATAAAAGAAGCCGTAGCAGGCGAATATACCAATACCGATATGGCAGCAGGTGATACCATTTTCGGCGACCATAAAATGTTGATTGCACAAGTTCCGAAACTGCTTTCTCAAACGCAGAAAATGCTGGAAAATAACACATTGCACCCTGTTGTACTATCAGCTCGCTTTCATTGTTTTTTTGAATATTTGCACCCTTTCAGAGATGGAAACGGACGCATTTGGCGCTTATTTTCTAATTTTATTTTGGCAAAACTCGGACACCCGATTATTATTATTGAACGAGAAAAAAAATCTGAATATTTACAAGCGTTGAAATCATATAAAAAAGAAAATTCTACCGAATTCATCGAGGAATTTTTCTTGAATACTGCCATTTCGCGAATGGAAAGAGAAATAGAAGAAAAGAAAAACCTGACAAAAAACTTTTTAGATGGTTTTATGTCAAAAGGCTAAAATGTTGAAAAAAACACCTTCAAAAGTTTTCCCATAACAATAAAAAATCGTACTTTAGTGCGATTTTTATTTTATAACCAAATTTTTATTTAAATGCTTGATAACGAAGACAGAATTATCCGAGTAAACATTGAAGAAGAGATGAAATCTTCTTACATTGACTACTCTATGTCAGTAATTGTATCTCGTGCCTTGCCCGATGTGCGCGATGGATTTAAACCCGTACACCGCAGGGTACTTTTTGGAATGAACGAATTAGGGAATAATTCCGATAAACCATATAAAAAATCTGCCCGTATTGTCGGGGAAGTAATGGGTAAGTATCACCCGCATGGCGATTCGTCGATTTACAACACGCTGGTGCGTTTGGCGCAGCCTTGGTCGTTGCGTTATATGCTTGTGGATGGGCAAGGAAACTTCGGTTCGGTCGATGGCGACAATCCCGCTGCAATGCGTTATACCGAAGCTCGTATGCGCAAGATTGCCGAAGAAATGCTTCTTGACATCAACAAAGACACGATTGATTGGCGGTTGAATTTCGATGATACGCTCAAAGAACCGACTGTGTTGCCGACACGCATTCCGAATTTGTTGATAAACGGTTCGTCGGGTATCGCTGTTGGTATGGCGACAAATATGGCTCCGCACAATCTTACCGAAGTCTGCAACGCCATTATCGCGTATTTGGAAGACAACGAAATTGATGTTGCCGGATTGATGAAACACATCACTGCGCCCGATTTCCCAACAGGCGGAATTATTCAAGGATATGCCGGCGTAAAAGAGGCTTTTGAAACAGGTCGCGGACGAATCGTGGTGCGTTCCAAAGTGGATATTGAAATAGATAACAACGGAAAGGAAAAAATTATTGTTTCCGAAATTCCGTATATGGTTAATAAAAAGGAGCTTATCAAGGCGATTGCCGATATGGCGGAAGAAAAACGCATCGAAGGCATTTCGTATATTAATGATGAGTCCGACCGCGAAGGAATGCGCATTCGTATCGACGTAAAACGTGATGCAAATTCAAATGTTGTATTAAATAAATTGTTCAAATACAGCGCATTACAATCTTCTTTTAGCGTAAATAATATTGCGTTGGTAAAAGGACGTCCGCGAATGTTGAATCTCAAAGATATGATCCATTATTTTGTGGAACACCGCCACGAAGTAGTTACGCGTCGCACGCAATGGGAATTGGCAGAAGCCGAAAAACGCGCGCATTTATTGGAAGGATTTATGATTATTTTGGATAATCTCGACGAAGCAATCAAAATTATCCGCGATTCCAAAACGCCTGCCGAAGCGCGTGAAAGGTTATCTGAGCGTTTTGGATTGAGTGAAATTCAAGCGAGCGCGGTGGTCGAAATGCGTCTACGTCAATTAACCGGAATGGAGCAAGACAAGCTTCGCGCCGAGTACGAAGAAATTTTGAGAACAATCGAAGATTTAAAAGATATTTTGGCAAATATCGAACGTCGTATTGCCATTATCAAAAACGAAACTATCGAAGTTCGTGATAAATACGGTGACGAAAGACGTACCGAAATTGTTTATTCTTCCGAAGAATTTAATCCCGAAGATTTTTATTCCGATGATGAAATGATTATCACCATTTCGCATTTGGGTTACATCAAACGCACGCCGTTGACTGAATTCCGGGCGCAGGGCAGGGGAGGAGTCGGCGCAAAAGGCGGACAGGCTCGCGATGAAGATTTTATCGAGCATATTTATCCCGCGTCGATGCACAATATGATGTTATTTTTCACTCAAAAAGGAAAATGTTATTGGCTCAAAGTGTATGAAATTCCCGAAGGTGCGAAAAACACCAAAGGGCGCGCTATTCAAAATATGCTAAACATCGACGGCGACGACAAAGTAAACGCATTTATCCGTGTAAAAGGACTGAACGACACGGAATATATCAATTCGCATTATTTGATGTTCTGTACCAAAAATGGGGTAGTGAAGAAAACTTCGTTGGAAGCCTATTCGCGTCCACGTCAGAACGGTGTAAATGCGATTACTATTCGCGAAGACGACCAAGTGATACAAGTGCGACTCACAGACGGTGAAAACGAAGTGGTTCTTGCCAACAAAAACGGACGTGCGATTCGTTTCCACGAATCAAAAATTCGCGAAATGGGACGAACTGCAACCGGCGTTCGCGGTATGACGCTCGACGAAGATGGACAAGACGAAGTAGTTGGTATGATTTGCGTTAAACCTTCGGACAAAGAAACAGTCTTAGTAGTATCGGAGAAAGGTTACGGAAAACGCACTTGGCTCGATGAAATGGACGAAAATGGAGAATTTGTACTTGAAAATGGAGAAAGAATTCCTGTATATCGTGTTACCAACCGTGGCGGAAAAGGCGTGAGAACGATGAATATTACCGAAAAAACAGGTAAATTGGTGGCAATCAAGAATGTAACAGACGAAAACGATTTGATGATTATCAATAAATCGGGCATTGCTATTCGTTTGAAAGTAGGCGATATGCGCATTATGGGACGCGCTACGCAAGGCGTCCGCTTGATAAATCTTGAAAAACGTAACGACGAAATTGCCTCAGTAACAAAAGTGCAGTCGGAAGTAGAAGAAGAAATTCAAGAACAAAATCTTGAAAATAATGTTGATAATGATAATGTAGAAGAAATTTCAACTAACGAATAAGTTTAACTATAAAAAAAAATTAAAATGAAAAAATTAATGTTAATTGGCTTTTTGCTGTTGGGCGTTGTTGTTGCCCATGCGCAAAAAAACACGGTAAGCCGTGCTTATAATTTGGCTACTATGGTGCCTGCCGATTTAGAAACCGCTAAAACAGTGCTTACAGAAGCAATGAAAGATTCAGGAACTTTTGATGCAAAATCGTGGTATCAAGCTGGTGTGGTGTACGACAGAATCGTTGATGCAGAAAAGATTAAAGCATCTTTTGGTCAAGAAGAAGACAAAGAACTAAGAGGCGAGAGCATGTTGAAAGCGTACGATTACTTTGTGAAAGCGTATTCGCTGGATATTCTTCCCAACGAAAAAGGCAAAGTAGCTCCTAAATACACAAAACAAATTACAAGTGCAATGAGGACTTATCCGGCAGAAATAGTTAATTACGGGCTATTTCAATATGAAAATAAAGACTATGCAAAAGCTGTTTCAGTGTGGGAAAAATACTTGGATATGCCTAATCTGCCTTTCTTAAAAGATGCAGAAATAGAAAAAGAGCCAATGTATAATGAGATAATGTTTTATACAGCAAACACAGCGCAGCTTGGCGAAAATTTCGATACTGCCATCAAATATTACGAAAAAGTAAAAGATTTGCACGCTATAAATGATAGCTATCAGCTTTTGTCGCAGTTATATTTGGATGAGAAAAAAGACACGGTTAATTACTTGAGAACCATCAAAGTAGGACTTGATAAATATCCTGAAAATTCGTTTTTCGTAGGCTCGCTGATTGAATATTACATTTATGTTAATGAAAATATCGACAGCGCATTTATTTATATAAATGAAGCCATCAAAGCGAATCCGCAACAGGCTGATAATTATTTTATTAGAGGCGCAATTTACGAAACAAGAGATGAAAACGAAACGGCTTTGCAAGATTTCTTAAAAGCAGTAGAAATTAATCCTCAACATGACAGAGCATTGTCTGCCATTGGAAATTATTACGTTAAACAAGGCGATGAGCAAAATCGCGCTGCTGACAGAATGAAAGACCCAAAATTGGAAAAAGAAGCAAAAGATAAAGCAATGGAGTTTTATAAAAAAGCCATTCCGTATTTGGAGCAAGCCAGACAAATTGACCCTAAAAACAGAGCTAATCTGATAACATTAAGAAGCGTTTACTATAAGCTATATAGAGATGATAGAAATCCGAAATATATAGAAATTAGTAAAGCGATAGAAGCGTTGTAATATAATAATTTGTGATTTTTGGATTTATAATAATAAGCCTTGAAAAACTCAAGGCTTATTTTTTTATAGGCTGTTGTAATAAATAAATTGTTGTTGTTTCCAGTCGCGAATAATAGATCAATCCAGAAATGAAAAATGATTGGTTTTAATTATTATTTGACATAATATCAATTATAAGAAAATAATACTAAAAAAATAAAGCTCAAAAACGAGCTTTATTTTTATCTATATCTATCCATGAAATATCAACATCGGTGTATCCGAGTGGAAAATCATTTTACGCGAAAGGCTCGGATTAAACAAGCGACTGAAAATATTTCGTTTGTGCGTATTCAATGCTATAATGTCAATTTTGTGTTTTTTTACAAAATTATCGATGCCGGTTAAAATATCGTCTTCATTCTTAATAAGATGATATTCGGTTTTTACTTCGGGATAATTTTTGTCGAAATATTCACGGATTCCGCCAAGTCTGATTTCGTTCCATAAATCTTCTTTTTGCTGAATGTGGATAAAATGAATTTTGAAATTAAACGGCTCTAAAAATTGAATGATTTTTTCGAAAGCAATCAAGTCTTTTTGTCCGAAATTAGTAGCATAAGCAATGTTTTTTACCGTAGAAAAATCCGTCAGTTTTGTATTTTCGGGTACTGTAAACACCGGTGCCGGACTACGTTCGATAACTTCGGCAGTAACACTTCCGATTAAATCAATGTCTTTTTGGTTTTTACCACGCGTTCCCATCACAATAACCGATGGTTTGTAGTCTTTGCAGAACCGGAGAATTTCTTCTTCCGGAACGCCCTCTGTAAGCGTATAACTGAACAGAACATTAGGCAATTTTCCGTTGTCGATTTTTTCGTCCAATTCTCCTTTAAATTTCACGAAATCAGCTTTTACTTTTTGAACCATATTTTTCAACGTATCGTCGTTGATTTCGTAAGCTATTTCGGCAAATGTCAGCGAACCATATATCGGGCTGAAATACGCGTGTAGCAACATTATTTCGGCATTCATAATGTGCGCCAACCGGAATCCGAACTCACACGCTTTCTCCGAATAATCGGAAAAATCGACAGGAATAAGTATTTTATTTTTTTCGAGAGTCGTATGCGGAAGTTTTTCCACATATTCATAAAAATCACTTTGTTCTATGATTTTCAATACTTTGGTTAAGTCGCTTTCTTTGATGCGAACCCTTACACCCGCAGAAACTCTGTCCGGATCAACCAAATTTACACTGTGAATATAGACTTTTATACCCTCATTTTCGAGCATTGCTTTCAGCACTTGCGCTTTTTCCAGCGAGTGAATGGCGATTGTAATTAATTTATCTTCCATAGCATTAAAGTTTTAAGGGTTATACACACGGGTAAAGTTAAAGTATAATATTTTTAAATCCAAATAATATTGTACTTTTTTTACTCCCCTATCCTACTTTAATTTAACAATTTCCCAACAACAAATGTTCGACTAAAATTCTTATGCCTAATATTAATAACACAATTCCGCCGATGAATTCGGCTTTTGACTTATATTTTGCGCCGAATATGTTCCCAATTTTCACGCCGATTATCGAAATAACAAAAGTGATTAAACCGATTATTATGACCGATTCAACAATATTTACTTCAAAAAATGAAAATGTTATTCCCACCGCAAAGGCATCTATGCTTGTGGCAATTGCCAATAACAGCATTGCTGTAAACAAGAACAAGTTTTCATCCACCTTTTCTTCTTTTTTCGAGAAACTGTCTTTTATCATTTTTCCTCCGATAAATCCAAGTAGCAGAAACGCTACCCAATGGTCTAAATACTGAATATTGGTGGCGAAATTTATCCCCACAGCATATCCAATTAATGGCATAACTGCTTGAAAAAAACCGAAATACAGCGCAGGAATGAAGAGTTGCTTTAAACTGAGTTTTTTTACCAGCAAGCCAAGCGTAATGGCAACAGCAAACGCATCCATTGATAAACCAATGGCAATTATAATAATTTCGAGTAATCCCATAAATGTGACTTCGGAGGGGCTCGAACCCTCGACCCACTGATTAAGAGTCAGTTGCTCTACCAACTGAGCTACGAAGTCGTTGTTTTTTACAAGGCAAAAGTAATGAAATTTTATTTTCATGGATTATTTTCGAGATTATTTTTTACTTTTACAGACGAAATTATGACTGACACTTTCCGAACCATACAATCGCCTTCTGAAGGAACTTACAAAGAAAAAAGCAGTAAGTTCTTGTCTTTCGCTATTCCTGTGCAGACGGTCGATGACGTAAAAGAGCTGTTGGCGCATTACAAAAAAGAATATTACGACGCACGCCACGTTTGTTACGCGTATCGAATAGGCGCCGAAGAACTTGAATTTCGCTACAACGATGACGGCGAGCCATCAGGCACGGCAGGAAAACCTATTTACGGGCAGATTTTATCTAACGAATTGACGGATATTTTGATTATCGTAGTACGTTATTTCGGTGGAATAAAATTGGGAACAAGCGGACTGATAACCGCTTACAAAGATGCTTCCGCAGATGCCATTTCTAATAGTGAAATCGTAGAAAAAACGATTGATGTTGCTTTTTCGGTCAGCTTTCAATACGAATATCTCAACTCGGTTATGCGGATTATAAAAGAAGAAGAAATAACGATTTTGGAACAAAAGTTTGACAATAAATGTTTTGTGAATTTGCTTATTCGGAAAGCAAACGTAGAGAAATGTCAAAACAGATTAATTAAAATAGAAACGTTGATAATTAAAGAATAAAACCTTAAGTCGCAAAGACTCAAAGGCGCGAAGATTTATAACATAACTTTTTGAAAAAATGAAGAAAATATACGAACGCAACGTTGGATATTACCTGTTGAGCAGGGTAACTTTTTTGTTTATGTGCATTTATTACCGCAAAATTTATGTGCGCGGACAAGAAAATGTGCCCGAAAATTGTCCCGTTATTTTTGCGCCAAACCACAAAAATGCGCTGATGGACCCATTGCTGATACTTTATTCACTGCCAAAAGAACCTGTTGTTTTTATGGCGCGTGGCGATATTTTTTCTAATAAAATAGTAGCCAACATAATGCGCTTTTTAAAAATTCTGCCTGTGTTCAGAATGCGCGATGGAATTGGCAATTTAGGTAAAAACGAAGAGCCTTTTGCCGAGGCAATCAACACACTGAAAGCAAACCACAAACTTTGCTTGATGCCCGAAGGACAGCAAATCGAACAACGAAAACTGTTACCGTTAGTAAAAGGAATGTTTCGGATTGGTTTTCACGCGCAGGAAAAATTCGGCAACAACGTAGGTGTAAAAATTATTCCTGTCGGCATTGATTACGACGATCTTCAATTTGCCGGTTATAATGTATCAGTGCAGTTCGGAAAACCAATCGAACTGTCTGAGTATTACGATCTTTACGTCGAAGACCAACCGAAAGCTTATAACGCGTTGCGCGAAGATTTATCACCGAGAATGAGCGAATTGATGGTAAATATTACTTCAAATGAAAATTACGATGCAATTTATTTGGCGACTTTGCTCGAAGTTGATAATTACTTGAAAGCGCACAATCTTGAAAACAACGAATGGAACAGACTGAAAGCCAAGCAAGAAATATCAAAACAACTTTGCGAAGAAGAAAAAACGAACCCCGAAAAGACAAAAGCACTCAACGACAATATGCAAAAGTTGTATGCTTCGGGAAAAAGCGCTGATGAAATCGCCAGAAAAATGAAAAAACGAACACCTGCCGATTACGTCAAAATGGCGTGTTGCTCTCTCCTACTCTTGCCTGGATTATTATTTATGTTATTGCCATTCGGCGCGATAAAATTTCTTACGCGCAAGTTGCTCGACAGCGGTTTTTATTCTTCGGTTTCTTTTGGTTTGGGAATGTTGATTCCTGCTTTCTTTTTTATTATTTGTTTCTTGATTGCAGGAATTTTTATGCCATTTTCTTGCAGTGCGATGCTGTTTTTGTTGATTGCGCCTGTGTGCAGTGTCGTTTGGTTTCGGTTAAAGAATTTTTAGTATGCTGAAAATCAAAGGCAAAGCAATAAAATGAAAATTATTAATTATTAATTGTTAATTATTCATTATTTTGTAGTATATTTGCACTCGCAAAGCCAAAAATGGTTCCTTGGCCGAGTGGCTAGGCACCGGTCTGCAAAACCGTCTACGGCGGTTCGAATCCGCCAGGAACCTCAAAAAAAGCTCTGAAATTTTATGTTTCAGAGTTTTTTGGTTTTTAGAATGGCAAGTAAGCCAACTGGTTTTAGTTTCTTCTTCCTCTTCTATCCTAACAAAGTTGTCATTCCAATCTGCCTGCTTAATATATTTTTGTTTTCCATCTTCAAATAGACTCTCTTCAACAAAGATTTTTTTTACAAGCTTGTTGTTTCTTTTCCATATCGTCTGTCTATATCCAAAATATTTGTTCTGTGAAATTCGACATTTAAGTTGGAAATTTCTGCCAATTCCTTTGCCTCCGAAATGGCTGTATCGGAAATATCAAAACCGATTCCTTTTTTCGTGCCAAATTTTATGAGCGACAATAATTCTTTGCCGTTGTTATAAGGTAATTGCGCGATTATTTTATCCTTTAAATCTATTTCATTCAATTTTTCGATTAAAATGTTGTCGCAATCTCTATCGAAAGTGTTGAAATTCGGATTTTTAAATCCTTCTTGTAGCGAATTATTTCTGGACTTCACGGTTTTTTTCGCAGATTTCTTTTTTCATAATTTTTATTCTTTAAATTTCACAACCGTTATTCCTGCTCCGCCTAACTGGACGTGTTCATCGGCAAAATTCATAATTCCGTGGATTGTTTTCAAATATTGGCGGATTACCTGTAGTAGCGCGCCTGTGCCTGTTCCGTGTAAAATACGAACTTGGGCGACATCGGCAATCATTGCATCGTCGATATAATACATAATAGCTTGCAATGCTTCGTCGGCACGCATACCGCGCACGTCGATTTCTTGTTTAAAGTTAAGCTTTCGTTGGCGAATCTTTTCATTTGTAGCAGAAGAGATTAACGCGGTTTGTTTTGTTTCTTTTTTCGCTTGATTATTGCTGATTTTTTCCAAATCAGTCAACTTTATTGTCATTTTCAGATTTCCCAACGCCACAACAGCCATTTTATCTTGTACTTCCATAACTTTTCCTGCCGAATGTTGTCCTTTTACTCGTACATTATCGTTTACAGCAATTGTATTCGGCTGATAAACAGCTTGTTTCTCTTTCTTTTTTTGTTTTCGTTGGTTGAGTTTTTCTATTTTTCGGCTGATAGAATCATTGTCGTTTTCATTTTCCAATTCATTTTTAAATTGGTTCAGCTCGTTTCTAACTTGCTTGGTTTGTTCTTTTTCCGCTTGCGATTCACGAATTTTCCGAATTGTGTTTTCTACTTGCGCATTTGCCTGTTGCACAATGTTTTGCGCATCGGTTTTGGCTTTTCGGATAAGCTCTTTGCGCTGTTTATCAATATCTTCGAGTTCGGTTTTGTAGCGCGATGTTATTTCATCTAACTGCTTTTCTTTCAACCGAATCTGTTGGCGTTTGCTTTCCCAATAACGTTTATCGCGCACAATATCCTGCAAATGTTTGTCAAAATTCACATAATCGCTTCCCACTTTTTCGGTGGCTTCGTCAATCACATTTTTCGGAAGACCGATTTTCTGCGCAATTTCGATGGCAAACGAACTGCCTGGATTGCCGATTTGCAACTCAAAAAGCGGTTGCATCAAATGGCGGTCGTACAACATCGCGCCGTTTATGATTCCGGGCGTTTCTTCGGCATAATGTTTCAGGTTTGTGTAATGCGTTGTAATCACGCCAAACGCCTTATTTTCATTGAATTGATGCAATACAGCTTCGGCAATGGCGCCACCGATTTGCGGTTCTGTTCCCGTTCCAAATTCGTCAATCAGCAATATTGTTTTTTGATTGCTGTTGCGAATAAAAAACTTCATATTGGTCAAGTGCGAGCTGTATGTACTTAAATCATTTTCAATGGATTGCTCATCGCCAATGTCAATAAAAATATGCTCAAAAATTCCCATTTTGCTACTTTCGTGCAACGGAACAAGCAAACCGCATTGCAACATATATTGCAACAATCCGACCGTTTTCAGACACACCGATTTTCCACCCGCGTTTGGACCCGAAATAAGCAAAATTCGATTTTCCGCATTCAACTGAATATCAAGCGGAACAATGTCTTTTTTCTGCTTTTTTAATGAAAGAAACAACAACGGATGTTTGGCTCTCGCCCACTCTATTTTGCACGAATTTTCGACCAACGGACAAACGGCGTTTATCGTTTGTGAAAAAAGTGCTTTGGAGCGAATCAAATCTATGGTGGCAAAAAAATCGTACGAAAGCAAAATTTCAGGCACAAAAGGGCGCAGATAATCCGTAAAAATGGTGAGAATGCGGATAATTTCCTGCCGTTCTTCCGACTCCAATTCGCGCAGGCGGTTGTTTGCTTCGACCACTTCGGCAGGTTCAATAAAAACCGTTTTTCCGGTGGCAGATTCGTCGTGCACAATACCACGAATCCGCTTTTTGTGCGACGGATTAACAGGAATTACCAAACGCCCGTCGCGCATCGTGGGCGACATATCTTTTTCGACATAACCATCGGCTTTTGCTTGGCGTAAAATGCTGTTCAACGTTTTGGAAATACTGCTTTGAACAGTCAACATATCTTTCCGAATTTGCCCTAATTTAGACGAAGCGTTGTCTTTTATTTTTCCGAATTTATTTAAAATTCTATCTATTTCGGCAAGAATTGTATTGAAAATTAAATCATTGGAAACCAATAGCTTAAGAAATGGATATAATTCTTCTTCGGTGTTATTAAAGAAAAGAACAATATTGCGAATAGAATCTAACGAACGTTTTAAGTCAAACAATTCGCTTTCGTCAAGAAAAGTGCCTTGTATGCGTATTTTTCGCAATGCATTTCTGCCGTCGTAAAAACTGCCAAACGGAAAATTTTCTTCTTCATTCAGGATTTTGACGAACTCATTTGTCTGAAAAATCATCTCCATTACGTTGTCGTAATCGGCAGAAAATGTTATTTCGTCAACTTTTTCTTCGCCTAAAATACTGACGCATTTTTCTTTTAAAAAAGTCCTTATTTTGTCAAAACCTATTTTTATTTCAAAGTTTTCGGGATATGTCATATTTATAATTATGGTAGTAATAAATGAATAGGGCGGACTCTACGTAAAGTCCAACCATAAGAAAGATCAATAAGGTTAGGGAAACAATTTTGGCGGCTAAAATCAATAGTGTAAAAATAATATTTGTCATAGTCTTCGCTATACCAAAAATCTCGAGTCCAATATGAATCATCAAGGAAACCGAGAGTATCTCGCTTCATAAATAAATTACATAATTGAGCTCTTGTTGGCAATCTCCAGTCTTTAAAGCCATCTAATTCAAAAAACTCACACATTTCAGTTGCAGTAGTAATACTACCTGTTTTTTCTAAATCTTGATTTAGAACAGCAATCCCAAATTCAGGAAATTTTATTATTTTATATTCAAGAGTAGATATTTCAAAACTAAGCTCATTTCCATAAAATGTTCCTACATTTGTAATTGTATATGCTATATTTAAAAAGTCCATATTATTTATATGCTATATATTTTATTTACATATAAAAATAATGTGCAAATATACAAAATTTTCCCACTTTTTATTTGCAAATAAAAAATCATTCCATATTTTTGCATTGTTGTTTAACTGTTTTATTAAATTAAATTATTAATCAATGGAAGAAACAAACTTAACTACCGAACAAATCATTTTGGAGTCGGCGATAGAAATCTTTTTGGATAAAGGTTTTTCGGCGACAAAGACCACCGAAATTGCTCAAAAAGCAGGTGTAAATCACGCGTTGTTGCATTACTATTTTCGCACAAAGGAAAATTTGTTTAACAAAGTGTTTGAAAATAAGACGATTGAATTTCTGAGCGTTTTCAAAGAATCATTTAAAAAAAACCTGCCTTTTCTCGAAAAAGTAAAGGAATTTATTGAAATACATTTCGATTTTCTTGCCTCAAATCCCAAAGTGCCGATGTTTATTATGCGCGAAGTGGTTGCCAACAAGGAAAAACGCGATTTTATTCTCACGCAGATTCTTCCTGTCGGTGCGCCTGTTTTTCAAAATTTGGAAAATCTGATATTGTCGGAAGTCGAAAATGGTAATATTCAGTCGATTAAGCCTGTGGATTTGATTTTGAATATCGCCTCGCTCAACGTAATGTCGTTCATTTTGGCGCAGGCGTATTATAGTTTCGACGATATGGAAAATGAACATTTACAGCATTTTTTAGCGCAACGGCGACAAAATAATGTAGAAGTAATCTTAAAAAGTTTGCAAGTATGAAAAAAATAATCCTGTTTTTTGCCTGTTTCCTTTCTGCTGTTGGGCTTGCCGCTCAACTGACAATCGAAGATTGCCAACAGAAAGCAAGAGAAAATTATCCACTCATAAGGCAGTACAAACTGATTGAGTAAACGGTGCAGTACAATATTTCAAATGCCAATCGCGGTTATCTTCCGCAAGTCGCCATTTTCGGAAAAGCACTTTACAAAATTGCCGATTTGGACAATATGTTTTTGCGCGTTTACATCACTTCCGACCAACTGACGCAGGTAAAATTAGGTCAAACCGTCAGCGTTTTTGCAGATTACGGAAAAGAGAGCAAAGAGTATCAAGGCACCGTAACGTGGATTTCAGACCAAGCGGAATTTACGCCCAAAACCATTCAAACACGCAACGAACGCGCCAATTTGGTGTATGCTGTGAAAATTGCGGTAAAAAATGATGTTTTTTTGAAAAGTGGAATGTACGAAGAGATTAAATTGAATTGAAAAGTTGTATATTAGTAATATATACTTTTGTATATTAGTAATATATACTTTTGTTTGTTAGTAATAAAAAGATTTGTATATTTGCAGTCGAAACAATTACAAATTAAGTTATGATACAAGAATCAGTTTTACAGCAAGTTATAGATACTCAAAAGAAGAAAATACTTCGTTTGAATGTTGGTTTTGAGCGCGAAGTTTTGCCAAAAATGCCTACTCTGCAATCGCATGCATTGATAGTTACAGGCATACGCCGTTGCGGAAAAAGCACATTACTTAAACAATTAATAGATGAAAACGAAAGCCAAAAACTGTTTTTGAGTTTTGAAGACCCTCGCCTATTTAATTTTGAACTTTCCGATTTTGAAATATTAGACAGAATAATCGAAAACTCAAAGTGCGAAACGCTTTTTCTTGATGAAATTCAAGTAGTTGAAGGTTGGGAATTGTATGTTCGGCAGAAACTCGACGAAGGCTATCGTGTTGCTGTTACAGGTTCGAACGCTTCATTATTGAGCCGAGAATTAGGAACAAAACTAACAGGAAGACATATCAGCAAAGAGCTTTTTCCATTTTCGTATCGTGAGTTTTTGGGTTTTAAAAATTTGCAGGCAGGCGAAAAATCATTGCAAAAATATATGGGTACGGGCGGTTTTCCCGAATTTCTGAAAACCAGTAACACCGATATTCTGACCGAACTTTTTTATGATATTCTGAATAGAGATATAATCGTTCGGCACGGCATAAGAGATGCACGCTCGTTAAAAAATCTTGCCGTTTATTTGGTTTCAAATGTGGGTAATCTCGTAACTGCAAGTAAGTTAAAGCAACCGCTAAACATAAAAACTACGGCAACCATATTAGATTATTTTTCGTTTTTAGAAGATTGCTATTTGGTTAATTTTATGCCGATGTTTAGTTATTCGCTTAAAGTTCAAATGGTTAATCCTCGAAAAATATATGTTATCGACCACGGAATAATCAAAATCGCCTCTACTTCTTTTACCGAAGACAAAGGACATTTGCTCGAAAACTTGATATATTGGGAATTTCGCCGACAAGGAAAAGAACTTTTTTATTTCAACGAAAACAAATCCGAATGTGATTTTGTGGTAATGAAAAACGAAAAATTGGAGCAAGTTGTACAAGTTTGCTACGAACTTTTGCCCGAAAATCGAGAACGGGAAATCAAAGGTTTAAAAGATGCGATGGAGTTTTTCAACACAGATAAAGGTATGATAATCAGCTTTAATCAGCGAGATTCATTTATGCTCAACGGAAAACAAATAGAAGTTGTACCTGCTTGGGAATTTTTGGCAGATAAATCGTTGGTTGTTTGAAATCGAGAATGTAATGTATGGGAAAATAAAAATTATAACGGAAATTTTTATGTCAAAGAAAAACGATATAACACTACTAAAAGAAGGCGATAGTCGCGAAATTATTATTTACCACGACGGTAGTAACAATGCGCCGAAAGTGGAAGTACTTTTGCAACACCAAAACTTGTGGCTTACGCAAAAAGCGCTTGCTACGCTCTTTGAATGTGAACGTGCCTGCCATTAGCAAGCATATTAAAAATATTTTTGAAAGTGGCGAATTAGAAGAAATTTCAGTTGTTTCCAAAATGGAAATAACTGCGACAGATGGAAAACGCTACAAAACAGCCTTTTACAATCTCGACTTGGTTATTGCCGTTGGCTATCGCGTTAATTCCGAGCGGGCAATTACAATATATAAATAAGGAAGATTACGACATTTTATTAGATAAAGCAAAAATGTTATCGTCTAAAATTGGAAACTTTATCAAAACCCGAAAAACTTTTCAATCTTAACCGTTATTCTTGTTCACCATATTCGGTTATAAAGTCGGAAGATATTTTTTTGTGCATATGGATTGTGAATGCAAAGAGTAAAACCATAAGGATACATCAAGTTTGTAGGTTTATGAAAAACAACAAAACCATTTATTTTTTGCCTGCTGCAAATGGCAGTTACATAATTTATGAAAGCTTCTTTATTCGGAATATCCTTCATTGTGTAGTAGTCAAAAGCCTCAAAACATTCGTATGAAAAGAGGTTCAAACATTCTAATTCAGTCAAATCGGCTGTAGGATTAAAACATTCAAACTCAAGATTGTTTATCATTGTAGTCAACCTTCATCTTTAAGGGCATAACCAATCAAAGCATTTCAAATTCAATAGCCGACTTGGTTGTAGTTCTCCATTCCGTAGAAATTGGAATCCAAAGAACTTCTAAACTTGAGAGACCTCGATATTTATTTTGCAATCCTTGATTGTAGGCGCTCAATTCAGTAACAGCTTCTTGTTCCGCACTGTCACTTATTTTTAATTCTAAAAGCGCCAAACAATTTCAATGCAAGCAAATCAACTGACGGTTGCTTTCCTTTTCCCGAATCGGTTTTAAGTAAAACAAATTCTTTGTCTATCAACTCTAAGTTTGATAAAATCGGCAATGCTTGTTTAAGCTTGTCAATAACCGACAATTTTACAAGATCGGATATTATAATTTTGCTTGCATTATCCGACATTATTTTTTCATACTCAGTATCAAGTTCACTCTAATTTATAATGTAACTCTTTAATGATGAGAAATTTGTTACGATAAAATCTCTAACGTCCGATTCTTTGTATGCCATTTTTGTGCATGTTTTAAAAAGAAAAAACTTACTACCAAAAATTGATAGTAAGTTTTTTCATATCCGGAAATCAATCAAAAATTATTCTGCTGATTCTGCTTTAACAGCACAACTTTCTACTTTTTTCTCACATTTTGCTTTGCAACATTTTTTATCTTTTTCGCAAGGAAGATTATCGATAAATGCTTTTTTCTCATCTAATGTCAAAGCTTCAAAAGCTTCCCATTTAGCCTCACATTCAGCGATTTTAGCTTCGCATTCTGCTTTTTTCTCTGCATCTTCGCATTTTGCAGCACATTCTTTTTTCTTGGCTATTCTAGCATCAATGCAAGCTTTTTTCTTGGCAATAAGTTCTGCTTTTTCTTCTTCAACCAAATTTTCAAAGTTTTCCCATTTAGCTTTGAATTCTGCAATTTCTGCTTTTGCTTCTTCGCTCAACGAGCATTCTTTTTTGCTTTCACAGCATTTTTTGTCTTTATCACAAGCTTCGCCTTGCGCTTTATTTCCACCACAAGATACCATAAACAACAAGCAAAGGGCGCTCGCCAATAAACTTAATTTTTTCATAATGTTATAAAATTTTAGTGATTAAAAAATTGAATTATCTACAAAGATACGAAAAAATTAATAATTAAGAATTAATAATGAATAATTTTTAATTAAGAACGAAGTATTGGTCATTATTTATCCATTTTTCATCATAATTTCTACATTATTAATTATTAATTATTAATTATTAATTACATTTGTGTCTTATTCAAAAAACAATAATTAAATACATTTTAAAATGGCAACAATTAAACCATTCAAGGGCATTCGCCCACCGCAAAATTTAGTAGAAAAAGTAGCATCGCGTCCTTACGACGTGTTAAATTCAGAAGAAGCGCGCACTGAAGCCGAAGGCAACGAAATGTCACTTTACCACATCATTAAGCCCGAAATAGATTTTCCTGTCGGCAAAGATGAGCACGACGATGATGTGTATGAAAAAGCGGTCGAAAACTTTGAAAAGTTCCAACAAAATGGCTGGCTCGTACAAGACGGCGAAGAAAAATATTACATCTACGCACAAACGATGAATGGTCGCACGCAATATGGATTGGTTGTTTGCGCAAGCGTGGAAGATTACATGAACGAAAACATCAAAAAGCACGAACTAACTCGCCGCGACAAAGAAGAAGACCGCATGAAGCACGTTCGCGTGAATAACGCCAATATCGAGCCTGTGTTTTTTGCTTATCCTGCTAACGCGGAGATAGACCAAATTGTAAATAATGTAGTAGCGAATCAAAAAGCTGAATACGATTTTATTGCGCCCGGCGATGGATTTAGACATCAGTTTTGGACAATTGATAACAAAGAGACAATTGCGAAAATAACCGCACTGTTTGCCAAAATTCCTGCGCTCTATATCGCCGACGGACATCACCGCACTGCCGCCGCTGCACTCGTTGGAGCCGAAAAAGCAAAACAAAATCCAAATCACACAGGCGACGAGGAATATAATTTTTTCCTTGCCGTTTGCTTCCCCGATAATCAGTTGAAAATTATTGATTACAACCGCGTTGTAACAGACTTGAACAGCTTAACAGAAGAACAGTTTTTAAAAGCGTTGGAAAAAGATTTTGTTGTGGAGAAAAAAGGCGCGGAAATTTATACACCGGAGAAATTGCATAATTTCAGTATGTACTTGTCAGGCGTTTGGTATTCGCTCACTGCCAAAGAAGGTACATATGATGATAATGACCCAATCGGCGTGCTTGATGTAACCATTTCTTCCAATCTTATATTAGACGAAATTCTTGGTATCAAAGACCTTCGCTCTGATAAAAGAGTCGATTTTATCGGTGGAATTCGTGGTTTAGACGAATTGAAAAAGCGCGTAGATAGTGGCGAAATGAAAGTTGCTTTTGCACTCTACCCTGTTTCGATGAAGCAATTGATTGATATTGCCGACACCGGAAACATTATGCCGCCAAAAACGACTTGGTTTGAACCAAAATTGAGGTCGGGATTGGTGATTCATAAGTTGGTGTAATATTATGAAATCAGAAGAAATAAAAACTTTATTTGCCCAATTTGAGCAAGCCTCAATAGAAGTTGAAGGAATAGAATGTTGGAGTGCAAGAGAATTGCAGATTTTATTAGGTTATTCGCAATGGCGAAATTTTGAAAATACCATTGACAAAGCCAAAGAAGCTTGTAAAAATGCAGAAGAAAGCATACCTTATCACTTTGCTGACGTCAGCAAGGTGATAGAAGCAGGCAAAGGTGCTCAGCACGAGATAGATGATATTCTTTTAACACGGTATGCTTGTTATTTAATTGCACAAAACGGCGATAGTAGAAAAGAACAAATTGCTTTCGCACAAAATTATTTTGCTGTACAAACACGCCGTGCCGAGATTATCGAACAACGAAT
>Ga0099364_10003683_pt1 | contig 23625 bp, 20 predicted proteins | sample TergutTh196P3_FD_73070 | JGI IMG/M metagenome (GOLD analysis project Ga0099364, IMG submission 73070) | Microcerotermes parvus P3 segment gut microbial communities from Pointe-Noire, Republic of the Congo - Th196 P3 | ecosystem: Host-associated > Arthropoda: Insects > Digestive system > Gut ...
AAGATCAGCGATATGAGCAGAGAAAATTGTTTGAGTAGTGCCGCTTTAGCGGCTCAAGGTTTTTAACCGCTTTGAGCGGTTAATAAAATCAAGCCCCCGGCTCCGCCGGGGGTACGTGACTGAACTTATAAGCATTATTCCAATTCTAAGCCATTCGGCTTAGAATTGGAATTTGCGCGACATTCATGTTGCGCCCAACGCGTAGCGTTGAGTTTTTTTCCAAATCAATATGCAAAGCATATTGATTTGGAATTAGAATTATTACTATGACGGACGCGGATTGTGAAAATTGGAGGGGTGGCGAGCGTATGAACACAGCTCTCATTTTTGCCGGGGGAACCGGACAGCGTATGAGCGCGCGAGCGAAGCCAAAGCAGTTTCTGGAATTGCATGGCAAGCCGGTTATCATCTATACACTGGAACATTTTGAATACCACCCGGAGATAGACAATATCGTCGTTGTGTGCATTGAAAACTGGATACATGAATTGAAACATCTGCTCAGGCAGTACGCGTTGGATAAAGTGAGCCAGATAGTTCCCGGCGGCGACGGCGGCGACCAGTCCATATATAATGGCCTGCGCGCGTTGGACAACATATGCGAACCGGACGATATCGTGCTGATTCACGACGGCGTAAGACCGCTTATTAACGCGGAGTTGATTTCGGCGAACATCGCCAAAGTTAAAGAGTACGGTTCCGCTATAACAGTTGAAGCGGCGACGGAGAGTGTTGTGCGCTTAGACTGCGACGGTATGATAACAAAAGTTCCGCCACGCGATGAGATGTACTCGGCAAAAGCCCCGCAGTCGTTTAAATACGGTATGATATGGGATTTATACCAACGGGCTCAGAGAGACCACATAAGAACGATAGACTCCGCTCACTTATGCAGTATTTACGGAGTTGAGATGCACACGGTTAAAAGCCCTCCGAACAACATGAAGATCACCGCGCCCGCTGATTACTACATATTCCGGGCTTTGTTCGAGGCGATGGAGAATGAACAGATATTGGGAATTTAATGACTAATGTAAATTTCAGTTTTCAACCTTGTTGCTGTTCACGGCCTTCCTATTTTGAGCACATAAGTGCAAAAGACGGCCCGTTTATGTGGTCGGGATGATCAAACCCGATGGTTATTTTCTTAAATCCAAAATGCTTGAGACAGTCGATAATATCATCCTTTCCAATCCAGCGGCTGTAAACGTCAGTGCCACCACAGAATCCGATCCACTCTAAAGCTGTTTTATACTCATACCTGTACGCTTCGCAGGAAAAACCGCCCTCTTCCAGTTTTTCCGGATTCCCGATTTTTTCCCTTACCGGACTGCTCATAATTATATCTGGATCATAATAATGAGTCCATAAAAACACCTTTTCCGTGTGCCTGCTAATGTCAGCAAGCAATCGAACTGGATTTTTCATATGATAAAGCACACCCGAAGCGATAATCAAATCATATTTAACGTCGCCGTTTATATTTTTCAAATACTCACAAAAATCACCCAACACAAAACTCGCGTTTTTCAAGTTCATAACTTCCTTGGTGATCAAGCATTTAAGGAATGCGCGTGTATTTGATTCAACGGATAAAATACTTTTTGCCCCCGCCTGTTCAAGCATATATGTATGTCCGCCCTCAAGAGGACCAAGCTCTAAAACGGAAAAATCCTTACAGCCGCCTATCTGTGAAAGCATCCATTCAATGCGGCTGTCTTCAAACAAGGGGGTGTAACCCGGCGATGTAACCGCGCTTCCAAAAGGTGAAGTTTCAGGAAGTGCCAAAAACTTGGACGTCCACTCGCCTTTGAAAATATCTATTGCGTTTTGAACTGTCGGTATAGTAATTACGTACTGGTCCAATATCTGTACGGGATTGCATTCGTTGTTTTCTTTTCTATCCTTATTATTGGCAATACCTAGGTGTCTATAACTCATTTTTGAATCTCCTTTTTATTCTTTTTGCGTTAATGTTCAGTCATATTGTCAATAATCCCCCAGACCGACCCGCGAGAGGCGATAATCGCCGCTCAAAATCGCGTCGCTCCAGTTCCGGTTGTCCAAGTACCATTTCACGGTTTCGCGCAGACCGTCCTCGAAAGTATACTCCGGCATCCAGCCCAATTGGGACTTAAGTTTCGACGCGTCCATCGCGTAACGGTGATCGTGCCCCGGGCGGTCCTTTACGAAAGTTATCAATGTATCATAACCCTCACCGTTATTCCTCGGGCTCATTTCGTCCAGTATTTCGCAAACGCTTCTCACCACCTGGATATTTTTACGCTCGGTGTTTCCGCCAATAACGTAGGTCTCACCCGACTTACCTCGTTCGAGAATATCAATTATCGCCCGGCAGTGATCTCGCACGAAAAGCCAGTCCCTCACATTGCCGCCGTCCCCGTAAACAGGCAGGGGCCGTTCGGCGAGCGCTGTAAGAGTAATATGCGGAATCAGTTTTTCGGGAAATTGGTATGGGCCGTAGTTGTTCGAGCAGTTGGTTATCAGTACCTGCATACCGTAAGTGTGATGCCACGCCCGTACCAGATGATCGGAAGATGCCTTCGATGCGGAATATGGCGAGCGGGGTGAGTACGGCGTCGTCTCGATGAAATATCCCTCGTCACCGAGCGAACCGAAGACCTCGTCTGTGGATACGTGCAGAAATCGAAAATCACTAGCGGCGTCGGAATCAAGAGTATCGCGATACCGCCGCGCTGCTTCAAGCATGGTGAATGTTCCTTTTACGTTCGTCTCTATGAAATCCGCGGGACCGTCTATCGAGCGGTCGACGTGGGACTCAGCCGCTAGGTGCAACACCGCGTCGGGACGGTATTTCCCGAAGACCGACTCCACGAGGGCGGCGTCGCAAATGTCGCCGTGTACGAACGCGTAATTTTCTTCATGAGGCAGCGATTTCAACGACGAAAGATTGCCTGCGTAAGTGAGTTTGTCGAGGTTGATAACGCCATATCCGCACTCAAGCGAATACCTTACTAGGTTGCTGCCGATAAAACCCGCCCCGCCGGTGATGAGAAGTTTTGACCTGACGTTTTCCAATTAGGACGCCTCCATTGGTTGGAACTTACATGGCAATGTGCAGCAGATATTTGCCGTAATCCGTTTTCGCAAGCGGCTCGGCAAGTTTAATAAGCTGCGCGCCGTCGATATACCCCATGCGATACGCAATTTCTTCTATGGCCGACACGTAGATGCCCTGTCGCTTTTGTACGATGGAGACGAACTCCGACGCTTCCAGAAGTCCCTCGTGGGTTCCGGTATCGAGCCATGCAATACCGCGCCCGAAAAGTTCGGCTTTGAGCTGTCCTCGTCTCAGGTACTCGCAGTTAACCGAGGTTATCTCCAATTCACCGCGGGCGGACGGCTTTATACCTTTAGCGATCTCCACCACATCGTTGTCGTAAAAATACAGGCCCGGTACCGCATAGTTCGACTTCGGAATGTCGGGCTTCTCTTCCAGAGATACGACGCTTCCGGACTCGTCGATCTCCACTACTCCAAAATCGCGCGGATTATTGACATAGTAACCGAAAATTTTTGCCCCGGTTGTGATGGATGCCGAATCTTGCAATATCGTCGAAAAACGGTTGCCATAAAAAATATTGTCTCCCAAAATTAACGAGACGGCGGAACTTCCTATGAATTTCTCCCCAACGATGAACGCGTCCGCAAGGCCGCGCGGGGATTCCTGCACTGTGTACGACAGCGACAGACCGTATTCACTTCCGTCGCCAAAAAGTTCGCTGAATACACCGGTATCTCGGGGCGTCGAAATAATGAGTATCTCGCGAATGCCGGCGAGCATCAGAGTTGAAAGCGGGTAATAGATCATCGGCTTGTCATAAATCGGCAGGATTTGTTTGGAAATCACTTTAGTGGCTGGATAAAGCCTGGTGGCTGCGCCTCCTGCCAGTATAATGCCTTTCATAACTTATAACCCCCCGGACGAGGTCTGTGAGAAAACAAAACAATCCCCCAAACCAGGAAAAGTTTTATCCCTATCGGCGATTATGACTTTCGAGCGGTCTTCTATCGGCCACTCAATACCGATTGATGCGTCATTCCACAGCAGGCCGCCTTCGTCGGATGGTTCGTAGAAATCCGTACAAAAATAAGAAAAGTCCGCTATCTCCGACGTCACATAAAATCCGTGCGCGAACCCGGGAGGTACGTAAAATAACGTGCCGTCGCCCTCGCGCAAAGTTATGCCGTGCCACTTGCCGAACATCGGCGAATCCCGCCGCAAGTCCACCGCCACGTCAAAGACCTCACCCAGCGTTACACTGACGAGCTTCCCCTGAGGGTGGGTCTTTTGAAAGTGCAAGCCTCTGAGCGTGCCGAAGCGCGAGCGTGAACGGTTGCACTGAACGAAATTCACGCCCAGCCCCAACTCCTCAAAGCTGCGCATGTTGAAAATCTCCATAAAAAATCCCCGCGCGTCGCCGTAAACCTTAGTTCTTATCAGCAGTAAGCCTTCCAGTGGAGTTTGCTCTATTGTGAAATTATTCATCGCGGGCGTCCTCTCTCTGTCAATTCATCAATACAAAGCCTCATAGCGTTCTGCCAGGGCGGTGTGTGAACGCCAAACACGCGCCGTATCTTTTCCGTCGACAAAACCGACCACTTGGGCCGCGCGGCCTGCGTGGGGTATTCGGACGATGATACTGGAATAAGATTGACGTCATCGAAACCGCCAGCGTACTGCTTTATCTCGCAAGCAAAATCATACCACGTGACAGCGCCTGCCGCGACCAGATTATAAACGCCCGAGAGCGCCGTGTCTTCCGCGTCGAGAGCGGTTTTCAACGCCATTATGGTCGCCTGCGCGATATAGCGGGCCCACGTCGGCGCTCCCGTCTGGTCATTCACGATTCGCAGTTCTTTTTTCTCCGCGAATAGCCGCAGCATCGTCAGAAGAAAATTCGATCCCCGCGAGGCATACACCCAACTTGTGCGGAATATCAGATGCTTTGGGGCATTTTTTGCAACGGCTAAGTCGCCCTCAAGCTTCGACTCTCCGTAATAATTTATCGGGTCGGGCGCGTCGTCCTCCGTCCACGGGCGATCGTTATTGCCGCTATATACATAATCCGTGGAATAATGAACCATCCACGCCCCGAGAATACCCGCCTCCTCCGCCAGGATTTCCGGCGCGCGGGTGTTGAGTTTCCGGCATAAATCGCGATCACTCTCTGCTTTGTCAACCGCCGTGTACGCGGCGGCGTTTATGATAATATCCGGCTTGAAATCGCGCACTGCATTCCGAAGGGCGCACTCGTCCAGGAAATCCAAAGTGTCCTTGTCACACGCATACACAGCGCCATAAGGCAATAACGCTCTGTTCAATTCCCAGCCTACCTGACCGTAAGCTCCAGTCAGGAAAATTTTCAAAGGGTTTGTTTTCATTGTAAGTTTTCCCAGAAATAACTACAAATCATTTTCAAAATGCCTCTCTTGCGATGTGTTTTGTGTTGGTACAATTTTACCCGAAAAGAGGCTTCATGCCGCGCTTTTTCGATTGTCGATATTGACTTTTCAACACGCTGGATTCATTATTGATGTGCGAAGTTGTAGTTATTATGATTCGGAGAGGGTTGAGTTATATGTTGTACCATGATTTTTTGTCGAATGACAAAAAAATTATCCATAAATGGTTGCATTATTTCCCTATTTATGAAAAACACTTTAATAAATTTAAAAATCAAGCCGTTATTTTTTGGGAAATCGGAGTTTCACACGGTGGTTCTTTGCAAATGTGGAAACGGTATTTGGGACCTTTTGCGAAAATCGTTGGTATTGATTTAAATCCTGAATGTAAGCAACATGAGGAAGATCAGATTGAAATTTGCATCGGAGATCAATCGGACACAAAATTTTTACAAGAAGTAATTGATAATTATGGTTACCCGGATGTTGTTTTGGATGATGGAAGTCACATCATGGAACATGTATGCGAATCGTTTAATTTTCTGTATGATAAAGTAACTAAAAATGGAGTTTACCTTGTCGAGGACTTGCATACTGCTTATTGGGAATCATACGGGGGAGGGATACAACGGGAAGGCACTTTCATTGAGTTGTGCAAATCACTGATTGATTCTTTGAACGCGCGGCATTGTGGACTGCCAAGGTCTTTTGCAGATTCTACTTTTTCCATGTGTTTTTATGATTCTGTAGTGGTCTTTGAGAAAATTCAGTGGCAAAAAGATAATTTGAAAGCCATAATGACGCCAAAAGATATTCGATAAAATAAAAAAGGGGTATAACGTACAGATGGTGCGCCAGATTGAAATTGATATAAACAAAATTGATTTTATCGATGAACACTGTGAAGTTAATGGACATGTAGATGGTATTCAAAATTCGCCGTGTGAATTCAAAATATGGGGATGGGCAATAAATCCATACCGCAAAAACTCCAAAAGTGTCAAAGTGTTGTTTTTCAGTGAAAATAAAGAATTACTGGCTAGCATTACCCCAGATTCTCCAAGCCTTGATGTTGCTGAACATTTTAATTGTGACCAACTCAACGAATGTAGATGGGAAGCTTATGTCCCCAAGAGTTCATTGCCGGCTCGCGATCAAACGATTTTTATTTATACATATCTGATTGATTCAAATAAGGCGCTGATTATAAAGAATCAAACGTCGAAAGTAACATTAGCGATGTTTAGAAGTAATGCATATCCAATTCTTTACATCGACATTGTAAGCGCGTCAGGATGTAACGCGAATTGTTACTGGTGCCCATCAGGCTGTAATAATAAATCTAAAACGTTAACCTTTATGAACTGCAAAGATTTTTCGGAAAAAATAAATTATATGCTTGACAACGGTATAATAAATCACAATACGAATATAGAACTATATGATTGGTCCGAGCCTTTCCTTAACAAAGACTTTAAAAAGATAGTCAGATTCCTGAATGAAAGCGGGTTAAGGTATGGCGTCAGCACAAACGCCTCTATACGGATGTTGTTCGAGCGATCTGATAAATTAGATGGTTTGCACCAATTAATTTTTTCAATGCCTGGCTTTAGCCAGGCGTCTTACGATAGACATCATGGTTTCAATTTTGGGGAAATTTTAACTAATATCAGGGCAATATTGGAGAATTATCGAGCGCGCGGTTTCAACGGCAGAGCTGCCATTAATTATCAGGTATATCAACACAGTCTCGAAGAATATGAAGCCGCTTCTAACTTCGCTTCGTCGTTGAATATAATAATAAATCCGTATTTTGCCTCGATGGTAGATTACAATGTTCTTGAAAAATATCTTGACGGGAAATTAGAGACTGAAATTTTATATAGGGCATCTAAAGAGTTGTTTTTATATTTTTTGCAGGACGCAATTAAAAAAAGAAATCCGTGTTGGAAATGTCCACCCCTCAACAACCATATCACAATTGATGTTAGGGGAATGGTTGTTCGTTGTTGCATTACAAACTCAAATTGTAGTGATTATTATTTTAAAAATATCTTAGAATGTTCCCTTGAGGAAATAATCAATTTCAAGAGAGTAGCAAATAGTGATATATGTAAAAGATGCATACAACACAACATTGATTTTATCGTTAATTCGGAGATTCATGTATCCTGTCATTGCCTATTACGTATGCTCCGCTCGCCTCCGTCATAGGCAGACATTTTTTTATGTTACAATAATCGTCAGTCATCGCCCATGAGTAATCCGGGAACGTTGTAGATTGGCGTAAATACGTGATATGTGCGCCCCAAAAGAAAGTAGAGGTAAAGTTAATATGCAAGAATTCAAGCCAAAAAGGGAAATTTCGAGAATTGTTTCGGAACATGATAAAATGATGGAAGCTCATAAAATGAGTTATTTTTTTGTCTCCGAATCTGCCATGGAGTGTATTTTTTATGCCCTAAATATAGCTGGAAAGACAAATGTCAACTCAATCCTGGATTTTCCGAGCGGGCATGGTCGTGTTCTCCGTTATTTAGTTTCGTATTTTCCAGAGGCGGAAGTTACCGCTTGTGATTTAGAAAAAGATGCGGTTGATTTTTGTGTGAAAACCTTTTCTGTGAATGGTGTTTATTCAAATGAAGATATATCGAAAATTCGTCTTGGTCGGAAATATGATCTGATTTGGTGTGGTTCTTTATTAACTCATTTTCAAGAAAAAACCTCACGAAATTTTTTTGAATTCTTCGTAGATCATCTTGAAGAAGATGGTTTGCTTGTAATATCCTTTCATGGTCGTTTCGCTATTGTTGGAGAGGAGAATAATCCTTATTTCAAGGACGTGATCGAACAATTTAACACAAATGAGTATGCTTTTGTTTCCTCGACTTGTTATATTGACGGAGATTATTCCATTCCTAATTATGGTGGCGCATTTGTCAAAATGTCTTGGATTACTTCACTGATTCAAGACAACCAAGATATACGCCTCATTTATTATTCTGAAAAACGCTGGGGCGACCATCATGATATTCTTGCCATCCAGAAAAAAAATATACGCAAGCGATAATGCTCCCGATTTGTATAAAATGCAAGCGCTTTAATCAAGAACGCCCCTTACTAAACATACGGGATACGGGCTTATTAAAACAAACAAGCTTGTATCCGTTTTCGGTCGACAGGAATGAATAGTTCGAATATTATCTCAGGTTTCAAGTTTTTCGCAATGGCTTTTTGATATAACTCGACACAAGCGTTAATAGCCCTATCCGAAAGAGGTACGCGATAATGAGCATCGTTGGCAACATGAACCCGGGCGTTTAATTCTGCCGCAACTTCTAAAAACCCATCAATGTCATCATTATTATCATTAATTCCGTCTAAAATGATATATTTAAATGTGATACTATGTTCCCTCGTTGCGGAACCGTATTTTTTTAGGTTGCCAACGACACGATCGAACAAATTCATACCCTTAATAAAAGCAAATGTTTCCGCAGTTCCGCTATCGAGCGAAACATGCAATGATAACCTCCCCTGGCGCAGTAATGACGCAATTTTTGCATTGTAAACCGACGCGTTTGAGGTTATAGAACAAGTCCATTTTTGTTTTTCTACAAGATCAAGTATCTCGTTCAATTCCGGATTAAGCGTTGGTTCGCCATCACTCAACCCAACCCCGAATTTGGTCGAAGGAAAAGTCTGGGCCAAATTGTTCAAGTATACCACCGCGCTTTTACCATATGAAACCTGAAATTTATCCTTTGCTTGGCAATAGAAACACTGAAAATTACATGTACTGTTTGAAAAAAGAGAACTAAAAATAACGTTTTCCGGTTTTGGTTTTTTTTTGTACCACCCCTCAATAAGCTTTGGGCAATTATCACATGGCGTTGGACGACCCATTTTTATGTTTTCGAGCAATATCAGTACACTTGAATTATAAGCTTCAAGATCATCCTCAAAGTTGTCGTGATATTTAATCCGAAGATCAGGTTTTACACAACATGTACTAATAAAATCCGGAGTGAATACAATAAGTTTGCCAATGAAGTCACATCCCAGCCTCCACTCGTCTTCGTCAGTAAATAGGATACGTTTATTTTCGATGCCCAATTCTAATAAATAATCCCTGATTTTTAGTTGGATATTCGGATCCACAGACAGATAAAGTGTAAAATCAGGATATTTTTCAATACAGTCCAATAAGGGCAGAACTTCAAAAGTCCCCGACGAAGACTCAATCCAGGTATAGTGTTTTTTTGTATCCGCATCTACAAAGCAAACGGGTATCAGCCCCTTTTCAACCCAAGCGTCTAACCTCTTTTTTGCATATCCGCCCGCGCCGTAAAAAACCACAGTTCCGTTTTCGCTGCTCATATGGTTTAATTCCTTTCTTTATAATCGTACGCTATACCGTCGGGGTCGTAAATTATCAAAATGCCTAAACATTTTATCATGACCGGCTCCTTTAGATGTCCCCTGCGAAAAAACGTTGAAGCCTCCAGCGAAATACTAGACTTCCAAAGAACCAAACAGTCCGTACCTATCGCACGTCTTATATAAAATAAAATGCTTTAATCGAGCGTGCTCCTTACTGCGCACACCCAGTCATTTAAGCGGTTTTTGTCATGTTCAATTGTTAAGAAATCTTTTAAATTAATTTCCCAAAAGCAATTATAACGCTCGAAAATTTCTTTTGCTTTACGTACTGTCTCTTTCACCTTCTTTTTATCCCATCCTGAGCCTACCATCTCCGCCGGGTGAGGTCGCCAGGAAACTATATATTTATCCTCCAGTAATTCTGCACAGGCTTCGATATCCGCCCAAGGTGTTACAGCGACACGGCGTAAATTTTTTATCTTTTTTAAATATTTGATTTTTCTCGTCAGGTTTTCGCAGCATCCATAAGCGGTAAGCCCAAATTTTTCATAAATGGGTTTTTGGTATTCAATTAAAAATTCGTTAAACATTTCCGGACTTATACCTTCAAATTCTTGGGCACAGTCATAGATCCAACACTGCTTCATGGGTAGCGTTGTCATATGGCCGGGCGAAGGAATTTCGCGATTATAGGCCATGGCTTGAATAAGCGCAATAGGCGAAAATGTTAAGTTTACATTGGTAAACCAGCCGCGCTTTTCTGCTTCATCACATATGGTAATGGACGCATCCGAAACCAACCTACATAGGGCATGTACCATTTCCGGCTGATCGTGTAGTTGGTACATCATCTGCTGCGGACCCAGCAAATACCCAAGGGTATAAGATAAACTGCGTGTATTAGGTGGATAGTAATCCGGCAGCACCGGGATCAAATCACCTACTGCGTCTTGTAAAAAGTCAGTTTTTTCACGGGTGCGAGGTTCGTCAAGTAACGGAAAAGGATAGATTAATTTTATAAAATCCTCCGGGTTTTTTATCGGCGGGTCGGTAAAATGAAATGCCAAGGTTTCTTCTACTCGTTCCATTTCAATTTGTATGCCCCATGTATGCCAGTGAGGTTGTTCGTTTTTATATTCCGGAAATACGGTTATCCACGGTTCCGTAATAAAATCATCACCAAATGATGCGTGGTACAATTGCAGGCGCAACCAATTCTCATATTGCCGGAACAAAGGATGCTCACATAACAGTTCTTTTTGTGGAAAAACTTCACGCCATGACCATAGCGGGTCCAAAATATATATTGGGACTTGGTGAGTTTGTAAACTGTTAAAGTCACTCCATAATTCCCGCCTCGTATTTTGGATATCATGCGCTGCTATTTCTAATGTTTGTTTTATCAGTTCCCGCAGTATAAATTTATCACGGTGGGTAGGCAGCATAAGTTTCTTCCCCTTTTATGTGGATATTGAATATGTCGCTCCAGATTGCGAACGCCTGCGACGGCGGATTGGACATTTAAATGGGTACGTATTAAAACCCCAATTCGTAAAAAAATTTCAAAACCAGCCATGAGCACATATAAAATCAGCGAACCTCCTTGCGGGAAGTCCGCTGAAATAATTGCTCGTTTCTAAAAAATTCGAAGCGTCAGTTGGATTTACATTTGAGAATGGATAGCAAAGAGTAGCCCGTAGCCCGTAGCCCGTAGCCCGTAGCCCGTAGCCCGTAGCCCGTAGCCCGTAGCCCGTAGCCCGTAGCCCGTAGCCCGTAGCCCGTAGCCCGTAGCATTATGTCTGACTTTCTGTGTTTGTCAAGGGTATTTTAAACAAAAAAGCACCTCTTTATTTTCAAGTGGTTCTTCTAAAATCATTAAGTCGGCTGCAAACCTTGTTTAGCCTCTCAACAGTATACGTCTACTCGTTATGTCAATCCGCGAAAAAAAGTTGAAGCCCCTCTTCCATCGAAATCAGAGGCTTCCAACCCGGCAATGGTTTTTTCGGCTGGTATGCTTTCATAATTTCTTTCTCCCGGTAGGGCTTTGCCCCCCATTTTACTGGTAACGTAATCCCATTTACTTTTTCAAACAGCTCCGCCACTTGCCGGAGGGGAATCGCTTTAGACGACATAACGTCAAAAACCTCAGCAGGGGTTTCCGAGGACATACAACGTTGGATAGCAATCCAATAAGCGCTGACAACGTCGTCAATATATAGAAAATTCATTTCCTGTTCGCCGGGACTCATTTCCAACACTTGGCCGGTTTTCACGACATTTTTGAGCAGATTTAGAACTTTAGGGCGTGAATCCACCGGTCCATAAGTATCGTTTAGGATAAGAGTAATGACTTTGATCCCCCGATCCTCAGTATAATAAACCAAAATATCTTCCAATGCCTGCTTGGTGGCAGCATATAGGCTGACCGGGCGATAGGGACTGTTTCCCACATATTGCCATGCGGTGGCAGTATTTATGAAGCGATTAACGCCGCAAGAAGACATGGCTTCCAGTAACCTGACGCCAAACAGAATATTGCTGTCCACCAAGTCTTCAATTTGATCGGCCATATGCCTGCCGATGAAACATGTTGCCAAATGTACAACAACATCCGGCTGAAATTCGGCAATAGCATTTATTAAACTTTCAGTAGTGTTATCATAAACAAAATATGGGATACCTTGAATACCTGAAAGATTGCTTTCTTTCCGCACAACGGCCAAAACTTCAACCTGTCGGTTTTGTAAAAAACCGCATAAATTCTTCCCAATATAACCTGTTGCCCCGGTAATTAATACGCGCATGATATCAACTCAACAGTCATTAAAAAAAATCGGAAGTTCGGTAAAGGCAGGAAGTTTCTCATCGCGTTCTGACAATATGGGGTCTTCGATGCCCCAGTCAAATCCGAAGGAATTATACCGAAACCCGATATCATGAGCGGGATTATGAACAGAAGACACCATATACACCACATTTGTACCGTCGTCCAGTGACAGGAAACCATGCGCCAAACCTTCCGGTACATAGAGCGCGTTTTTCTTTTCAGCACTGATAATAAGGCTGTAATACTGTCCAAATGTAGTAGCGTTCCTCCGTAAATCCACCACAACATCCATAATTTTGCCAGTTGGACAAAAAACTATTTTGCTGTGCTGTGCCGGTGGCGACTGAAAATGCATTCCACGCAGGACATTAAGCTTGGATTGAGTATAGTAGAGTTCTTTCAAGCAAAAATCAATCTGCCGGCTTTGAAAAAAATCTGCATGAAAGATTTTTGTAAAGGAACCTCGATTATCCAAAAAAGTTTTGGTTTCAAATTCTATGCAACCATCAAGCGGCGTTTTTTTAATATTTTGAAACATGTAATCACCTCATTATTATCAAATCCACCGTCCGTTGTTACAAGAACCCTTAAAGTCAGACGCCTCCGTATTGCTGTATAAACTCCCTATAGGACATGGAGTTTTTGTCTTTATCGGATAAAATAACGCTAGAGATTTGCCCAAGGGGCCACTCTATTCCGACGTCCGGATCGTCCCACGCGATTCCCATGTCGAACTCCGGATAATAGTTTTCTGTGCTTTCATATACCAGAACCGAATTCTCTTCGAGAGAAATATTGCCGGCCGCAAACCCTTTGGGCACTAAGAATCCTTTTCTGTTCTCGGGAGAAAGCTCGACGCCAAACCATTTCCCTATTGTTTCAGAACCCTTTCTAAGGTCGACGGCAACGGCAAATATCCTGCCGCAAACGCATCTAAACATTTTTGCCTGAGGGTTTTCGCGTTGGAAATGAAGGCCACGGACAACGCCTTTATGGGAAGTGATATGACTTATCTCTTTGATGATCACATTAAATCCGAGCTCTTTAAAAATTTTTTCAGAATAGCTTTTTGCATAAAATCCCCTGTTATCGGTCGCAACGAAATAATTAGTTATTATTAATCCTTCAATTGGTATTGAGTCAAATGAAAACGGATTTACCATTGTATTTATCCCCCTTCATGACAAATGTCTTTTACGGACAATCCAACTAACTTATTTGAGCACGCGTAAATCATTATCTATAGTTCCATCGTCAATGCGTTTTTTCAGGCACTTAAGCCTTGTGCATTTATAACCGTCAAAAGTGGCGCGGTCAAAGCCTACTTTATTATAGAAATCCATTAATTCTTTTCCGCCGGTTTCTATATTCCACTCCGGTTTATAATAATCCTTTAACGCAGTCAATATTTTTTCCGAAGACACGCGGTAACTGCGAGGATCGGTATGCTCTCCCGTGAAAGCAAGCTCGCATCCGGAAACGGCGCCTTGCGCAGCAAGCGCCAATTCTTTCACCGTATAGTTATTGTTACTTGTACCAACGTTGAACGCTTGGTTTTTCACCAACTCTGCAGGTGCCTCCAGCGCGGCGGTAAAAGCCGAGATAATATCCCTTATATGCGACATAGGTCTCCAAGGGGTACCGTCGCTTTTAATTTCAATCATTTTACTAGTAAACGCATATGCCACAAATGCGTTAAACACGATGTCACAGCGTAAATTAGGGCTAGCACCATAAGCGGTTGCGGGCCTTAAATATGTTATTACAAAATCGTCAGAGCACAGATTCCTGAGATCGCATTCACACTGCCATTTTGTCTTTGCGTAAGCGGTTATGGGGTTCTTTATCCCTCCCTCATCAGTGGCTTTGCTTGTATCCGAAATACCGTAAACACTTTGAGATGAGGCATATACAAAACGCTTGACTCCGGCTTTTTGAGCACACTCTGCCATTCGCATGGTAGCCTTATAGTTTATTTCGTAGGTTAGATATTCCTCAAAATCACCCAACGGATCGTTTGATAATCCCGCTAAATGAATGACGAAATCCACCCCTCGGAAATCATTCTCGGAGCAGTCTCGTACATCTTTCTTTATTTGCTTAATCAACACCTGTTTTGGTTCTATCAGGAAACAATCCTCATAATATCCAGCATCAAAACCTATCACATCATAGCCTTTTTCAATCAATATCGGAACCATTACGGAGCCAATATAGCCAAGATTGCCGGTAACCAATACAGTTGCCTTTTTCATATGATTCCCTCTTTTCAAACTACTTTTTCTTGCAGTGTCCACCAGTTTATTTTTCGCTCAATTCCATTTTCCCACTATTGCATCGAATGTATACCGCATCTTATGAAACGGGCCGGAAATATTTACCACACTTTCCACGGAGCCTGCCCTTCGTTCCATAATTCTTCCAGTAAATGCCTGTCTCGCTGGGTATCCATACACTGCCAGAAACCGTCGTGCTGATAAGCCATTAAATGACCGTTTGCTGCCAAAGCCTCCATAGGCTCCTTCTCTAATACTGTGAAATCATCCTTCAAATATTCGAAAAATCCGGGTTCAATCACCATAAACCCAGCGTTGATCTGACTGCCGTCGTGTCCTGATTTTTCCCGAAAGGCGCGGATTTCGCCGTCATCATCGATTTCCAATACACCAAAACGCTGCTTGATACCGGCTGCTGTCAATGTCAGGATTTTACCGTGCGAGCGGTGGAAAGCGAGCAGAGCATTTAAATCAACGTCGGACACACCATCGCCGTAGGTCATCATAAATGGTTCCTCGTTCGTGTAAGGTCGTATTCGTTTTATCCTTCCGCCGGTCATTGTATGGAGGCCTGTGTCAACCAGCGTCACTTTCCAGTTTTCGGCCGTATTGTTATGTATCGTCATTTGATTTTCACAGGAAAAATCAAACGTAACATCACTCAGGTGAAGGTAATAGGAAGCGAAATACTCTTTGATCACGAAAGCCTTGTAGCCGCAGCAAATAACGAATTCATTAAAGCCATAGTGTGAATAATACTTCATTATGTGCCATAGTATCGGCATATCGCCGATACTGATCATCGGTTTGGGTCTTAAATGGCTGTCTTCACTGATTCTTGTGCCAAGCCCACCTGCCAATATGACGACTTTCATGAGGACTCGCCTCTCTTTCCTGCGATTCAATAAAAGCCCAAGTTAAAGATATAGGTATTTTCAAATTTACCGCCGTTTATATACATTGCTGCCATAGAGCCGTTAGTAAGGCCTAATACAGCAGAGTTACACCGCGAAAGTATTATTACGGATGAAAGATACTCAAGCCCTCTTAAATATGCGTCATTATCTCTGCTAAATTTGGCGGTTGCTATAAGTTGGCGTCCATAATCAATGTCGAGCTCATCATAATACATACGTGAAACCGATAAAACTCTGCCTGGGAAAGCATTCTCAAACCGCTTCACTGTTTTCCTCTCATCCGCCGTTATATAAACATAATCACAATTCCATTCCCGTATCACGCTTTTTACTTTATGTATAATTTCGTCTACTTCCGGTTGTATGGGATGTCCAGTGGGGCGAGAATTTGTGAAGTCCGTTCCTCTGCAAAAAACTCCAATCACTCGCATATCAGGTTTTATTATCCGGTTGTACTCCTCTTCTATGTATTGGGTAGCGCTGTAGCTTAATTGAAAAAATTCCCGGAAAATTGCGGTCCACAGATGGAAACGCTCATCCTCGAATAATTGATCATTATATATAAGTATCGGCAATATCCTTGGCCGGTAATTCAGGAAACGTGGTTCACTATAAACACATTTAAAATTATCTGCATCATTTAAGCTGTATCCGCATGGCTGCTTAAAAAAGTATTCCCAAGAATTTTCTATACCCAGTTTGTCTTGTTCCAAATAGGGGTTGGCGTAATTCTGCATATCAATTACAGGAATCATTCCTTTGGCTAATGCGTAAATAATGTCCAAAAAGTGAGTGAATACGTAGGAAAAGAACCCGGCAAGATTGGCATCTCTCGATATAATATAGAATTTTTTCTCAGAAACAGCATCCGATTCCGCCAGATATTTGACCTTTTTTATGCGTTCATTAAGTACATCAATATCCAACAGAGGTTTTACTGCTTTATTATAATCTCTTACTATAATTGGCTCATAAATTGGCTCATATGTTTGAATTTCTTGTTGGAACCACCAGTTAATTGTTCGCTCAATTCCATCATCCAATGGAACTCTGCATCGATATCCAATCACGTTGTTTAAAATTGAAGTATCCGCCACAACGGTCTCTGCGTTTTTATTGTCCTCCTTAATACTCAGTAAATAGTGGCATTCCATTTTTTCCGCGATTGCAGTTAATACAGACCGTATCTTATGCGGCAGGCCGCTGCCAACATTGACAATACCACAATAATCGCTGTTCATAATCGCCATTGCTGCGCGGGCCGCGTCATCAACATGAATAAAATCCCATTCATTATGGGGAGATTTGCAGATTATCGGTTGTCCGTGTCCAATAGAATTTATCGTATAAGGAATAGCAGCTTTAATTCTGGCGTCATTTTCGCCGTAAATTGAAAAAAATCTTGCGGAGACAAACGATATATCATGCTGTTCACACATAATTGAAGCAATGTTGGTAAAGGAAAGTTTGCTTGCGCCATAAAAATTCTTTGGACACGCCGGACTGTCTTCGCGGTAAATTCCATTACCGTAACCGTATTCATACCATGAACCCGAAAAGACAAATCTCTCGCCTTTATTTTTCGCGAACAAATCAAGCAAATATAGAGAAACCTTTAACCATTCTATATTAATTCCAGAAGTGTAGGAATCTTCGTTTTCTAGATTATTCCAAGCAAAATGGAACATTAAATCCGGACGAATCGATTCCATCAATATTTCGCAATGTGTTCGATCAAGAAGATCCGCTTTAATTACGTGTACATTTTCAGGGAAAATCACGCGCTTACGTCCGGTTGTTACGGCGTATATGTCTAGATCAGGCTGTTGCGCAGCTAAATTTACGACTACAAGACCCAAAAATCCGCTGGCCCCTGTTATCAAAAGCTTTTTCATTGATATTTTTCCCACCGTTTCCAAAATGTTTTTTCCCCACAATTCTTCCAAGACCAATTTATCTTTCATTATCATCCATTATAGTAACACGACATGTTTGTTCCCGCGTCTGTAAAAAAACTTCGCAATGCTACACACTATATCTGTTTTGCATAATAATAAATGTATTCAGATGTTCCACAGGTTTGAGGTTCAATAAACCGTCATAATCAGAGCAAAGATCATTGAATTCCATTGCTTCTATTTCGGCTTGAGAAAAATTCAATAAAGACTCGGGTTTACCTTTAGAGATAATTGCGCAACCATGATCGCAATCTAATGTGAACACGCAAAGATCGCTGTGAAAAGAGCGTAAATGCACGATGGCTTTCCAGACGTCGCCAGTCCATGCATAAAGCGCTTTAATTAAAGGGTCAATATGTTCATGTAATTGCGGCGGCAGAGCCAACGCCCAATCAGTCGGTTTACAGTCATGAACTAAAATCACACCATTCTGGGCTAAAAATGTAAGGCTGTTCGTAATATCTCTGTATGCCTGTCTATATTCATGGTAACCGTCGACGAAAATCACATCAAACTTTACGTCGGAATTGCCTTTCGCAAAGAAATCATCACTGCTTATCGCATGGTATATACAATTATTACCCAGTATCTCCTTGACCAATTCACTGGGTTGAATCGGATCAACACCTACCTTGTATTTTGCGTTAATCCCGGCGAAGTTCTCTCCTGTCGCGGTCCCAATCTCAAGGTAGTTCTTATTTAAGGACGTATCCAACAATCTTTGAATAATCGTTTTGTGCTCCATAAATATCCTCCTACAATCATATTTGCAATGGTATTTTCCATGGAAATTTTCCACAAGTCCTACACCCAGTTGGCATAGGGAATAGGTATTTATAACTAATTTTTAAGTTTACTCTTTTTATTTTTTCGAACCTAAAAAACTAATAAAGTTTTTGAAACCTCTTTTTTTCAATTCCGGAAAAACTTCTCGTTCGTTAGCAAGATTCAGAGCCACGATAATGCCCTCATCATCGCAGGGTGTTATTTCAGATAATTCAAATATGGGGTCGTTCATTAGCCTGTTTTCCGCTTTCCTGTCATCGGATACGATATATCCCATGAATTGCGAAATTTCTTCTCGGAAAAAATACATACATTTAGCCGCGCATTCCCCCGCACCATAAACATATATTTTTTTGTATTTTATACAAAACTGCATCAGGGAATTCATATTTATTCCAGTAGTATCAGCGAATTCTCCTATACAGAATTTCGTAAGCTTGTAGAAGATAAGAAAATTCAACATATATTGAAAATTTACGGCATAAAGCGAAGCGTATTCATCTGTCATCATAACCCCGCTGTAGTAGCCTTCATGCTGCGCAACATAGGGGAATATCCTTTCAATTGCGTGAGAGATGGAATTATCAACCGGCATAGGTTCGGGACAAAAATCCTCGTATTGAAATCCATGCTCGAACAATGTTCTGAGTGCGGCGGTTCTGCACCAAAAAGCAGTTCCCAATGCGAAGGGGTAATGCAGCGGCGACATTTTGCACTTCAGCTTCAATCTCTCCGCAAGGCGTGATGTTCCCTCGAAATTTGTCAACCATGACCGAGTGCAAACAGAAAAATAGAACGACATATACGGGCTTGGCGGAGATAAAAATCCCAGAAGCGGGTTATGCTCAAAACAAGCTAATACGTTTTCTATATACTCACTGCTTTTTACGCTATTTTCCCATAATAAGTCCATAAATGACCTTCCCACTGTCATATAAGGCACTCCACCGCTGCTTTTCTTATCATGAACAAAGCATAGATACTCATATTCCATCAATAAATCCTTGCAGGCGACCAGAAGCGCGCTGATTTCGCGTCCCCTGTTTTCTGGCTCGATAACACGGTAATTTTCCCTGCCGGATTTGGCAAAACATTCAATGATTTTCCGCCGATTCTCCTCTCCATTTGTCGTAATAATAACGTCAATATCATTTGGTACTCTTTTAATGTATGTTAAGCAAAGTTCCACCAAGTCAGGGTAGTATAAATGCGCAAAAACCGCCGTTCGCTTTTTGTGCGAAATCTGCGAATATATACGGGCTGCTGATGGAAATACGTAATCCAAATGCAATGAAGATCGTAAAACATTTATATCGCAAAGCCTGATTAAATGTTTCCAAATTAAATTTTCCGGGTATTCCGTTTGTGATTTGATATAGTCCAATGTTCTACGCGCCGTTTCACCTGAATTATAACGCAGCATTTCGTCTTCCATAGTAAATACTTTTCTTTTTACAAAAGGGCAGTGAGATTGGGTAATCAAGCGGTATGAATCAAAAAGAGTATAGTTGAAGTTTCTTTCAGGAGTATCATCAAAAAAAGCGTTACTATCGATATATACAGCCTCTTCGTATCCTAACGCGCTAAAGAAAGGAACGATATGCATTTCGTATCCCTTAATTGCCTCGTGGTATGTTTCCTGATCCTCAAGTTCATCCCAGAAACGTCTGAAATCCATGCTTTTGAGCATATTCGGCCGTACTACCCAAAAATAGGGCTGAATATGCTCAGGCCAAAGCCTGGAACCATTACCGAAATCAATAAACGTAGCGCCACCACGGGTAATAGCCCAATAATCACAGCTTCTTTGGGTCATCGCGTCAAACACTTCTTCAAGTGGAAATAGTGGCCCGTAGCAGGTATCATTTAGCATCACAAGCTCATCGTACTCATATACCTCGTCCCATCCTATAAGGTTTATTAACACATCCTTGAAGGCGCCGCAGTCGAATCCTTTGTTTTCTCGGATAAAAGTATAGTCCGCGCATGCTTTCAAGCGCTCGATGCTGTCAGGTTGCATTTCGCCGTTACATACCACTGCTAATCGAGAAACGGTTTTTTTTATCGCTTCAAGTAAATAAAAAATATAATCGTCCGCTATGCCGTCAGGGTCGTAAATTATCAAAATGCCTAAACGTTTTATCATGGCCGGCCCCTTTGCTTGTTTACCGATTCTATTCATAACGTATCACTCCTTCAAAAGTTCCCCCAATTTTTATTGTTTCGAACCTAAATAACTAATAAAGTTTTTGAAACCTCTTTTTTTCAATTCCGAAAAAACCTCTCGTTCATTAGCAAGATTCAGCGCCACAATAATGCCTTCATCATCGCAGGGAGTTATTTCGGATAATTCGAATACGGAGTCGTTCATTAACTTGTTTTCCGCTTTCCTGCCATCGGATACAATATATCCCAAAAATTGCGAAATTTCTTCTCGGAAAAAATACATACACTTAGCTGCGCATTTCCCTGCGCCGTAAACATATATTTTTTTGTATTTCATACAAAATCGTATTAGGGAATGCATTTCAAATCTAGTAACATCAGTGAATTCATCTATACGGAATTTCGTAAACTCTTTGAAGATAAGAAAATTCAACATATATTGAAAATTTACAGCATAAAGCGAAGCGTATTCATCTGTCATCATAACCCCGCTGTAGTAGCCTTCATGCTGCGCGACATAGGGGAATATCCTTTCAATTGCGTGAGAGATAGTATTATCAACCGGCATTGGTTCGGGACAAAAATCTTCATATCGAAATCCATGCTCAAACAATGTTCTGAGCGCGGCGGTTCTGCACCAAAAAGCAGTTCCCAATGCGAAGGGGTAATGTAGCGGCGACATTTTGCACTTCAGTTTCAATCGTTCCGCAAGGCACGATGTTTCTTTGTAATTCTTCAACCATGTCCGGGTTAGCCCTGTAAAATAGAATGACGTATACGGGCTTGGTGGAGATAAGAATCCCAGAAGTGGGTTATGCTCAAAACAAGCTAATACATTTTCTATATATTCGCTGCTTTTTAGGCTATTTTCCCATAATAAGTCCATAAATGACCTTCCCACGGTCATATAAGGTAATCCGATGTTTCTTTTCTTGTCATGCACAAAGCATAGATACTCATATTCCATCAATAAATCCTCGCAGGCGACCAAAAGCGCGCTTATATCGCGCCCCCTGTTTTCAGGCTCGATAACACGGTAATTTTCCCTGCCGGATTTGGCAAAGCATTCAATGATTTTCCGCCGATTCTTTTTCCCTTTTGTGGTTATTATAACGTCAATATCATTTGGTATTCTGTTAATGTATGTAAAGCAAAGCTCCACCAAGTCATTGTAGGTAACATGAGCAATAACAGCCGTACGCTTTTTGTGAGAAATCTGCGGATATATCTTGACTGCTGATGGAAATACATAATCCAAATGCAATGAAACCCGTAAAACATTTATGTCGCAAAGCCTGAGTAAATGCTTCCAGATTAAGATATCCGGGAATTCCGTTTGCGATGTGATATAGTCCAATGTTTTACGCGCCGTTTCACCTGAATTATAACGCAGCATTTCGTCTTTTAGAGTAAATACTTTTCTTTTTACAAAGGGGCAGTGAGACTCGGCAATCAGGCGGTATGAATCATAAAGAGTGTAGGTAAAATTTCTCTCAGAAATATCAAAAAAAGCGTCACTGTTGATATATACGTCCTCTTTGTATCCTAACGCACTAAAGAAAGGGACGATGCGCATTTCATATCCCTTGATTGCCTCGTGGTATGTCTTGGGATCTTCAAGTTCATCCCAGAAGCGCCTGAAATCCGCGCTTTTGAGCATTTTTGATCGTACTACCCAAAAATAGGAATGAATGTGCTCATGGCAAAGTGTGGAACCATTACCGAAATCCATAAACATTGCTCCGCCGCGGGTAATAGCCCAATAATCACAGCTTCTTTGGACCATCGCCTCAAACACTTCTTCAAGTGGAAAGAACGGTCCGTAGCAGGTATCATTTACAAGCACAAGCTCATCGTACTCATATACCTCGTCCCATCCTATAAGGTTTGTCAATACATCTTTGAAAGCGCCGCTGTCAAAGCCTTTGTTCTCCCGGATAAAAGTATAGTCCGCGCATGCTTTCAAGCGCTCGATGCTGTCAGGTTGCATTTCGCCGTTGCATACCACAGCTAATCGCGAAACTGTTATTTTAAGCGCTTCAAGTAAATAAAAAATATAATCGTCCGCTATACCATCGGGGTCGTAAACTAACAAAATGCCTAAGCGTTTTATCATAACTGGCTCCTTTATTTGTTATATTTTATACGCATGGAGATATCTAAGTTTCATCTCCATTTTTTTATTGTGTTGCAGTAATTTGATAATATTATCAAGTTCGATTTGTTTCTGAGGCGAATCTTCCAAAGATAACGAAGGTTCAAGTTGCAAAACTACGTTAAATTCATTTGAATTCGGTTGAGTAGTATAAAATTCGACGCACTTGAAAGGCAACAGAGAAGCCCTAGTCATATTGTATAAAAGCAGCAGAAAAGACTCCGGCGTAAAAACAGAAAAATGCACATCAATATACTCTCCTTTAATTGCCCTTTCATAGATTTCTTGCGCCTCGTTATTTGGTCGAATGTGTGATAATACTGCTATATCATCTTCATAGTCTTCCGCATCCCAGAAAAATACCGGATCGTTTGTGGGTACAAAATTGAGAAAATTATCAAGTACGCGCATAGGGTGATTTTTAATGCCCTGTTTATATATATCAAATACTTCCGCAAAAGATGTCGGGATCCTGAAATGATCAAAACAATATCGTTTATCGGGTATGGTCAGACAGAGAAAACCACGGGAGTTTATCGCCGTCGCTATATCTTGAAAAAAAAGAATAAGCTGTGGGATATGTTCTAAAACATGACTGGCCACAACATAATCAAACTTTTCCTTATCAGAAAAAGTTTCTTTATACGAATTTTTAATTACATAATCTATCTCACATATGCGGGTATTATCAACGTTAGGATCGTTTTTA
>Ga0099364_10003684_pt1 | contig 23623 bp, 22 predicted proteins | sample TergutTh196P3_FD_73070 | JGI IMG/M metagenome (GOLD analysis project Ga0099364, IMG submission 73070) | Microcerotermes parvus P3 segment gut microbial communities from Pointe-Noire, Republic of the Congo - Th196 P3 | ecosystem: Host-associated > Arthropoda: Insects > Digestive system > Gut ...
GGTTTTGATTTGGAAACTATTAAGGGTATGCAGTAGTACGGGAAAGATGAAAGGTTCAAGTAAACCCACATTATATTACTTCCTAAATCCCCCCTCTGCGTACTCTGCGCCTATGCCTCCCTCTGGTCGGCGAACCGAGAGGAAGTATTAAGCGCTGCCAGTCGGCAGCTAACGGTTTGCGCGAAATAAATACGAAAAGGTTTTCCTATAAGATAATTGATATTACGCTTGATTTGTTGTATAAATCAGCAATGAACGAAAGCAAGGCCTGGAAAGTACTTTGCCTGATTATTTCTCTCTGTTCCCTGCTCTCTGTTTCTGTTGTTTCGGCACAGGAGGGAGCGAAGCAGGATTTTTTTGCGGCTACGTTTGGGGAAGCTGTCGGTTATGGCTACAATGAGATTGCTTATGGCGGAGGTTTGATTATCGGAGGGGGGACGGGCGGCGCGCTTGGTTTGCGTATTCTTTATGCCCAGGATAATGAGAATATTTCGTTTTTAGAGGTAAATGTTCTTGCCCGTCTTTATGTTTTTGGGCGTGATGCGTTTTCCGGTCCTTTTGTTCAATTAAGCGCAGGGCCTGTAATTTATGCAGACAAAAACCCCGACCGTTCAGGTTATGGAAATATTTCCGCAGGGCTTAGTGCTGGGTGGCGGTTTTTATTGGGAAAAAACTTTTTTGTTGAACCGGCGTTACGAATTGGGTATCCATATCTTATCGGCGGCGGATTATCTGCCGGCGCTCGTTGGGGTTTGTGATCACCCCTCACCGCGAATAAACAAAGCCAAAAATTCGCTTCTTTTGCTCACACTAAATTTACGGTAAATACTGGCAATATGAGTCTTAACAGTAGTTGGAGCAATAAACAATAATTCTCCAATTTCTTTTGCTTCAAGACCTCCGGGCTTTACTAAAAGATGGGCAACATCAATTTCCCGATCTGACAGCCCATGATCCAGAAAAATTTTTTCGATAGATTGGGTATCTTTCATCCGCATGGGAGGATGTTTGGGAAATAAAATCCTGAAAGACAGTACGAAAAAGACAATAGCTGCAATACCGGAGAGCAGTACTGAAAAATTCATACCGGAAGGGATGTGCCGTCCAAATATTCCGGAAAATGAAAAAATGTAGGTAAAATAAATTACACTGACAATGCTGTAGTACCAAATACCGCCTTTATAGTATTCTACAAACGCGGCTGTAAAAACAATCCAAATTAAATAATGAAGAAACCCCAGCAAAACATTAATAATAAAAATAAAGGCCGCGTAATCTTCAAATAAAGGCAGACAGGGAAGAAGGATTAAAAGGCATATTGCCGGAGGTATCATCAATTTAATGAATCGTTCAATTGAACGCCCTGCAAAAAATGAAAATACAGGTAGGGCAAGGCCGACCACAAGAAAATATGGATGAAATGTTAATGTTGAATATCTAAGACCGGGAAGCAAATGTATGTCTGTTATTGCATGAAGAATTTTTAAAATAGTCGCAAGGCCGATAAGCCGGAAAATCATAGACCAGTTGGTCTTGTCAATATTATTTTTGGCGGATGTCATTTTTGATGAAACTGCCGGATTGTATATCGTTATTTTGGAGACAAAGATACAGCACAATCCCGTAAAAACTCCAATGCCGACTATCATCCATTTTATTATATTAAACGTAACAGATGCCGGCATATTTCCCAATACAGGATTAAATAAAAACATGGCAAGATAACCTGCGGTCATTGAAAGAGAAAAAATAAATGTACTAAGACGGCTTTGTTTGTGGCTTAGGAAAAAAAGCCCAATACACACGGGATATAATGTACCGGTAAGGATAGATGCAAGGGCGCGGACCGGCAAAGACCCAAAAAAGGCATCTGTCCCCAAAGACCTAAGGGTAATATTGGGGATTATAATAAGGCTTATAAAAATTAGGCTTAGAAACAAGGGTTTTTTTGCTAGTATAGAACCGGCCCCCGGTGAAGGTAAAAAGAACCGGCATAAAAGGGCACTTAAAAAAACGCCTAGAAAGCTAAAAAACCCTACCTCTGTAATAAGCATTCTTGGGGCTGTGGGGGAATTACTTAGTATTAAGAAAAAGAAGTAATTGATGAATAGGCAGCTTACAGCTAAAAAAGAGGCTGTTTTTGCCAGACTATATGAATTTTTTGGTGTATTCAATAGCAAAATCATACTCCAGTAGGATACATTTTTTTGCAAAATCATACTATAGTAGGATTACATACCCCTATTAGCTGTCTACTATTGGTATAGTATGGGTAAGGGCTGTCCTCTGACATTGCTGCTCACTATCTTCTGCTCTCTGTTAATTGGCTGTGAGAATCCCTATATGCTTCGTGATTTGCAGCCCATTATTGATGCCAGAGGGGATAAGCCGGATCTGCCGAAGGATTTTGGCGGTAATATCTTTATCATAACAGGCGGTCCTACGGCATTTACTGCAAGAATGGGTACTACCGCGATTATTGAAGATGAGCCTATCCAAACCGTTATTGACGCGATAAGAACGCATACCGCCGGAAATGACTGTATGATTCAGTTTGGCAGTGGCGCTGTGTTGAATATTGGCAATGCTAATATCGAGTTTAGCGGTACTTGGGGTGAAGTTAATCTTACGGGGAGTGTTACAGGAAGCGGCAGCGATATGATAACTTTAGGTGACAGTATTTCTATTAATAGTACGGCAAATATAACAACCACCACCGCGACCAGTATTGCGATTCGATTAGGTAATACATATACAGGTACATTAAACATTACCGGCGGTACTGTTTCGGCAGGATCGGGCAGGGCTATTGTAAGTGAAGGCACAGGGCTTATCACCATATCGGGAAATGCTTTGATTACTTCGGCTAATACAATCAGCGGAGAAGGCACGATTCATATTGCCGGCACTTCCACCAGTACTGACGAGCGGCTTTCAATGAGCGGCGGCGAGGTGCGGAACACAGCACCCGGCGGTAATGCGATTTACAACACTACCGTTGGCGGTATCACGATTAGCGGGGGGACTGTTCGGGCAACACCGCCTACGACTGCGTACGCAGTTTACAGTGCGGGGACGGGGGCATTGAATATTGACTGGGATAATGCAACCATTATCGGGCTGGTGCATCCGGTTCCTGTTATCACCATTACTACCCAGCCAGCCGCAACAACATCATTAACGGTGGGCAGCATAAGCGGCAGCCTGTCTACAGCGGCAACTGTAACTCTCGACGCAATTGTCAGTTACCAGTGGTACAGCAACACAAGCGCCAGCACTAGCGGCGGCACCCAGATAAGCGGCGCGACAGGAACGGCTTATACCATTCCCACAAACCTCGCCACCGGGATTTACTACTATTACTGTGTCGTCAGCGCTACATTGGGCGCGGTTTCCGTTGCCACTGAGGTCGCGACAGTCATCGTTCAGCAGAGCGCGGTCTTTACCTTTACCTATACCCACATCACCGAAGGCGCCCCGCTGCTTGACGAGACGATCATCATCAGCCGGACAGGCGTGGCGCCGAATAATACCACCGCGACTTTCCAGGTTGAAAATTCAGGCAGCTACAGTTCCATAGAATGGATTGTAAACGGCGGGGCGGTAACAGGAAGCGGGGCATCATTCCAGATTAACGCGGCAAATAACGCCTATAACGCTGTGGGGGTAGACCACTACTTAACACTTATAGTGGTAACAAATGCGATCGTTCCCGTTCCATACGAAAGAACGGTTACTTTCAGGGTAGTCCAATGAAAATAACAAAAAATGTCTGTTTGCTGATTACCGTTTGCTGTTTGGCAATTGCCTGTTCTTCGCCTTTCTCCGGGCATGCGGGGGGCGGAGATTCAGCGTCGCCGTCCTCGCTGCCGCCCGCTCCGCCGGGGATGGGTTATTTTTTGCTTAGCGTGAATCAAGATGCCGCAAGGACTATACTTCCCACGGCTCCGGTTTTTGCGTCATATAAGTTATCTTTCGTTCCAAACACGTCTTGTACAAGAGGTAATTCGCCTATGGACCCCATATTCAGAGCTCCCGCGGATTTGAGCGTTCTGTTGTTTGCGGGAATATGGGATTTAGTAGTTGAGGCGTATACAGATACCGCCAGTCCGCCGGTGCAGCTTGCCGCGAACGGAGCTTTAACCGGCATAGATATTGGCGATGGCACATTTACCGGCGATGAGGTTGTCCTTGGTCCGCTTGCTTCCGGAAACGGAACATTCCGCTGGACGGTGGCTTATCCGTCCGGTCTTACCATCACTTCGGCAAATATGGTTATTACGCCGTTTGCGGGCGGAACAGCAACAACTGTTCCTCTTACAGGAGCAAGTACATCCGCGGACACACCTTTGGCTGCTGGTTATCACCGGGTGGTATTTAACCTTACAAGCAGCGATGGAAAAACAGCTTCGATGACGAAGATACTGCATATCCTTCCAAACATGGTAAGCGAATTTTCACACCCCTTTACGGCGTCAAACTTTTCTGCAGCCTTGACAGGGACTGTAAGCATTACCGGGACTGCGACAGCGGGGCAGACCTTGACTGCCGATACATCCGCTATTGGTGGAACAACGGGGACTATTTACTATCAGTGGAAGCGTAACGGCACAAATATTGCAGGCGAAACAAATTCTACCTATACCGTTAGATCCGATGATCCGGCGGGAGCGGAAATTACCGTAGAAGTAAACCGGGTGGGCTACAATGGCAGCCTTACAAGCGCGGCTGTTATTGTTATATCCTCTGAGAATATCTACAGTATAAATAATATCACTCAATTCACCAGTGCGATTAGCAATATAAATAGCAACCCAGGGGTATATATATTAAATATAAACAGTAATATAGATTTGACTAGCAGCGTAACTTATTTTGCTTTGGAAAATGCCAGTACGGTTACTATCGCAGGTACAGGTATGCAAAGAACCATAAGCAGCACGGTAACCTGGAGTGTTTTTCATACAAATCATATCAATGCACATATCATTCTTGATAATATTATTTTGACTACTCCCTCTGGCACTACGCGTAATAACCCGCCTGTTCGTGTTGAACGCGGTACTTTTGAGATGCGTAATTCTACGATAACAGGATTTACCAGCAGCGGCAGTAGTTCACATATCGAAGAATCTACTTCTGCGGTGCGTGTATCCGGAGCTAATTCTACTTTTATCATGGAAAATAGCATTATTAGCGGCAATACAAGCAGCAGTTCTGATGCTACTTATCTTGGCGGTAGTGTATTAGTAGCTGGAGGCGCTACTTTTATTATGAATCAAAGCACTATTACCAACAATCGTACTAATAATACAACATCTCAAGCATCCGGCGGTGTGCGGGTAACAGGAAATTCTACCTTCACCATGAACGGCGGTTCCATTACCGGTAACACTTCCGGTGGTACTACTCAGGCTGATGTATTTGTGGATAGTAATTGTACGTTCAACATTTCCGGTGATGCTACAATCGGTGTACTCATACTGCATGCGACCAGTAATACGGTCAATTCTTCTGTAACCATAAACGGACTTTACACCGGTACTGTTAACACGCTACACCTGCGTGGAAACAACACTGCCATTGCTACCGTTGCCACCTGGTGGACAGGCAATAATGTCATTAGACCCGGTACCGGCGTTACTCTTGATGCAGTTGTTATTGGCAGATTTACCCTTGGGGTATTCCGGACAAGCGGTGCCGAGACACAAGCAATCAGTCCACGTACAATTGTGTTACAGGGCGGTAACGGGGTGTTGGCGAATTAAGCAGGGAGCAGGGATGAAAAATTGGCCTCCATGCCAATTTTTCATCTTGAAGTTTTTGCGTTGCAAAAACTTCAGCTAAAGCAATGGAAACAGCGGCCTCCATGCCGCCTGAAATAGAGGTCAGAGAGCAGGTAGGAAATGTTAAATGTTAAAACAATTCGGAATGGGCGCCAAGTTATGCACCGCGTCAAGCGGTGTAGATGAATTAATGCAACACGGCGTGGCGCACGAACAAGTAACCACAAACGAAAAATGCGCGAGGGATTTATCCCAAGCAGTGCGCCCGGGTGCGTTGGAATTTAATCGTACCGGCTTTTTTATCAGGTTCGTAAATAAGAACCCAATCACCTTCTATGTGACAGTCACGCGATTTTTTCCATTTGCCTTGGAGTGGATGATCCCGATGGTTAGGCGGCAATGGTTCTTCACGGATAAGCATTCCCATTATTTCAATAAGCCTTTCCATGTTCCTGCCTCGTTTTTCATCTGCTGCAAATTCTTTTTTAAACTTGCCGGAGCGAATGGGGTTAAGCATTCATTAACTCCGAAGATCGACCAGCATTTCTTCAAGAGAGTTAAAAGACTTCAATGTATTGGGTATTTTACCTGCGAGCATATCATCAACCTCTTTCATAGCGGCGATGGTTTCGGCGTTAAAGCGCAGTTCCCCGGTTACAGGGTCTCGATGTTTGGTACAGATGGGGCATTCGTCAGCAACATCGTCTTTAGGGGCGGGGGTAAATGTAATAACAGTCCTTCCAAGCGGGACTTCGTGAGGTACTTCAAGGGTAATTCGGCGATCAGCCGTTATCTCTACAGTTTGTGTTATGGTCATAACTTAAATATAGCTTGAAAATGGAGAATTTACAAGTGAAACATAAGAGACGGACGGACGATAAAATAAAGGGCTTATCTATTGGGGCAAAACTGGTATTGATTATTTCCAGTTTGGTATTGATGTCTTTGGGGTCCATTACGGCCCTTGTTTCTTACCTTGTGTCGCAGGATTTACGCGTAACAGCAGAGGCGGCCAATTTTGAGGTAAACCGCCTCTCGGCTCTGGAAGCAGAACATTTCTTTATTAACATTCAGGCTGCTTCGCTTGCAATGGTGCAGATGATACATTTTGGAGAGACAGACAGCGCTCTTGCTTCTCAGATCTTATTCATGCAGAACAGTCATATCGCTGCCATTGCCTTTTCTCTTCCCGATAGACCGGATTTATTGTATACCAATGAACGCTTTTTTTCTTCACGGCAGATTGATGATTCATTTGTAAATGGCTGGCGGCAAAGACAAGCAGAAGTTTTTGAACGCCGGGAGACAGACACAATATTTGTTAATGAAGCACCGGAATTTTCTATTTCGCTTTTAACGATTGTTTTTCCGTGGGATAGCCGAAACTTGCCCCTTCCCGATCTTACCGGAGGAGGGTATGTTGCGGTTCTTTTTTCTGCAGAAATTTTAATTGACAGTTTTAGTTTTGGGACAAATTTATCGTATCTTGTTAACGGCGATGACGATTTGCTTGTCCATTCAAATTTTGAGCTTTTACGAACAGGTGCAAATTTTTCAGATAATATTTTTATTCAGGAAATGCACCGTTCCTCCCAGCGGAATTTACAGACACTTTACACCGATGGTGATGGAGTGAGGTTTTTTGGAGCGTTTACAAAACTGAATATTGGAGATGCTGCCCTTATTACCATTATCGAGTATGACAAAGTTTTTGAAGGTATTGTGGCTACGACCTGGCGGAATATCCTGCTTACAGGCGCTGTTTTAAGTATTTCGATCTTGTTAATCTGGTTTTTTGCAAAGACAATTTCTGTCCCGCTAAAGTCGCTGGCTGCGGCGGCACGGCAGATCGAAGGCGGCAGTTTTGAAGTGTATCTTAAACAAAAGGGGCGTGATGAGATTGGTGTTTTAACAACCAGTTTCCAGAAGATGAGCAGGGCTTTGGGCATTTTTGGAAAATTTACCAACAGGGAAATTGCATTACTCGCCATGAGGGGGAAGATTAAGCCGGGCGGGCTTCCCAAACACGCTACTGTCTTTTTCTCTGACATTCGGGGTTTTACCAAGATGTCGGAAGATTTTACCAAAGAATACGGGAATGATGCATCAGATAAAATAGTTTTTTGGCTGAACGAGTATCTTACGGAGATGGTTGAATGTGTCGAAAAAACAAACGGTACGATTGACAAGTTTATTGGGGATGCTGTTATGGCTCACTGGGGAACTGCTACGACATCAGGTAATGTAAAAAAGGATGCTTTTAACTGCGTAATGTCCGCTCTTATGATGAGGGCTGCTGTTTTTAAAATGAACAAAATAAGGCGGGAAAATGATAAAAGCAATCCGCCTATCCATATTGGCTGCGGTATTAATACCGGCATGGTAACGGCTGGGCAGATTGGCTCGGATCAACGAATGGAATATACGGTTATCGGGGATGCTGTAAATCTTGCTTCCAGAGTGGAGAGCCTTAACAAGCCGCTTGGAACGGACATTTTGATAAGCGAAAATACATGGAAGCTGGTTAAAGATTATTTAATAACCGAAGAAATGCCGCCTGTTACTGTTAAAGGCAAGGAAAAGCCTGTGCGACTTTTTGCTGTTGTTAATCTTGAAGCAAGCAAGAAGGGGCCTCGCACACTTGCTGAAGTGCGGAAACTGCTTGGGATAAAACCGCCGGACATGGGAAAAGTTGATTTAGACGCCAAAGAAGAGAAATTTCAGATAACAGGAAATAAATTATGAGTGATGTTGTGAATGACGGGCAATTAGTAATTTATTCTCCTCGTAAAAAATTGAGTTCTGTTAAGGCTTTGGATTTTTTTATGGCGCTGATTTGTCTTTCTGCGGCTTTTGTTTGTGTATATTTTTTCTATCTTAGTCTTACTCAGACTCTTACTTCCGATCTTGAGCCTGTGGGGTCTGTCAGTGTCCGCTATAATTCTGTTCAGCGCAGGATGGGCGACCGAATACTGTGGGATAGGATTTTTAATGAATCGCTTCTTTATCCGGGGGACATAATCCGTGTGTCGGAATATTCAGGCGCTGTGCTTCATTTTGACGGCAATGATATAGAACTTGATGAAAATACTTTAATTCGCGTAACGGTTGGCAGTTCAGGGCAGCCGCAAATAGTTCTTGACAGCGGTACTTTGAATCTTATTTCCGCCCAGGACAGCGGGAGTATCAATCTGGTTGTAGGCGGCAGGACTGTGGAAGCAGGGCAAGGCACGGTACTTAGCGTAAGCGATGGAGATGAGGGGATGGTGCTGATGATTAGCGAAGGGTCTGTTATGTTTGTTGATGAAACGGGGCAGGCTGAACTAATCGCAGCCGGAACTGTAATCACGCAAGATGAAACCGGTATAGGAATTGATTATACAGCGGATATTATCCTTGAACGTTTTCAGTGGATGGAAACAGAACGGGCAATGCATATAATAAGTCAGGCAGCATATAACAGTGGGCAGGAAGCAGGGAGCAATGAGCAGGGAGCAGGAAGCAATGAGCAGATAATAGAGAGCGTTGAGCAAATAATAAGCGTTGAGCCTGAAGCGCAGCCGCCGTTGGGTGTGCCTGTATTATTGCAGCCTGCTGCGGGTTACCGTCTTGGTCCTGCAGAAATTCGCTCTCTTAACAGTATTGATTTTTCCTGGTCGGCTGTAAGCGGGGCTAATGCTTATATTTTTACTCTTTTTCATCAAACTGTTAATGGCCAGCGGCAGATTGTCCGTACAGCTCCGCTAACGCTTACAAGATGGTCGCTTAGCAATTTTAACTTGCTTGATGTTGGTATTTTTACATGGCAGGTAGAAGCAATAAATAGAGACACTAACGGAACTATTCTGCAACAAAGTCCGGCTGCCCAAAGATCGTTTAATGTTGATATCCCTACTCCGCAAATTAGAGAACAAACAGTAGAAGGAAGGCTTTATGTTTCGCCATAGCTTATTGTTTGTTTTTGTTTTATTTATGATTTTTCTGCCTATTGTTCTTAACGCGCAAGATGCAGCGCTTTTTATTCAGCAGCTAAGCTGGGCTCCCGATGAATATGCTCTGCGTTACGAAGTTCAAATTGAAAAACAGGAAGAAGGAGTTTACAGGCAGCTTCATGTGGTATTTACAGATAACCCGTCAATAATTATTTATTTATCTCAAGGAAATTATCGCTATAGAGTAACACCTTATAATTTATTAAACCGCCCGGGTATTACTTCTGAGTGGTTTGACTTTGAAATAACTCCGACTGTTGTACCGTCCAGCAGAGCTGTCCCGTCCAGCAGAGCTGTACCTGGAACTTATTATGACACAGGAAGAGATCATATTGATTCGCGTCAAGGTTTTGATGTGTATCTTGGTGTTTCGTGGCTTACTGTTGTAAATATTCATGGTGAGGAAGATTGGATGTCCGATTCGGGGCAGTATCTTAGCGGCGCTGCCCTTCGTCTTGGAATTGTTTCGTCCAATTTTGGCTTTTTTAATGTAGGGCTTGAGATTGTTCCGGCCTGGTACAGTTTTTCCGATGAGGTTCAATCGCTTTTACTGGAGTGTAATCTTTTATTACAAAAGGAATTTTTCGAACGCAAGGCGGCTTTTGTTTTGCGTACCGGGGCGGGGTTTACTATGGATTTTGATGATCCGGAAACTGAAACTGCGTTTTATGTGAATATGGGTTTTTCGTTTACCTGGTTTCCCGTGCAGCGTTTTTATCTGGAAGCTGGCATGGATTATTCTTACTTGTTTGCTATAGATAATCCTACAGGCCGATTGAAGCCGTTTGCCGGGGTCGGGCTTAGATTTGGGAAATAGTAAGCCCTAGCTAAAAGCAATAGCACCGCAGTAGATATGAGCCCCATCCCCTGAAAAATGCTGTATTCCCTGAGGGAGTATATAGTTATGTTTTTTTTCCGCCAAGCCGCTTTCCAGAAATGCTGCTGCCAACGGAGCGCAGCAGCCGGAAATGGTTCCTTTAAGAAAATTCTTTTCAATAGCAAAACCTTTTCCTTCCAGGCAGCATTTGACAAAATGATCTGCCTGACAGGCGGCTTTGTATTTATCTGTATGTTTTGCAAGACATGTTGATATTATAAAAATGGTCTTATTGCATTCTCCGCCAAAAGCAAGCTGCAGGGCACCGGTAAAACCCTTAACCAGACCGGGAAAATTCGATCCCATGAGGACTGGAACAATAAGCGCATTCGGAAAATAGTATTTTACAAAGGGAAGCAGTACTTCTATCGATAATTCCCGAAGATGCGGGATATCATTTATTTCAAAAATTGTACTGCAGGATCGTAGTTCTTCGTTTGCCTGGCTGTCTACTTTTAGTTTTCCCAGCGGAGTATCAAAAAAATCGGAATTTGACAAAAACAAACCGGGTTCTACCGGTTCATGTATGGAACTTAGAATTACCACCCGGTTAATGGAATGGCGGCGTTCTTTACATGCACAAAAGGCTTCTGCGGCTACTTGTCCCGATAAATCCCAGGCGCAGTGGGGAGCTATTACCGCCATTACCTGGCTGTTGTTTTCTATTTGTTTTTCCATGTCATAGGAGACAAAGGTTTCCAGTATTTTTTCTTTATTTGCAGGGTAAAATAACCCTGCTGCCACCGGAAACCTGATCCTTTCTCCAGAGAGGTTCATTAATTAAATTTACTATTGCAGACGTGCAGATTCAAGTTTTTTTATACGTTTTTCGTCCAATGTTATAGAGATATTTTTTTCCTGGGTAGGTATAACCAGGCCTTTTGGCCCTTTTTTTGCCCGTCTTAAATATTTTACCGGAGTATAATACAGGTCTCCCCGGCCATTTTTCCTTCCCTTGGAATAAAATACCGCCAAATTTCCCGCATCCAGGAGGATTTCCAAGGGTACAGTTTTTCCCGGCCTGTTTTTGATAAATACATAAGAACCTGCCCAGTCCCGAACATGAAGCCAAAGGTCATTTCCTTTAACATGACGGCGCAGGAGCTGATCATTTTCTCCTGCATTGCGGCCTACCAGAATAAGCCATTCTCCGATGGTAAATGTTAGACCAGGACGACTTATGGCTTTTTTCCCTTCCGCTTTGGCAGCTTCGGAAATACTTTTATTTGTTTTAAATTTTTTAAGCAGCAGCTCCAGTACAATGGGATCATTTTCTTCCAAAAGCCGCTTTTCTTTTTCCAATAGCCGGATTAGACTTTGTTCAAGTTCTGTTATTTCTTCCCGTAGTTCTCCCAGCCCGCTTTTGGCTTTTCGGTATTTTTCGTAGTATTTGGCAGCATTTTCCGGGGCGCTTTTTCTTGGGTCAAGTTCAATACGAATTATGCTGTTGTCTGCCGGAGTTTCTAACCATGCAGCACCTTGGGCCAGAACTGCGGCATTGGAAAGGATTACATCGCCCCATGTTTTATACCGTTCTGCTCCGGCATAATCTGCTTCTTTTTCCCTAAGCCGTGTCAGGGCATTTTCCATCCTTTGCCGGTTTTTCCCGGCAATCTTCACTGTTTCTTCCCTAAGCTGTTCAAGAGATAAAGTGCCGCCGTGTTTTGTATACCAGTTGTCTACTCGTTTATTAAAGGAACCATCGCCGGGTAAATCCCGAATTTCGTATTGTTTTGTCCCACTGGACGGTACAGGGTTATAATATCCGCCGCTTATCTCTCCTTTTTTGGGAAGGCGCTTCATCGCATCAAGAATAGTTCCTTCGGTATCGGTTACAATTATATTGGCAGCATTGGACCAGAGCCGTATATAAACCAAATAGGTATTTTCTCCCCGCCGTATATCAAGCCGGATTATTCGATTGTCCTCAAGTTGAAAAGCCTGTTCTATAACACCGTTAATTATCCGGGACTTTAGGAATTCTGCAAAACGCAGCGGTTTTTGGCTTTTTGGAATAGCCCTAAAACATTGATGAATCCTACAGGCCAGGGGACTTAGCGAAAGTAAAAGACGGCAGGGGCCTTTTTTGCCATAACATTCCAAAACAAGCAAGTCAAAGGTGCTTTGGTATGCTTTTTGAACCCGCATGCCCGGAAGATCCAATTCCTGCAGGATAAGATCTATCTCTTTCCAGTTAAGGGACATAATAGTACTATGGACTTATCTGCCAAGTCCGTATAGTATCAAGAAGATGGGAAAAATAATTGACCTGGAAGACCGCATCCTCTTTAGTAATAAAGATGTAATTGTTGTTAATAAATTAGCCGGAGAAGCAATGGAAGGGGCAAAGCGGGGAATAGTGGATTTACCGGCGCTCCTAAAAGAACAATTTAGCCAAAAAATGGTTAAAGGCAAAATATATGATCCCATTGCTGTGCACCGGCTGGATGTACCGGTAACAGGATGCGCCCTTTTTGCCAGGAATGCAAAATCTGTAACATTTTTAAATAAGTCTTTTTCCCGTTCAGTATATCAGGGCGGCAGGGCAGAAAAGTATTATTGGGCCATAGTGGAATTGTCCCCTTCTTTTTCTTCGCTTCCCGATACCGGTGAACTGGTTCACTGGATTCAAACCAATGTAAAGAAAAATAAAAGTACAGCCTTTAATCAACCGGGCGCCCAGCGTAAGGAAGCAATACTTCGCTATAGGATTCGCGGCAGGGGAAAGAGTTATGGTTTTTTTGAAATAGAGCTTGTAAGCGGGCGGCATCACCAAATTAGGGCGCAGTTTGCCGCTCTGGGAATCCATATCAAAGGCGATTTAAAATACGGCGCAAAACGCAGCGAAACCGGCGGAGGTATACGCCTCCATGCCCGGTCCCTGTATATTCCCGATCCTTCTGTACAGGGAAATGTTATCAAGATAAGCGCCGATCCTCCTGTTATGGATAAATTATGGAATGATTTTCAAAATATAGAGGTATAATAGAAATATAGTGGAAGAAAGTATTACCATAGTCCTGGATAATAATGATATCCTGTCCGGTGTCTGCGGAGTTAATGACCAGAACCTCAAGGTAATTGCCGGTTTGCTGGGAGGGCGTATCCATACCCGCGGCAATGAAATTTCCCTTAGCGGGGTGGATAAGGCCGGGCGAAGGCGTTTTAATACAGTAATTGACAAGCTAATCGAGGCAGTCAAGGAGGGTGAATATCCTTCTGCCGAATATGTACAAGCCCTTGCAGACGAATCGATTTCTGCCTTGCGGGATAAACTTATTCATATTCCCCAGGGTTTTATTAAGGTTTTTCCCCGCAGCAGCAACCAGGCCCAGTATATCCAGGCTATGCGGGATTATGATATCAGCTTTTGCGTCGGGCCTGCAGGAACGGGAAAGACCTACCTTGCAATTGCCGAAGCTCTGCGCCTGGTTCTTTCCAAAAAGATTCGAAAGCTGGTTTTAAGCCGGCCTGTGGTAGAAGCTGGTGAAAGCCTGGGATATTTGCCCGGAGATCTTGCCCAAAAAATAAACCCCTATTTAAGGCCTCTTTATGACGCTATGGAATCTTTGGTTCCCTACGAAACAATTCATCATCTGGAAGAAACCAGAGCTATAGAAATTGCCCCGCTTGCTTATATGAGGGGCCGTAGCTTGAATGACTGTATGGTTATTCTTGACGAAGCCCAAAATACTACCAAAGAACAGATGAAAATGTTCCTTACCCGTATAGGGCAGGGCGCAAGGGCGGTGATCACCGGGGATGCTACCCAGATCGATCTGCCCCGGAAAAGCGATTCGGGGCTGCTCCATGCACTCTCGATCCTGTCCAATGTAGAAGGAATTTTTATTAATTACCTTAATACAGCCGATGTAGTCCGAAATCCTTTAGTAAAAAAAATTATAGAGGCATACGATGCCGAAGATAAGTAAGATTAATTTGTTAAGCTTTATTAAGCTGCCGCCCATTAGGACCGGGCCTCTACTGGTTAGCATAATTGCTTTTGGCATTACCACCGCAGTGGTGCTTTTTATTAACGGAAAGATTTCTTTTAATATAAATGAATTTGAAGTAGGAAAAGTCGCAGACAGGGATGTTATCGCTTCCGAGCCGGTTTCATTTATCGATGTGGATGCCACTGCCAGGCGTATAAGTGCCAGAATACTGCAGGTTCCGCCAGTGTTTAGTTTTGACCTCTCCATAAACAGGGAAACAAGAACACTATATGAAGGTTTTGCTGCCGCTTCACAAACTATATTCAGAGAAAATGGTACCCTGGAACAGTATATATCCGGTATATCCCAAAGCTTTCCCGGCATGTTTGACAGAGAGGCTCTTTTTGCCCTGTACTACGACCCCGATAGGGAAGCTTCCCTGCATGCCGGAGGAATACTGTTAGAATATTTTTCCAATACAGGAATAGTTATTCTGCCGGATACTGTCGAAGTACTGGCGGAATTTAATCCGGATTATATTGAATTGCTGCGCAGTTACGAGGGACGGACAGAATCTGAACTCTTATCATACGATCGTATAATAAATAAAGCAAGGTTAGATAGGTCTTTGTCAAGTTATTTCGAAGATCATGGTCTTTCCCGGGATTTTTCTGCCGGTGCGGGAACCATAGTCTATTCCATATTGCAGGAAAATGTATTTTTTTCTCCTGAATATTCGCAGCAAAGGAAGGCGGAAGCTCAGTCTCAGGTAGAACCGGTATACCGTTATATAGAACGGGGGGACCAGATAATACGCAGGGGTTTTGTTATTACCGAAGGCGAGATGGAAGAACTATTGGCATTAAACCTTTCTTTGGAAAGAAGAGATCCCAGATTAATTGCCGGTCAGGTGCTTCTTCTAATGATGCTGTATCTTTTTCTGGTATCCCACATGGGTAAGCGTACAACCGGCAGAATCTTAAGACCGGCAGAATGTTATTTAATAACCTTCCTGGCGGCAGCTTATCTAATAGGTGCATCCATTGCCAATAGTCTTGTGCAGTTTAGCGGTTTTTTTCCCATTTCCATACTTATTCCTACAGCCCTTGCAGTAATGCTCCCCGGCATTTTGCTTGGTTTTTCTACAGCCCTGGTAAGTGCCATGATATTTCCCCTGGGAGCTTTTCTCCTTGGAGCTTTTGATGTTTCCGCCTATATTTTTGCTCTTTGTTCCGGAGTTGCAGCTTCCCATGTATTTACAAAAACCCAAAAAAGAATGGATTTGGTAAAGGCTGGACTTCTTATTGCAGCCGCCAATGCCGCTTCGGCCATAATTGTACTTCTGCTCATGCAGGCGCAGGTTTCTGTATACGGAACGGTTATTTTTTGGGCTGCATTTAACGGGCTTGCTTGCGGACTTTTGGTAATTGGGATACTTCCTGTACTGGAACAGGTTCTTAATGCAGTAACGCCGTTCCGCCTTATCGAACTTTCCGATCTAAATTCACCTATTTTAAAGCGGCTTTTTAATACTGCTCCGGGTACCTACAGCCATTCGATTATGGTAGCAAACCTTGCAGAAGCAGCCTGCCAGGAGATTGGAGCAGATGCCCTTCTTGCGCGGGTAGGAGCATATTACCATGATATCGGCAAAATGGATCAAAGTGCATATTTTGTAGAAAACCAAACCTCATACAACAAACACAGGGAATTATCTCCCCGGCATTCTGCTACAATGATTAAAAGCCATGTTTTGCTGGGCATAGAAAGAGCCCGTTCGCTCGGCCTGCCCGAAGCTGTTATTGACTTTATTGCAGAACACCACGGCAATTCGGTGATTACCTGGTTTTACAGCGAAGCGCTTAAACAGCAAAAGAAAAAAACCAGTACAGCGAAGCTGGACGGTACAGCAAAGCTGGACGGTACAGTATATAAAATAGAACCTGTTAACATCGAAGATTTTCGTTATCCCGGCCCCCCGCCCCGGTCAAAAGAATCGGCAGTGGTAATGCTGGCAGATATGGCAGAAGCAGCCGCCCGTGTCTTAAAAAAGCCGACCCCCGAAACATTAAAACAGTTTATTCAGGAGCTTTTTGATGCTAAAATGGATCATGGACAGCTTGCCCATTCGGACCTGACATTCCGGGAACTGGAGGTAATAAAAAAAACCTTCGTTAAGGTATTGTCGAGTTATTATCATTCCAGAATAGACTATCCGAAACTGCCCAAAGAGCCGCTCAAAAGTGAGCCGCTCAAAAGTGAGCCGCCCAATAATGAACAGGTTACCAATGAACAGAATTGATATTACTCTGGATGGACTGGAAAGCCCGCCCTGGCTGGAAGAAACTGCGCCCTTTGTACAGCTTATACTGGAAAAGCTGGGAAAGCATAACTGGGATCTTTCGATCCTTTTTTGCACCAATGAGATAATTAAAAATCTTAATAAGCAGTATCGCAGAGAGGATAAAGCTACAGATGTTTTATCGTTTATTATGGCAGAAACTGCCGGAGAACGGTATCTTCCCGGCGATATAGCTGTTTCTATAGAGATGATAGAAGAAAATGCCGGGTATTTTAATATTTCTCCCAAAGAAGAGTTACGCCGGCTCTTGATTCATGGTATTCTACATTTAGCCGGAATGGATCATGCAACTAATGACAAGGAAGAAGCCATGCTTATTTTACAGGAAAAACTGCTTAAGGAGCATTGTTGATGCTGACTAAAAAAGAAGATTCCAGGAAAAGCGAAAAAAAACTGGAGATCGATAAAAAGGCAATTGCTTCGCTCGAATCCGATCAAAGGGAAATGATACGGGGTGTATTGGAACTTGAAGATATAAGCGCACGAGAAATAATGGTTCCTCGTATTGATACTGTATTTCTTTCTGTTAATGCTTCACGGGAAGAACTGCTTAGCGCTATGGTAAAAAGCGACCATTCACGCTTTCCTGTATATGAAGAATCCATAGACAAGGTAATTGGTATTTTGTATGCCAAGGATGTTTTAAAAGCTCTTGTAAAAAACAGCGATTTTAACCTGCGTGAATTGCTTCGTAAGCCATTCTTTGTACCGGAATCCAAACGTATCAACGAACTGCTTGGCGAATTCCGCCGCCGTAAAGTCCATATTGCCATAGCGGTAGATGAATACGGCGGTGTGTCGGGGATTATCTGCATGGAAGATATTCTTGAACAGATTATCGGAGATATCCAGGATGAGTTTGACAATGAAACAGAGGAAATTCTGTCTTTGGAAGAAGGGGTTTGGCTTTGTGATGCACGGGTAAATTTAAAAGATCTGGAAGAAGAACTGGGAATAGAACTGCCATCCGAAGAATTTGATACTCTTGGCGGTTTTGTTTTTGATCTTTTTGGCAAAATCCCTGTTAAATACGAAAAGGTAATATATCAGGGGATTGAATTTATTATTCAAAACATGGAGGGACATAAGATAGTTACGGTTAAGATCGTGCTGAACAATAGGGAGGATTAAGCATGACTGGCAAAAAATTTATAAACGCTTCGTTGTTATTTGTTCTTTTATTTTTATTATTTCCTTTAGCGCTCCAGGGCCAAAGCCGCAATGCAGCAACTCTGTATAGTACCGGCAGGAATGCCATGATAGAGGAAATGTGGTTTGATGCAGTAGAGGCATTTCTGGAAGTTCTGCGTATCAATTCCAGCCATGCGCAGGCTGCGGCAGCTCTTGCAGAATGTTACTATAACATATCGGAATTTGATCAGGCATTAAGCTGGGTACGCCGGGCCAGGACCCTTGCAAGGGGAAACCTGGAACTGGCAAATCTTGAAGGACGCATCCTTATTGCCCAGGGCAGGCTTAACGAAGCTGCCAGTGTTATTGGAGAGGTGCTCTCCCGGGAACCATATAACCGCAATGCGCTTTTTGCCCAGGCAGAAATGGAAATAGCACGCGGACGATCCGGCGAAGCAGTTTTACGCTACCGGGAAGCAATACGGCGTCATCCTGCCGATCAAAGACTATTACTGTCTCTTGCCCTGGTTCTTGGTTCCATGGGGCAGCATAACGAAGCAAGAACATATATTGATCGCGTGCTGGCCGGACGCACCGAAGATCACCGTGTGCATTATTATGCTGCTTATCTTGCTTCCCAAGGAAACCGTATAAACGACGGGATTAGGCATGCAGAACGCTCTTTATTTTTTAGAAGTACTTTTGAACCGGCTAAATCACTTTTGGCACAGCTTCGTTACCGTAATGGTCAATTTGGCGAAGCTGTCCGGCTTGCTGACGAGATAATTGCAAGTAACCGGAATAATGCCGATGCCTGGTACTTGAAGGGCATGGCTCTTTCCCGTCTGGGACGGAATCAGGAAGCTATTACCACCTTGTCCGGTGCATCGAGCATAGCTCCGGATAATGAATTTATCCGCAGTGCCTTAACAGAATTATTAATAAATGGAACTGCACTGGAAGATCCTGTACGCCGCCGTTGGGCAAGCTGGCATTTTACCCGGGCAAGGGATTTTAGATCCCGGAATTTAAATGATCAGGCAATGTTTGAATATCGCCGGGGACTGCGCTTAAATCCCTATGCCCGTGAACGGCAGGATTATGCAGAATTATTACGGATGCAGGGTTTTCCTGCCCGGTTTATGGAAGAGCTGCGTTTTATGCAGGATCTGGGTTTGGGGAATCAGGGAATTGATGATATGGTGGAAACCTTTAATGCCAGGCTTGCCAGCGCCCTTTTTCGCCGCTGGCAGGTAGAACCGCTTCATGTTACCAAACGGCACTGGAGGGTTGCGGTTTTTGCTGTCGCTTCCCAGTCGGGCTACCATCATGTAGACGGCGCTGCAGTAGTATCGGCTTATCTTAGAGACCTTCTGGTACACAACCGGAACATTACCCCCATGAATCTGGAATTAAGGCAGCCTTCTTTTTCTTCTGCTTTTAGAACTGCTCGGGAAGGAGGAGCAGATTATTTTATTATTGTAAGTTTAACAGAGAATCAACGGGATATTTCCCTAAAGGGAGAATTGTTTGTAGGACGTACCGGATCCCCAGCAGGAACCTTTTCTGCTTTTCGTACCGGGCCGGACAGGCTGCGTAATGCCGGCAGGTTTATTGTTGATCAGCTTGGTACTGCCCTGCCGTTCCGTGCAGAACTGGTATCCCGCAGGGCAAACCAGGGATTAATCGACAAGGGAAGATCCGATGGTGTAAGGGTTGGTACAGTCTACAATATTGTTAAGAGAGGCAGAATTTCTACACAAAACAGTAACATAGGATTAGTTTATGCCGAAGCAGAAATTGTTGGTACATTTACTGTAACAGAAGCAGATGAAGAAGTAGCAGCGGGGAATCTAACCCGTATTGGTTTTCATGATCGTATTGAACCGGGAGATGAAATTGTTTTACAAAGAGAACCGTCTGCTGCACCTCAGGTACAGGGAACGGCAGATCCGGAACTGCGGGCAATGTTAAGAACTTTGCGGTAAAACTTTTGGAGGCAAATATGATTGTAGTAGCCTGTGATCATGGGGGTTTGATTCTAAAAGACCCCGTTATTGAAATTCTGGAAGAATTAAAACTTCCTTACCGCTACATTGGAACAGACAGTACGGAAAGTACCGATTATCCAATGTGGGGCTGTAAAGCGGCAAAAATGATAAGCTCCGGTGAGTGCGATAAAGGAATTATTATTTGCGGTACCGGAGCAGGCATATCAATGGCTGCAAACAAGGTAAAAGGCATACGCTGTGTAGTTTGTTCGGATGTGTATACTGCCAAACTTTCCCGTGCCCACAATGATGCCAATATGCTTGCTCTTGGAGGACGGGTTGTAGGACCTGACCTTGCAAAAATGCTGGTACAGATCTGGCTGGAAACTCCCTTTGACGGAGGAGAACGCCATAAACGCCGGGTGCAAATGATTATGGATATAGAGACAAATCCTACTATTCACTTATTTTGAAAAAGCCTTAATTATTCGCATTGCTGTGCTTTCCTTAATTTCATTATGACGAGGAATAGCTTGACCAATATTTGTATCTTTTTTGTAGTACCAGTCGTGTTTTGAGCCATGTCGTTCAAATTCAGCGCCAAGTCCGGTGATTTTCTTAATAAGATCTGTTCTTTTCACGCTATTTTCAGTTTTCCATGATGATGGACAAAGCGAAAGTCAAAAGTTTTAATATCTTCATATAAGGAGCGGAGCATATCCTCAAATTCGTCTAAGGTTTCCCCCTGGGTGGTATAATCTGGATAATCGTCTAAGTAGCCCACATACCATCCATCATCTTTCCAATAGGTATAATCTAATTCCATACCAAATTCCTTAATTAAAGCATATCACTAATTGCAAATAACGCCAAGATAGATTGTGATTTTTGTATTAGAAATAAGGGATCCGCGTTTCTGGAGACTGTAGGAAAACCTGTTCGGATCTATTTCACACGGAGGCACAAAGTCACAAAGGAAGAATAGAGTAAAATTATCTAGGAAAATATGCACTAATAATGAAAAAATTTAAGCTATTCTTCATTTTCTTAAACCTTCGTGCCTTGGTGCCTTTGTGTGAGACCTTTTCCTACAGACTCCTGCGCCTCTGCGCGAGACTCTTTAAGAAAATGTCATATCTAGACGGAGGTTTAGCGGTGTCAGGCAACATTTTACTAAAGCGACGTAAAAAGGAGTTATCACCACCGCGTTGCTGTGGTGTTCGATTAAATTCGTCGCTAAAGCGACGTAAAAAGGAGTTATCACCACCGCGTTGCTGTGGTGTTCGATTAAATTCGTCGCTAAAGCGACGTAAAAAGGAGTTATCACCACTGCGTTGCTGTGGTGTTCGATTAAATTCGTCGCTAAAGCGACGTAAAAAGGAGTTGTCAAAATGAAAAAGATTTTACTTATTTTTGTTTTGCTGTGTGCGGTCTTATTCGTACAACAACTGTCCAATATTTCTGCCCAATCGCAAGGGTCTGTCCCTTATGGCTTTGTGCGGATAAACGGGGGTACCTTTACTATGGGTAGCCCTGCAAACGAGCCACAACGTGACAGCGATGAGACACAACGACAGGTAACGGTAAGCGGGTTTTTTATGGGAAGTTACCAGGTAGCCCAGTGGGAATACGAAGAGGTAATGGGGACAAACCCCGGCAATTTTAAGGGGCCGACTTTACCGGTAAACGTAAACTGGTTTGATGCTGTGGAATATTGCAACAGACGCAGCCAGCAGGAGGGCTTAACTCCTGCATATACCATAAGCGGAAGCGGAGATAACCGGACTGTTACCTGGAACCGTAATGCCAACGGGTATCGCCTGCCTACGGAAGCGGAATGGGAATACGCCTGCCGCGCAGGAACTACCACGCCGTTTAACACAGGAAATAATATTACTACAGCTCAAGCAAATTTTTATGGTGAAAGTCCGTACAACAACAATGCAAGGGGAATATACCGCTATATGACAACACCGGTAGGCAACTTTGCTGCGAATGCCTGGGGTTTGTTTGACATGCATGGGAATGTATGGGAATGGTGCTGGGACTGGTACGGTACATATCCCAGCAGCGCTCAGACTGACCCGGTGGGTCCAGCTTCTGGCGACGGCCGTGTGATACGCGGCGGCTCTTGGGTCAGCCACGGGCAGGAACTTCGTTCGGCCAATCGGAGCTACGCCCCCCCGTCGACAGTGGCAGATATCGACCACTCAGGCTTTTACTACGCCTATGGCTTCCGGGTGGTGCGATCCTTGTAGTTTTAGCGGATTGCGCGGATTTTCGCAGAATAATTTTATATTCCTTAGTTAAAATCCGCGTAATCCCTTCGGGCTTAGCGGAATTTACCGCTCTTGGATATTTTTAAGTGTTTCCAAATCCAGACCGGTTATATTATGTATTTTATTTATTGGTATGCCTTCCGCAAATGCATTGCGGGCGATTTCTTCACGTTCTTTTTCACGGCCTTCATCGAACCAGACCTCTTTTGCATCATCCAAGTTCCATTCAGTCATCAGCATATTCAACACCTCCGAAGCTTGCTTCTCTAATGGTTCTTTAAGTATATCATGTTCACGGCAGTAAATAACAGCTTTTTTTATTGCTTCTTGTAGAATGCTGCCATCTTTCAGGCATTCTCGTACTTTGGCAATAAAAGTGCTATATTGGGCAAGAAGACCGCAGTTTTGAATTATACTTTCATTTTTGCCTTCATTGATATTCAATACCGTAACTTCTAGTTCTAGAACAGGTTTACCTTGTTCAATGCCCAAAGGTTCCGTACTCATGAACAAATCGGATAGCTTTAGAGTAGCTTTATCGGGGTATGGAGCGGTACCATTATACAGTACAAAGAACTCAGGCTGTGGAATGGATAGTTTCTTGGTCGAATAGATGTTCTTATTAGCAATACTCTTTTCATACACTCTGGCAATATACATGAGAAGCCGCAGCGCCATATTCGGATTAATTGTTGATTGATGTTCAATAAGTACAACCAGTCTTCCGCCAATTTCAAATGATATGTCGTTAATACGGTCCATAAAGAGGACATCTTCCAGTGTATTGATAACGACAGGGACATTGTTCGGCAGAGTAACTCCTTTTAGGGCACAGTACAACTCCCTGAGTATATCCGGATTGCTAAATAGAAACGAGAAAACACTATTTTTGTATTTGAGATTAGTTTTCATTTTTTTCCTCCTGCCCATACAAAGGCGAAGAATAGCGATTTTGCTTGTATTGGGAGAAAAAAAATGTTATTGAAGGCCTGTCGCGGATGGTGCCTAGCATAAATGTAATCGTTTACATTTATGTTTTCCGCCACAAGCGGATGGCAAAATGAAAAGCAGATTGCTTGGGAGTTTTGCTGTAGGCAAAACTCCATACATTTTTTCTCTAATTTGCCGGGCTGGCCATGACACACATTGACCGGATGAACATCGGCAAAGGGCAGGCAGCCCAGGGGTGACAGCCTGCGGTGTTGAAACCATGTGGAATTCCTCGGCAAACAGACCAGCGAATAATAGTTATTGTTACGAAACTATGCCC
>Ga0099364_10003685_pt1 | contig 23623 bp, 19 predicted proteins | sample TergutTh196P3_FD_73070 | JGI IMG/M metagenome (GOLD analysis project Ga0099364, IMG submission 73070) | Microcerotermes parvus P3 segment gut microbial communities from Pointe-Noire, Republic of the Congo - Th196 P3 | ecosystem: Host-associated > Arthropoda: Insects > Digestive system > Gut ...
GCAAGACTGGAAATAAGCTGGGCGTTCTGACACGGTCGGGCGTGGAAGCCCGGCCCTACCGTTGTAGGCCGCATTAAAACAGGTTGTTGTAGGGTCGGGCTTCCATGCCCGACCGTTTGTTATCGAATGTGCCGATTTTCGGACGGTCTGGGACGGCAATTCCTACGCCCCCGCCGGACGCAGACGCGACGCCGCGAAGTACGCGGCCCCGACAGCCTGGCCGAATTGCGCCACGGTGTGCGATTGGTCCGCTCCAAGATTTTTCATCAGCGGCGTGTACGCAAGGCCGCTGTCGCCGGCGGTAAAACCGACCGGCGTTATCTCGTTCGCGCCCTCCCGCATAAGCTCAAAACAGCTCTGCCTCTTTATGAATCTGCCGTACAGCACCCGCCGCTTTGCTTGCGGGCATAGTATGAACTCGGTTTCCTTCCAGGTTACAGCGAGATATTTTCCTATTTCGCGGAATACGCGGCGCGCTTCGGGCTGGCCGGAATCCGCCAGCTCCATTATGTGATCGAGCAGGGGTTTCCGCATATCGTTTGGATATACCGCCACGTATATACCGCCGTCTTTTTCCTCTATAAAGCCCCTGTCAAACAGTTCCCGATAAAGCGCGGGAGCGCCGTCTTTGAAATATTGCAGCGCCAGCCTGTACGCGCCGCTTTGGCTGGCGTATTTTTGCAGCGTTCCGTGAAGCCCCGTGTTAAAGTTGCCCGCGCTGCGCGGATCGTTCACGCCGAACTCCCTTGCCGGATAATTTCCTATGTCGATGACACAGCTATACACCTCCAGCGGAATCTGCGGTATTTCGCCGTTCTCGTCAATCCAGCCGGTTCCAAGCTCCGTGCCCAGCGTATGGGCGAAAACTCCGCTTGCGATCCCGGCCGCGTCCTCCGAATGAGCCAGTTCCACCGCCGCCGTATACGCGGCGAGCGAGCCGTCGTTTGCCATATGCACCACCCCGCCGGGCCTGCAATGTTCCAACAGCATGGAGTTCAGCTCCAGCAGCCTTGAAAATTCCCTCTCATAATCCGGGGAATGATCGCGTATCCCGCGCGTCTTGAAAGTTTCGCCGCCTACGATTTTATCCTGTATCACAACGTCGGGGAAACATACGCCTATTCCGTCAAATTTTTGGAAAGTTCCAAATTCAGCCTCTGCCTCGGCAAGAGCAAGGCGCATTTCGCCGTCGGAGGCGTCTTTGCGCAGCATTGCCTCGCGCAGCTCATTCGGGCGGGCGGCGTCTGGCAGCGAGAGAGCCGCGCTCATCACGCGCGCGAGCAGCAGAATAGGCTCGATCAAAGAGCCGATATTCGTCATATTAGCGGGAAACCAGTCATATTCCTTTACAATCGCGATGCGGCCGTTTTTTACCCCGACGGCCTTTATATCCGTGCCGCCTATGTCCATGCCGCAAAGAACCGCGTCGCGCGCGGCAATGACCGCGTTCTTAAACGCGGAAAGTGCGTTCGAACCCGCCGGTTCGGATTGTGTGATTTCATTAGGGCATTTGCCGCGTATTATCTCAAACCTGAACGGAGGACACCCCATCGCCGCGTTTACGCGGTCGGTCACGTTCAGGCACTTTCCGTAACCTGTGCGAAGCGCGCGGGGCAAGCCTGTCTGAAATACCTCGTCAAGCGAAGCGCAGAGTTCCGCGGCATACTCGTCTTCATGGCCTATGTACAGCGTTATGCGCTTACCTCCCAGTACCGAGATAAGATTGTATATATTCGCGTGGAAATATTCCCGCACAAACGCTTCTTCCCCCGCGCCGGCAACGGGTATACCTATGGCGTAACGCCGCTTTTCGCCAATAACGGGTTCAGCCTCGCAGAGAACTGTAGTTCCCGCGGAGGAGAACGCATCCCTTACGTCGCAGAGGTACACGCTTTCGCCGTTTTCAGCGCGCTTGATGAAATCGCCGATCATCGGACTGCGTGCGCCGTGCGCTCTATGATCTCCCGCTGGAGGTCGGGCGCAAGCTCGGTAAAGTAAGCGGTATAACCCGCAACGCGTATTGTCAGGCTTCGGTAAAGCTCTGGATTCGCCTGAGCCGCCAGCAATTCCTCATGGCTTATCACATTGAACTGAACGTGAATGATGCGAAGCTTTACAAACGCGCGCAGGAAACTGACGAATTTAGCTGTATCGCGCTCATTCTTGAACACGGAGGGCAGGAATTTCATATTAAGGAGAGTGCCGTTGCTGCACATTTCGGATTTTACTCTCGCCACGGATTTCAGCACCGACGTTGGGCCGCTTACGTCGCGGCCGTAAACCGGAGACATGCCGCCGTCGGCCAGCGGCTCCCCCGCCTTGCGGCCGTCCGTCGTCGCGCCGACGTTTTTGCCCATCGGCACATGCGCGGATACCGTATAAAGCCCCATATGATACGGGCCGCCGCGAATATTGGTGTAACGGGACAGACGTTCGTCGAACAGCGCAATCCATTTGTGGGCCATTTCATCAACCCACTCGACGTCGTTGCCGTATTTCGGCGCGCCGCTGAGTAAACGCCGCCGAAGCGGTTCGGCGTTTTCGTAGTTTGATTGGATTGCCCTGTAAAGCTCCGCCCTATCCACAATTTTTTCGTCGTATACCAGCATCTTGAGGGCCGCCAGACTGTCGGCGACATTGGCGCATTGTATCGCCTGTATGCCCGAAAGGTTATAGTGCGCCCCGCCCGCGGTGATATCAAGGCCGCGCTCCATGCAGTCGCTCACCACGGAGGAAAGGAACGGGGACGGCAAAAGGTCCGCGTGCGCCCTTTCAACAATCTCGCAGCAGCGTATCATTCGCTCGAAGAAAAAATCCACCTGAGTTTCAAAGGCGCGCTCAACATCTTCGAAGGTTTCGAAATCCTCCAACGTGCCTGTCCGCGCTCCCATTTGCTTGCCCGTGAGCGAGCATCGCCCGTCGTTTAAGGCCAGCTCCAGCGCCTTTACGAGATTGAACATGGCGGCGTCGCTCCAGCCGAGGCTATTACCCATTGTGGTAAGTTCCACGCAGCCGACTATCGCGTAGTTGGCGGCGTCCGTTTCGGAAATGCCCTTTTTCCGCAGCGCCGGTATAACCGCCTCGTCATTGAACAACTGGGGCATTCCGCCGCCCTTGCCTATAACCTGGGCGCAGCGGGTGAGAAATCGGTCGGACGAACCCTCGAACACCCTTGCCGAAAGATTTGGCTGCGGAAGCAGCAGATGCTCATGAGCCCTCAGCATAATATACGACAGCTCGTTAGCCGCGTCATTGCCATGCGCGTCCCGTCCGCCGACCGCCACATTGAAACCGATGGGAAATCCGGCGAAGTACATGGCGCTTGACGAGCTTCTCAGATAAACTAGCTGGTTGAATTTCAGAAACAGGCACTGGATCAGTTCAAGCGCTCCCTCAGCCGTAAGCCGCCCTTCGCGCAGGTCTTTTTCATAATAAGGAAAGAGGTATTGATCCATGCGCCCCGGCGAAAAGGACGACGCGTTTGACTCCATATGCAGTATGGCGTAGAGAAACCAAGCGCTTTGCACCGCCTCGCGGAATGTTTCGGGCGGACGCTCGGCAAGGCATTCGCATATGCGCGCAATTTCCGTCAGCTCTGCGTTACCAGTCCGCGCCATCTCGCGGGCAAGCGCGCCGTAGCGGCGCATAAAAATACAAGCGCCCTCCAGAGCAATAATAAGCCCCTCGTAAAAATCCGCGTTCTCAGGGCGCGACGCCTTTTGTTCTTCGGCGAGGCGTTTTAACCCAGCCGGTCCAAATTCAAGCCACCTCGCAGTATCCGGGCATACATGCCCCTGCGCGTGGTCGGTCTGGTTGATCTTCGCCACCTTGCCTATTGCGGCCATCTCGGAACCTATGGCTTCGTCAAGTTTATCCTCAAGCGTTTGGCCCTTCCAAAAAGGGAGTATGCTCTGTCTGAACTCCTCGATATCCTCCCGCGTTATCTCGAATTTATCCTGCGGGCGCGCCGGCAGCGTTTCCAGTTCCTTATCCACCCAGCTAAGGCCCGATTCCGGGAAGATAACGCCCGCGCGTACGCCGGTCGTCCTGTTTCCAACGATCAGCTCTCCCGGCGTAATTCGGATTGACATTCGCGAGAGTGATTCCTTCAACGCCAAAGCGCGCTTGAGGTTTCTCGGAAGATTCGGATTGGCTTTATATACTTCCGTTATGATCCTTGCCTGCTCTATGGAGGCAAATCGTTTTTCTTCGAACATTTCATTTTTAAGCGTTGTGATCCGCCCGCGTTGCGGCAGCAAATCAACGTTCACGCAGTTCATCAAAATCCCTCCCATCGCGGGCAAAAGCTACGCAAGGCCGCGCATGTTAATTTTTTTGTTATTGGTTACTATTATACCCCTTACGGCCCGGCCATAGCGCGGACGGCATACCGTCGGGCTCAAGAAGGAAGATATGTAAGGTATAATAGGCTTACGATATGAATATGCGCGAGGTGCGAAAAAGATGGACGCACAAGAAAAATACGAATATTGGCTAGATATAGCGCAATATGACCTTGATACAGCGAAAGCCATGCAGGAAAGCAAACGCTGGCTTTATGTAGTGTTTATGTGTCAACAAGCTGTCGAAAAACTTGTTAAAGGTTTGTACGTCCTCTATATTGATGATAATGTCCCAAAAACGCATAACATTCGGGTTCTCATCGATAAATTTGAAAACTTGCTGCCGGATGAAGTATCGGATGATCATTATGATCTATTCGAGGATTTAACAATACATTATTTAAACGGACGTTATGCCGATTATAAACAGAAATTGAGCGAACATTTGAATGAACAAACCTCTTTGGAATTTCTCGAACGGACAAAGGAGGTATTTACATGGCTATTAACGTTGAAACCGTAAACGAAATTATTTACAGTTACGTGGAAGACGTAAAAAATGCCATGTCAATTGACCGTATATTCCTGTTTGGCTCTTACGCGAAAGGAACAGCGACGGAGCAAAGCGATATTGATTTGTGTTTTTTTTCGCGTAGTTTTGAGAATCAGCCTTCCATAGATATAATGAAGCAATTATTCCGTTTGACGCGAAAATACAAAGGGATAGATATAGAACCGCGCGGGTTTGCAACATCAGAATTAGAGAACGATAATCCGTTTGTTAAGGAGATATTACATACAGGTCGGGAATTGTGACCGCACGCGCGGCGCGGTCTACAACACCTGCTCCGTCCGCGCGATTATGTCGTCCTGGGTTTGTTTGGAGAGGACGTTAAAAAACGCCGAATAGCCCGCGACGCGAACAATAAGGTCGTTGTGTTTTTCGGGGTGAAGCTGGGCGTCCAGCAAAGTTTCGCGCGAAACCACGTTGTACTGAACATGAAAGCCCTTAAGAGAATCGAAAAACGCGCGCAGGAGCATGATCAGCTTATCGCAATCCCGTGGTTTCGCCAGCATTGACGGCGAAACTTTTTGATTCAGCAGAACGCCGCCGGTTATCTTATCCGTCGGCAGTTTGGAAACGGATTTAAAAACGCCAGTCGGCCCGCTCTTATCCGCGCCGCGAGAGGGTGAACAGCCCTCGGCAAGCGGCTCGCCCGCGCGGCGGCCGTCCGGGGTCGCGCATGTACCCGCGCCCTGCGGCACGTTGGCGGATATGGACGACGTTCCGGCGTAATAGCGTCCGCCTATCGGCCCGCGCCCGAAGCGGGTGTTCGTGTGTTTTAAGATTTCGTCGATATAACTGCTGTAACCCTCGACCAGCAGACTGTCCACGTAATCGTCGTCGTTTCCGTATTTTGGCGCGGCCAAAAGAAGGTCGCGCACGCGCTCCCCTTCTTCACCCGCGAAATCCGAGCGCAAAGCGTTCCAAAGCTCCTCGCGGGTCACGCTTTTGTCCTCGTACACGCATTTTTTTATCGCGGCCAGCGAGTCGCCGAGGTTCGCGATGCCCACCTGCAAATCGCTGATAAAATCATAAACCGGGCCGCCCTCCTTGATATGCTTTCCACGGGCTATGCAGTCGTCGGTCAGCGTCGAGCAGAGTATGTCGGGCACTTCCTGTTCCAGCACCATATCCGCGCAGGCGTCCAGCACCACCGCCTGACGGCAGAACTCCCGCACGAATATGTCCCATGCTTTCATAACGTCGCCGAAGCTCTCCATGTTCAGGAAATGCCCCGTCCCTTCGCTGACGCGCCTGCCGCTTCCCAGGTCAACGCCGTCGTTAAGCGCGATCATCAGCGTTTTGGGGAAATTTAAAAAACTCATCCCGGTGGCTCGGTAGCCCCATTTTCCGGGAACGGCCACCTCGACGCAGCCTATCGCGCTGTAATCATAAGCGTCTTTCTCTTTGACACCGAAATTTATAAATGACGGAATTATTATCTCGTCGTTGTTAAATGCCGGCATACCGAAACCGCAGCGTATCACCTGTATGCACTCGCGCATGAAATCATCGCTCAATCCCTTGTGATAGCGAACCGTCAGGTTGGGCTGAGGCAGACGGCATCGCGCCACGGTGCGAAGCACAAGATAGCTGACCTCGTTTACCGCGTCGCGGCCATCTGTCGTCTGGCCTCCTATCGTGACATTCTGATAGAGCGGGCTTCCCGCCGAAAAGCGGGTATGCGTCCAGCTTCTGATTTTATTGAGGGATAATGTTCGAAGCCACAGATTCTCCAAAAGCTCGCAAGCCTGTTCGTCGGTCATACCGTCTTTTTTACTTCGTTTGTAATACGGATAGACATATTGATCGAAACGTCCGTAGGAGAGCGAATGGCCGTTGGACTCTATTTGCAGAATAAGATGAAGAAACCACACGCTTTGTACCGCCTCATGGAATGTTTCGGCGGGGCTCATGGGAACCTTGCGGCAGATGCGCGCGATCTCTTTAAGTCGCGCGGCGCGGAACGGCTCCGCGATTTCCGCCTGCTCCTCCGCCAGCGCCGCGAAGCGTAGCGCGAATGCCTCCACCGCGTCCAATACGATTAGCATCGCGCGGTAAAGGTAACTCTTTTTCAAGTCCTCGAACCTGAAAAGCTCCAGCGCGGACATCGCCGCCCGCACCCTCTCGCGCACGCCGTATAACCCCTCCCGCAGAATGCGGTCATAGTCGCCCGCAACATGCCCGTCGCCTGATGTGATATTCCCCTCGGTTTTTATTATGCCGAGGTCATAGAACATTCTGGCGTGTTCCGGGAATGCGGCGTATCCTTTATCTTTCAGCGTCCGGCCCTTCCAATACGGATAAATATCCCGCAATATTTGTTTGTTTTCCTCGGTGATCGCAAATCTGTCGCCGTCGCGCTTTTCAAATTCGTCCAGCTCAGCGATCACCCAATCCATGGCGTATTCGGGAAATATGGGCGCGGCGCGGTCCGCGCTCGCCTGATTTCCGACTATCAACGCTTCGGGCCCTATGTAAATCGACATGTTGCGCAGCACTCTGTCCAGCATGTACGCTCGCTTGAGGACCACCTGCTCCTGCTCGGCGTCGCGGTAGCTTTCCGTGGTAAGCACCGCTCTTTCCGCGCAAACCGTGGGTTGAGCGCTGAGCAATTTCTCGCGCATCGCCTTCGTGCTAGGGTTTAATTCTCCAAAGTAACCGCTCATTTTTTATTCTCCTCGCGCAACTTCGGCGGCGCCGATTATGCCTATGTCATGTTCAAGCTCCGCCATTCTGAAATGCACCGGCAGGGGTATATGGTTAAATCTGTCAAATTCCACGCGCACCCTGTTGAAAAGGGACTCGCCCAAATTGACGAGGCCGCCGCCGAAAACGAAGATATTTATATTGAGCATTTGATAAATGTTAAACAGGCAGACGGCTATATAATGCGCCATCGTATCTATGATTTCGATAGCGACCGCGTCACCGGCGTCAAGCGCTTTCTGGAGGCTCAAGCCGTCAGCCCCCGCCGGGAGCGCGCTTTTTGCTCCTTTATCCAGTTTTGATTTCACATGCGCGGGAATGAACAGGCCGGCCGCATAGGACATAAAACAACCTCTGTTCTCACAGCCGCACGGCCACCCCGCGTCAGGAGTTGCCAGCATATGACCGCATTCTCCCGCAAATCCGTATGATCCCTGAAACGGCTTTCCGTCGATTATTATGCCGCTGCCTATCCCCGTGCCGAGAACTACATACACCATATGCCGAGCGCCGCGCCCAGCCCCGTGGCGGTACTCCGCCAGCGCCGCCGCGTCGGCGTCGTTCACGAGCGATATCCGCGTATGCAGACGTTCGCTCAGATAGTCGCGCATGGGAAAATCTTTTATTCCGGGCACGGCCGACGTCATAAATATGCGGCCTTCTTCCTGAAGTATGAACGATGGCATACATACTCCAACGCCTGAAAGGGAATCTTCGGCAAGCCCGTTTTTATTCACAAGCGTTCGTATGTTCTCTATCAAAGTATCCGAGAATCCGGGACCGTTCGCGGAAGAGTCGGTTGAATGCCGCGCCCTGTCAATCATCACGCCGCGGCTGTCAAAAAGGCCGTAAGCCACCTTCGTTCCGCCCGCGTCTATACCGATGATATATTTTTCATCCATAAGCTTTCTCCTTATTGCGATTGGCTGATGTTTAATTTTTGCATAAGAGCTTCCCGCAATGTGCCTGAAAAATTTATATGGTTTTTCTCTGCTATCTCGTTTAACCAAGATGGGATAGTCAACGTTTTTTTAACTGCCTGGCTTTTTTTGATTAAATCAGCATCAACTAATGAAATAAACGCATCACCGGATACCTGAATTTTAAGAATATCTGATGGCGGGTTTAATTTTCCACTCTGCTCAAGCAATGTTACGCAATATGCAGCTAAAGCTTCCTGAGCGTTTTCGTAAATCTCTTCAAGCGTATCACCGAAGCTTTGACATCCTTCCAAGTCGGGAAATTCAACCCAGTATACATCGTTTTCTTTGTGGAAAATGCCGGGGTAAATTAACTTTTTCATAAATATCTCCTCGTTTTACGACACAGAGTCAGGACTATTTAAGCCCTGTCCTTTTAAGTATTTTGTTCAGTAACCCAATTGGAACGTCTTTTCCATGTATCGGGATTACTTCTGTTTTATCACCCTTTTGTATAACATGATGGCTTCCGTTTATTCTTGCCAGCTTCCAACCGTTTTGCATCATGAGTTTCAGTAAGTCTGCGTCTTTCATTCTTTCATTGCTTACCTCCTCTCATATTTGAATTATAGCACGTATGCACGTGTCGGCGAGGTGATGCGCGGAGTAATATGGTTTGCGTATTTCAAGTTATGCTATATTGGGTTTGGATACTGTTACGAGGTGATTTTGTGAAAGGACTGATATTCAACATACAAAAATTTTCACTGCATGACGGCGCGGGGATACGGACAAGCGTTTTTTTTCAGGGCTGTAATCTGCGCTGCAAGTGGTGTTCGAATCCGGAATCGATGGAAATGCTCCCCGAACGGCAGGACAGCAGCGCCAGGTATTATACGGTTCCCGAACTTATGGCCGAGCTTGTCAAAGACAAACCCTTTTACGACGCAAGCGGAGGCGGAGTGACGCTCACAGGAGGAGAACCGCTGCTGCAACCGGAATTTGTACGCGAACTTTGCGACTCGCTGCGAGAGGCTGAAATCGGAGTCGCGCTGGAAACATCGGCCAACGTCGCCGAGGACGTGTTTCAAAGCGTATTGCACAAATTCGACGCTATCCATATCGATCTGAAACACTATGATGCCGAAGCTCACAGGCGCGGCACAGGAACCGGCAACGCGAGGATCGTGACGAACATCATTACCGCTCTTGAATCAGCCGTCCACACCATAATACGAATACCGGTGATACCCGGCTACAACGATTCACCCGAGGATATTCGGGGGTTTGCCGCGCTGCTTGAGCGAATTAGCGCGCGCGACGTGCAGCTTTTGCCATTTCATCAACTGGGCGAAAGCAAATACGAAAAGCTTGGATTGAAATACGAATATGCCGGGACCGCGCAGCTTTATGAAGAAAATCTCGATCAATTCGCGCGCGTTTTGCGCGAAACCGTGGAAAACGTTCAAATCGGCGGCTGACCGGAGGCTCATCTTGCAGCCTGAACCTCCCGGACGGATGACGCTAGAATTTTTCGCGCGGCTTGAAATAATCACGCGGTGAAGATATAATTTATATGCGGCTAAAACACTGAAAATTATCAGCTTTTAGCCCTCGAATTTCGCTATATTTGCCATTATATACAAATTGATGGGCTAAAACATGTAAATAATAATATGTTTTAGCCCGATTATCCGAAAGAAATGAGAATAAAAAATGAATATCACCGGCAGGAAAACAGAAACGCGGGAGCTGCAAAGATACTATGATTCGGACAAGCCGGAACTGATCATAGTCTATGGCCGCCGCCGTGTCGGAAAAACATATTTGATCAAGGAATTTTTTGAAAACAATTTCGCTTTTTATTTTACGGGAACAGTAGACGCGCCCAACGCGGAAAATCTGGCCAATTTCGATAAAGCAATTATTGAATACGGCGGCGCGGTTCCCCACGCTTCAAAGAATTGGAGCGACGCGTTTGAAAAACTCAAAGCGCTCATTACCGGAAAACCCGGAAACAAAAAAGTAATATTCTTTGATGAAATGCCCTGGCTCGACGCGCGCGAATCGGGCTTCCTGCCGGCGTTTGACTATTTTTGGAACAGTTGGGCATCGGCAGTCCCGGATATGCTGTTTATTGGCTGCGGCTCCGCCACATCATGGATAACGAAAAAACTCTTTCAAAACAGGGGCGGCTTGCATAACCGCATCACCGGCAGGATATATCTTGCGCCATTTTCACTCGGTGAATGTGAAGAATTTTTCAAAAGCAGAAACATTGAGATGACCCGTTATCAGATAGCCGAATGTTGTATGATATTTGGAGGAATACCATTCTATTTGAATCTCTTTCACAGCGGCATATCGTTTTCCCAAAATGTCGACAGGTTGTGTTTCGCGGATAAAGCGCCTCTGCAATATGAATTTGAGGAGCTTTACCGATCACTATTCAAAACCCCCCGCAGGCATATTGCCATAGTTGAGGCTTTATCAAAGAAAAGAGCCGGAATGAGCAGGGCGGAGTTGAGCAAAGCAAGCAAGCTCCCGCCGAACGGGCATTTTACGGAAGCGTTAAGCGAACTAGCGCAATGTGATTTTATAGAGAAATACACTGATTTTACAAAGCCGAAAAACGGTTCGCGCTATTATCTGAAAGACCCATTCACCCTTTTCTACCTAAGGTATATGAAGAACAATAACACTAAGGATGAATACTTTTGGACAAATTATACGGAGGACGGGGGCCACAGGGCATGGTGCGGATACGCATTTGAGCAGCTTTGCAGGATACACATAAAACAAATGAAAGAAAAGCTCGGAATCCTCGGGGTATCGACCGATACGACGTCATGGCGCAGCAGGAATACAACTCCCGGCGCGCAAATAGACTTGCTTATAGCCCGCCGGGACGGAGTAATAAACCTGTGCGAGATGAAATACTCGAAGCACCCGCATGTTATAACCAAAGCCGAAGCGTCTGAACTGGAACGGAAAAAGTCCGTATTCCTGCTGGAAACCGGCGCTAAAAGCGCGATTCATATTACAATGGTCACCATCTGGGGCCTCGAAAAAAAAGGATATTTCAGTACCGCGCAATCCGAAATCGTTCTGGAGGATTTGTTCAAATGAGCCCGAATCTGGTTTGAAACCTTTAAACCGGCTTATCAGCTTCGGGAAAACATTTAACCATTACTTCATGAGCAATTTGTCGCGCGTTTTCGCATCCGGCATTTTCGAGCGCCCATATCAGCGCCCCTATTACGGGAGGAATTTCTAGCATAATGAAATTAAATCGCCGCTCAGGCACATTTTCGCAAAGCCACTCGCGCATCGCGCGTATGTGTATGTCACTCCATCCTTTGGTAAACAACGAACCAACTAGAACGATATCAATTTCTTCGTCGGGATAAGCGAGTTCTTCCAGAAGGCTCTTTATGCTTAACGCATAGGAGTGAGCCATGCGGCGAAGCAATCCGGCGGCCTGCCGGTCGCCGAGGTTCGCGGCCTCGAACACCAGCTTCGCGAGGCGTGGAACGGGTATATTTCCGCTGTGTTCGCCTTCCATGACACGTTCCATCAAATCATACTTTGAAGTTATCCCGTAAAAATCGAGCATAAGTTTATTGAGCGGCGTATCCAAATGATGGCTGAACAGATTCCGGTAGACCATTCCGACAGCGGCGGTTCCTATGATCTGCCCGCCTCCGAAATCACCCGTGAGAAGGAGCTGGCCGCCAAGCTGGAAACATTCTCCCAGATGGTTCATTCCGACGGTATTTGAGCCAGTGCCGTTGATCAGGCATATGCCGTATCCGCGCCTTGTTCCGGCCTTGATCCCGAGATATGAATCGTTCGCAAGCGTGAAATCACGCGCGCCGATTTCTCTTAAAATATCCGACAGTATTCTGTGCTGAACCAGGGTATCAAGACCCGCCATTCCCCACACGCTGTGCCTTATCACGCATCCGCGCCGCTCTATTTTGCGGAGCAAAGCGTCGAGCCTCAGCCGCACCTCTTCAAAACCGCCGGCGAGGTACTCATGATTTGTCCCGTCAATTGTTTCGAGGAAAATGTCACGTCCGGTCAAGCCGCAGAGCAACGCGTGCGTCTTGGTGCCGCCGCCGTCCACAGCGAGAACGCAGTTCATGTCACTCACCCGCCGACGGACACGGAGAGGCCAAATTTTTCCGCCTCACGCGCCGCGATCTCCGCCGGTTCTTTTGGACATTCAGGGATATCGGCAAGTTCATATCTCAGGCCGAGATGCTCGTATTTTCCCAGGCCAAGCCTATGGTATGGCAGAATATCCACCCGCTTTACAGATGGGCCAAGACCGGCGATAAATTCAAGTTTAGCGTTCGTTTCTCCGTCTGAGTCATTGATGCCGGGGATGATCATTAGCCTGATGAGCATGGGCTTCCCAGTTTCGGCCGTCCGCCGAGCATTTTGCAGTATCAGCTCATTGCCGGCGCCGGTGAGCTTTAGATGAAGTTCCTCGTCGAATGCCTTGATATCATATAATACGATTTCCGTTTCCGACAGAACCGCCGCGAGTGTTTCCCATGGGATATTGCCCGCCGTGTCGAGCGCTACGCTCACGCCTTCGGCGCGAAGCAGGCTTGCCGTTTTGCGGACGAACTCCGCTTGCAGACAGGGTTCCCCGCCGGAGAACGTGACGCCGCCTCCCGATTGTGCATAAAACACTCTGTCGCGCAGCAGCTTTTTTGCCAGATTCTCAGCCCCGACGTAATAACCGGCGGCTTCGTAAGCGTCGTAGGGGCAGCTCTCGGCGACTTCACCGATATTGTTCAATTTGGCGCGGTCGATTGAACAGCGTTCCTCATAAAGTTTAATTGAGCCGTTCGAAGCGATGGAAACGCATGTTCCGCATCCCTTACAACGGTCCTGGAAATATAAAAGCTGCGGCTCGGAAGCAATAAGCTCAGGATTCGAACACCATTTGCAGTTCAGGCTGCATCCGAGAAAGAATACGGTGGAGCGGATTCCGGGGCCGTCCTTGGTGGAGTAACGCTGTATTTTCGAGATCAGCCCCGCCGGTTCCATGAAGGTCAGTTCCAGCCGTGTTCGGTTCGCTCGATTATCGCTTCCTGCGCTTCGGGCATCAGCGTGCTGAACAGGGCGCAATAACCCGCGACCCGAACCATGAGGCCGGAATGCATTTCGGGATTCTCTTTCGCTTCACGCAGCATCTTTGAATCAACGATATTAAACTGGTTATGGAAGACATTTTTTTCGCGCCCCGAGGCGATAAAGCTTACGAATTTATCCAGATTTTCGTCGCCTTCAAGCGCGCCCGGCGAGAAGCGCATGTTAAGAAGCTGCCCTCCCGCGATGCGCTTATTTGGGAGTTTGGATATGGAATTGATCACCGCCGTGGGACCCTCCTTATCCGCTCCAAGGCAGGGCGACGCGCCTTCGTTAAGAGGTTTTCCGGCGAGCCGGCCGTCAGGAGTCGCGCCGACGTCAAAACCGTTCGGCACATAAGACGTTATGTTCGACGTGGACATTGTGTACCCGCAGCCAATCGGTCCCCGGCCTTTCCTGTCAGTCGAGTGTTCCGGCAGTAGTTCGAGATACGATTCATAAACGTCGGCGACGATTGAATCGACGTAATCGTCGTCATTGCCGAACTTGGGCGTGCCCTTGCAGAGTTTTCGGATTTTCGCGCCTTCAAGCCCATCGAAGTTTGATCTCAGAGCCTCCTTTAGCCGCGCTAAAGTAATCTTTTTATCTTCAAACACCAGTTTTTTGATCGCCGCGAGCGAGTCGCCAACGACGGAAGGACCTATGTTCGACTGGCTAATGTAGTCGTATTTTGAGCCACCGTTTTTGAGTGTCAGCCCGCGCTCAAGGCAGCAATCGATCGTTGCGGACGCGAACGCGTCCGAGTCGTGATATTTGAGCGAGCGGTCGCAGATCAGATCGCACTGGACGGCCAGATCGAAATAGAATTTCAAGGTTTTTTTCCATGCCTGCCACAGATCATCATAGGATTCGTAAAAAATCTCCCCGCCGCTCTGTCCGTTTACGCTCATAAGCTGAATTTTTGTTTCCGGATCGCAGCCGTTATTGAGTACGAGTTCCAGCACCTTACCGAAATTTATATACGTCATTCCGGTCGCGCGATGCCCCCATTTGCCCGGTATACCGGTTTCCACGCAGCCAATCGAGGCGTAATCGCGCGCCGTTTCGAGATCGATTTCAAGAGTCATCATCGCGGGAATGACGACCTCGTCGCAAAACACCGACGGCATACCGAATCCTTTGCGTATCAGCCGCGCGCTGTCAGCAAGGAGCCGGCGCGGAGTTTCTTCCCAAAAACGCACGCTGAAATTCGGCTCGGGCAGGCGGCTCAAATTCATAGCCTCAAGACACAAATAGGAGATTTCGTTTGTTCCGTCAGTGCCGTCCGGTTTCATTCCGCCGACCATCAGGTTTGAGTAAAGGGGATATCCGCAGCTGTACCGCGTGTGATCCCAAGGACGCGCTTTGTTAAGCGAATTGGTCATGATGAAAAAATGGGTGATTATTTCGAGAGCTTTTTCCTCGGATATCATGCCTGACTCGATATCCGATCTGTAGAAAGGATATACATATTGATCGAAACGGCCAAATGAAAACGAGTGCCCATTGCTCTCGATCATCATAAGGAGATGCGTCATATATACCGCCTGTACGGCTTCGTGGAAATTCCGCGCGCCCCCTTCCATAAAATCCGCGAACATTTCACTCAGCGCGAGCAGTTCGCGCCTGCGCTTCTCATTTGGCTCGTTTTTCGCTTCATCGGCGGCGAGTTTTGAATAGCGCTTTATAAAGCGGAGCGCGGCTTCATTCACGATAATTACCGCGTGATAAAAATCCTTTTGCTCCTGCTCCAAACCGGGAGCGCCAAGCCTTTCGCGAGCTTCGCGCGCGATACCGCCATAGCCCGCGCTTAACACAAAATCGTGGTTCGGTATGATATGTCCGTCGCCAGACATGCTTATGCCGCCGCAATGCAGGACGTTCTGTTTTACCGCCTGTCTGATTGTGTCGGGCAGATTGCGGGCCACTTCGTCCTGATGGGTCTTTCCCTTCCAAAAGTCCTGGAGCGCCCGAAGGCGTGTTTTCGTATCATCCGAAACGTTGAAATAGTCCCCTGAGCGGCGCACAAACTCATCAAGCTCATCGATCACCCAATTAAAAGAATATTCCGGAAACACCGGCGCGGCAAAATTTTCACGCGCTTGATTGCCTATAATCAGAGAATCGGGTTCAAGATAAATCGTCATTTCGTCAAGAACCGCGGAAAATGCCTTGGCCCTGCGAAGTATTATCGGCTCGCCCTGAGTTTGCATATAAACACGAGTTACGATTTCCGCCCGCTCAGGGCAAATAGACGGCAGTCGTAAATTCATACGGCTCTGCAGCCGATTTATTCTGTCAAAATCACAGTCGCCGGTTTTCGGCGAAAAACTCAAAAACTCCGTCATGAAGAACCTCCTGCCGGCATCGGATAAATTGCTTTTCAAAGCCAGCATAGCACATCAAACGCAAAAATATCTAATAAAATATAATTTCATTTATCCGTTTGAATCAGAGCGAAATTATTGCCGTACCAATCCACTTCTGCTAAAATACCTCAGGCATTAAAAATCCGGGGGCGGAAATAGTAATAATGGCTGGACGTGATTGAAATGGCTAATCTTAAAAGCAATTCCGACGTAGAAATAATGACCCGAGCCGGCTATGAAAAGCTGAAGCAGGAGCTCACTAACCTTCGTAAGGACGGACGTCTTGAAGTTGCCCACAAACTTGAAGAGGCCCGAGCATTCGGCGACCTGAGCGAAAATGCGGAGTATCATGCGGCAAAGGAAGAACAGGAGAAATTGGAGGGACGCATCAGCAGACTGGAGTTCAAACTCAACAAAGCAAAGGTAGTTGACATTGACGACATTGACACAAGCCACGTAAACCTCGGAACGACAGTCGAGATAAAGGACTTGGACAACAATACATTATACACCTACATGTTAGTGGGTACCGAGGAGTCAGACCCGACCGATAACAAAATATCAATAGCAAGCCCGGTTGGCAGGGCGCTGGTGGGCCGTTCGATTGGAGATGAAATCAGCGTCAGGACTCCGAAGCGGTTGAGGCGTCTAAAAATCCTCTCAATCTCCGCCCAGAACCAATAAAAAGCTAAAGACTCTATGAATGTCTAATTGAATCGCTGAATAAATCTTTCTTCAGCGATTCATCAATGTTCAAATGGGTCTGACAGATCACTGCCCATACCGAACAGTCTGAACCCTCCGCTCGGGAGATCGGTGACCGATAGAGTTAGCCCGATCCAATCGTCGTCCCCTTTGAGATCGTTCCTGTAGACGGCTTCCCACAGCAAGCAATGGTTGTTGTACGCAACTCTGTAAACCATCTCGGCAAGCTCGTCGGACCTGAAATCATAGGCTGCCCGTACCCCGATATTCCAGTAATAGGCAGGCAGATTCATGGGAATGGTCACGCCTATTTCCTGATACAGTTCATTGCGGTCTATATAGTTGTCCCATGCCATGGGCGAACAGCCCCACGCCCACTGACGCAGGTAAGCCGTTTTGAAATCGAACCGCCCCACGCTGAACAATACCCCTGCTCTGGCGTTCAATACCTGCTGTAAGTCGCGAATATCGTCGTCATAGAGATAATGGGTATACGTCGCGTTGTAAAACGGAGTTACGTTTTGCCCGGCCCAGGGCTCTCCGGTTATTTGCGCGCCAAGCCCCGTCCTGTTGTAAGTCCCGGCTGTGTCAAGCAAGTCCTCGCTGTAATTCCCCCACATTCCGAATACTCTGAATCTCCCCCCGACCGCCGGGTCAGGAAACCACGGACTGGATATTTTGACCTCAGGGTTCCTTTCGAGCGTATACCACGAAATACTCCCGACGCTCTCCTCGACTGAGAGCAGTTCCTTTCTGGTCCAGCCAACTGACATGTCCCAGCCTCTCAGTGAGTAGTCCAGTCCCCATCTGGAACGCCATTCGGTCTCCTCCACATTCTTGTCGTAAGCCCGCATGAGCCCAGCGTATATCGAAAGATCAGGGGTAAAATACTGCCTCGCGAGGGCGTCCATCTCGAAAATCTCATTGCTCCACCCGACAATGTCCATGTCCAGTCCGCCGCTGTTCCAGTTTAAAGACCCGGTGATCCCCAGCCCCGCGCCCTTGTTCTGGTCATAGCCGAAGCGAGGAAAAAAGCTCTGCCCCATGTGTTTCTCACCAAGATTTACGGTAATATCAAAAGGCGTCGCTAACACCATTACGTCCCCAAGATATGCTTTTGCACTGTGGATTACCATTTTTCTGCCTGGATAAATTGTTACGCTTCGAGCTTCAAGCCTGTAGTGCGGATGCGGTTGGTTACAAGTGGTGAGAGTGGCGCCACTCCAGATTGCCGACAGTTCCTCCTCCGCTTCCTCCTGCCCGTCGGACGGAGCCTGTGAAGGCATCACTTCGACCTCTTTACCCCTAACATGGAAAACATCGGCCCTACCGTTCGGGTTAATAATCCTTCCGCGCCTGGTTTCGAGATTATAGTCGAGCCTGTCACCCTCCAGACGTCTTCCGGCAGTGAGGATAGACACTTTTTGCCCGGGCGACGAGAATGCGGTCATCTGCCGGCTGTTGTTGTCGTATTCAAGATAGGGCGCGGTTACGTAGAACTCGTCATTGGATATACGCACATTACCATCCGCGGTCGCCACCCCGGTGGATTCCTCAAAAGATATTACATCAGCGTCAAGCCTTATAGAATCACCATCCGCCGCGAACGACAAAGAAGCCGAAAAAAACGGCATGGACAGAATCATCGCGAAGAGTGAGCAAACACGGACGAATCTTATTGCGAATCCCAACGTACACGCACCCCTTTCCCTAAGTTCAGAATACCATTCGGTTCTATCCTGGCAACTCCGCCTGTTACAAAAATCCTTTCATCGCTTGCGGAAATTCCCTCGCTGAAATACCACACGTCCGCTGAGGAGTCATAATCCGCCCGCTTTGCGGAGAAATCGACGCTCCTGTCCTCCAGCCATATTATTCCATCAACATCACGGAGCCACATCTTATATTCCGCCGTTGAGTATTCCCCACCCGAGGCGTATATTTGCGATCCCCTTTTCGTGTCGGGTTCGAGTACGCTTATATCAAGCGAACGAGCGCTTATCATACCGGATTGGCTCTCCGCGTCAACGGCCTTCACTCTCCACTCTCTGCCTTGTATCACCCGCGCAAAGTCGATACGTTCCACGACAATGTCAGGCAGATTACCAGCTATTAAATCCCTCGAAACATTACTGTCAATAAGCATAAAATAAATGAAAAGCGCCGACGCAGCGACGGTAATTACAAATATAATTTTACCACGAGACACGGGCCGAACCGTCTTCTATTACGAAATTAATCTGTTTAGTCTCCAAAGTCCGAACGAACAGCACTTTTTTTGCCACAGTCACGCGCGCCGAGTCCCCCACCCAGTTGACTTTATATCCTGAGCGCAGGCCTCTCCTGAAACCGCCCGACGTAACTTCGCGAGCGAATAACTCTCTTGAAATCCTGCCCTGGGACTCCGTGGACAGCAACGAGTACATTCTTTCCGTGTCTCCGTCTATCCACGCCCTGAGATATATTTCAAGCACCTGTCTTGAGGCAAGGATAGGGGTATCATGTGTCGGCTCCTCGGGAAATTCCTCGAAGAATTGCTGCGTTGGCGGAACTATTGGCTCAGTTGGCGGAAATATCTCCTCGGCGTCGCCGAAACCATCGAAATCGGACATATCAATGGCCTCGGGTTCCGGCTGCGTGGGAAAAGTTGGTGTATCGGGCGTATCAACGCGTCTTGTGGGTATTCTGACGACTACTTCGCGCTGAGATGTATTCTCCGGGCCAAGAGATGTGGTCGTATCGAGGGCTGTGGTTATCGCAGCGGCGTTTTCTCCGCGTGACGTTCCAGAAAAAGCGAAGTTGGTTTCCATGTTGGGAACGAGACCCTTAATGGCTATGCTAAAATTCTTATCCTCTTGCAGCGGGAAAAAGATAAAGCCCTGCACTAGACCATATATGGGATCGTCCAGTTTTCTCTCGAATACTATCGGCCTCACTCGTCTGCCCGAAGAATCTATCAGAACGACATTTTCTCCCATTGGCGAGAGGTTAATAGGAGACGCTCCATATCCGTACACCGATAATAAAAAGGCGGTGGCAGATCCAATACGCAGTTCATCTCTGAATGACTTCCGAAATTCTTCCATCTGTTCGGGCCGCATTCTCTGTTTCTCAGCCTCAGAATGGACCCATGGCTCGACCAATTCCTCAGGATAGTGGACCATCCAAGCGAGATTATCCTCGCCCCACCTCACACTGGTCCAGGAATTAAGAATATCAAACGCAACTTCCCTCTCTGCGGCTACTGAAATTCCACAGCATGCGCTCAAGTAAAAAACAGACACGCATATTAATATTGCGCACTTCGTCTTACGCTGGGACATGACCTTCTATTTGGCCAAATTATCAATAATAATTCTCACCGGGCGGCGGAGCCTGCGAGCCGTCAATCGGGACAAAATCGGACGGAGATTGTCCCGCGGATGGCTCAGAGTAATATGTCCCTCCTGTAGGCGCGGGTGTAGATGTTGGTGCTGAAAGCCCTCCAACCGTGGAATACCCGGCAGCGGTAAAAGCTTCAGTCGTCTCGACGTACATCATGGAACCCTCCGGTATCTGCCTATCGCTGCCCCTAACCAAAAATCCCCCTGCAAGCCCCAGAGGACCCAATACCAGGAGTCCCCCAAGTGATGCTCCGGCGGCGCCGACCGTCCCTGAATCTATCTCCATCGCTTTTTTCGCCTGAGGACCAAGCGTGACCGGAGTGCGGCGACCACCTATCGTTTCAACTTCCCTGAATTCAACTCTGATCTCGGAGGGCCTTCCAAAACTGCGCGGTCCTCTTACCCTCGTGACTTCCCCGAAGACCCTGTTGCCCTTGGCAATAATGACGACGCCGCTGATAATGCAATCTTCGGTGACATTAAGTTCTATAATATCTCCCCTTGAAACGTTGCGGACTGTCAGGGTTCTTGCGAAGACAGCTTTTAATACGTTCCCGGCCGGCATAGTAGCGGGGACCGAGAACACGCCGTTTGGAAGAACTCTCGTCAGTATTCTTTCCAAACGTGCCGATAACGCTCCCATCTGAGGTTCACCCTCCAGCGCCAACTCAAGAGTAGCCATTCTGTCCGCCAATGGCTGCGAGGGATTGACTTCAGAAGTCGTCACCCACTCGGCGACGCTGGTCTTGAAGACCAGCGATGGTTGACTGGGCGTCCCTTCTTCCACAAAAGTGAGAAGCGCCTGCTGACGTTCGGTAAGACTGCCCGGAAGCTCCATGCCAAAGAGGTCACGCTCGACCCGGCCCAGCCTCATAAATAAACCTCCAGTGCCCGGCGCGCCGTAGACAACAGTTTCCACCTTCTGCAGAGATTCCTGCTGGAGAGAACCCTCGTCGCCGTCGTCCGCGGCATATGCCCTGCCCGCAAATACAAGAAGAGAAAAAACAAGAATGAGCAATACCGTACGTTTCATTTTAATCCTCCCTAACGATACGTCATTTTCAAGAACCTATAGTCCGGCGCGGCTTACCACAGCAGCAATAAAGTCCCTGAATATCGGATGTGGCCGCAGTGGGCGCGACAGAAATTCCGGATGGAACTGAACTCCTACAAACCACGGATGCGACGATAATTCAAGTATTTCCGCAAGATTCTTATCGCCGCAAAGTCCTGTCACCATCATGCCCAAGGACTCGAATCTCTCCATGTAGTAGTTGTTGAACTCGTAACGGTGGCGGTGCCGTTCAAATATTTCAAGACACCCGTAGGCTTTATGAGCCAAGCTTCCTTTCTTTAGTTTGCAGGAATATGCGCCCAATCTCATCGTACCGCCAAGGTCACTGGCCTTCTTTTGTTCCTCCATAATGTGCACGATAGGATTTGGAGTACCCGGATCCATCTCGGAGCTATTTGCCAGAGCGAGCTGCGCCACATTTCTGGCAAACTCCACCAATGCCGCATGCAGTCCCAAGCACAGTCCCAGATAAGGAGTTCCCGTCTCGCGAGCATAGCCCGCCGTCGCTACCTTTCCTTCCATGCCGCGTAAGCCGAAGCCTCCCGGCACTAAAATGCCGTGTACGTCTTTCAAAAGAGCGGCGGTTCCATGATTTTCCACGTCTTCGGCGTCAATGTGCCTTAGTTTCACGCCGACCCCGTTGTGTATCGACGCGTGAAGTATCGCCTCTTTGACGCTCATATAGGCGTCCTTGATTCCTGTATATTTACCAACCAGGGCTACATCGATTTCGCCCTTTGGATGTGCCTGCATGTCAAGGAAATTCATCCAGTCGCCCATTTCAAGCTCGTCACCGTAAGAGAGACCCAATCTGCTCAACACCGTTTTGTCCAACCCTTGACGCTGCAGGTTTATCGGAACACTGTAAATGGAGTCCGCGTCAATGGCGTCAAATATGCTGTCGCCGGACACGCTGCAGAAAAGAGCTATCTTGTCCTTCATCTCGCCGGACAACGCGCTCTGAGAGCGGCAGACGATTATGTCAGGCTGAATGCCTATGCGCCGGAGTTCGTTTACGCTGTGCTGGGTGGGTTTCGTCTTGAGTTCCCCGGCGGCGGCTATATATGGAATCAACGTCACGTGGCAGTACAGAACGTTAGAGCGCCCAACTCTGCCGGACATCTGCCTTATCGCTTCCAGAAACGGCAGACCCTCTATGTCCCCTACCGTTCCTCCTATCTCAGCGATAACGATATCCCTGCCGGACGCAACCCGGATCAGACTCTCCTGAATCTCGTTAGTCACGTGAGGAATGACCTGAACAGTCCCCCCATTGTAACGCCCGGTGCGTTCCTTCCTTATCACTTCCTGGTATATCTTCCCTGCGGTGGCGCTGTTATCGCTTGAGAGAGGTTCGTCTATGAAACGCTCATAATGTCCAAGATCCAAGTCGGTCTCCGCTCCATCGTCGGTAACGAAAACCTCCCCGTGTTGAAACGGGTTCATGGTTCCTGCGTCCACATTAAGGTAGGGATCCATCTTTATTATCGATACCTTAAATCCTCTGCGTTTCAGCAACGCGCCCAGTGAGGCCACAGTTATTCCCTTACCAAGCGATGAAACAACGCCTCCTGTCACGAAAATGAATTTGCTCATTTTTTCAAGGTCACTCCCTGATTTATTACGAAAAAATCATCTTAAATATTGGATCGGATTCCCCGGTTTCCCTCCAACGCGCACTTCAAAATGAAGATGATTGCCCGTCGATCTGCCGGTGCTGCCGACCTGCGCTATGGCCTGTCCCCTGTTTACGTTGGCCCCAACATTTACCAGCAGTCTGTTGCAATGCGCGTACAACGTCGTTATGCCGCCCGGATGGGATATGACCACCGTCCTGCCGTAACCGCCCATCCAGCCGGAATGAACTACTCTGCCGGCGGCGGAGGCAACTATGGTTCTTCCGCGCGGGGCTCTTATGTCTATTCCGGTGTGGAAATCTCTTCCGCTCCCAAAGGGATTCCTGCGCCAGCCGTATGCGCTTGAGATCTTTCCAACCACCGGCCACCCGAAATTCCTTCTCGCAGTCACACTGTTTCTGTTATTAGAAGAAGCCGCCGCGCCTCTTCTGGCGCCGGATTCTATAATAGCCGCAACCCTGGCGCCCGGCAGAAACAGCTCAGAGCCTTGCGTCAGCGCACTTCCAGAGAGCCGGTTGGCTGATATTATTGCTTCCTGGTATATGCTGTATTCTTTCGCAAGTCCTTCAAGGGTGTGCCCTTGTCTCACAGTAATAAAAATCCCATCCTGATTCGGAACTTTTACAGCAGAGCCGACTTTTAGCAAGTCACCATTTGGTAACTTATTGGTACCGAAGATTGAGTTTACGTCAAGGTTGAATTCATTGGCAATTTTCCACAGCGTATCGCCGTTCTGGACGACATAATCGGTGAGTTCAATCGGCGGCGCCTG
>Ga0099364_10003686_pt1 | contig 23617 bp, 11 predicted proteins | sample TergutTh196P3_FD_73070 | JGI IMG/M metagenome (GOLD analysis project Ga0099364, IMG submission 73070) | Microcerotermes parvus P3 segment gut microbial communities from Pointe-Noire, Republic of the Congo - Th196 P3 | ecosystem: Host-associated > Arthropoda: Insects > Digestive system > Gut ...
CATATGAGTGAATATTCCGTTCTTGTAAGTCCATGAGTCTCCAAATAGAAGTCCACCGATTCTCCTAATCCAAGTCCACCAGTTCTCCTTTGGAAGTCCATTTCATTCCTACAATTCAAGAAGCGCTGTTTGCATATTATTGAAAAACACAGAGTCACGCCTTCAAATAGCCTCGACTATACATGACAATAATCAGAAGGCAAATTACAATCACAAGCAAAATAGTCCATTTTATTATCCTCAACTTTGAAGTAACTTTAACAAAATACGTATTTAATCCGTCCGTTATTTCTGCTGTACCGGGCGAAATACCAGTAATGACTCCATATTTACTTACTGAAACGACAGCGGGTTTGAGGCTGCCCCATGCTACATCCTTATTAACAGATTTCAATTTATATTTTACGCCGACTGCTAATGATACTTGCTGTTTGGTGGAATAGTCTTTAATTTTATTTGCGAGTGTTTTGTACGTATGCTTAATAACGTCCAAGAACTTGAACCAGATAACGCCCCAGATAATGCCGAGGGTAAAACCAAGGATAGCGCCAAAGATACCGCCGAAGAAACCGCCTATGCTAACACCCAGTAACGCACCCAAGATAGCGCCCCAAATAGCGCCCCAGTTATGTCCCAGGATGCCCCCAATAGCACCCGCAATAACACCTACGATAGCACTCAGAATAGCGAAGAACTCGATAGAACTCTCGATAGCGCGTCTGATTACGCTTAAAAGGACGTTAATGGCGAATTCGGTAGTACTACCGATAGCGCTCATAATAAAGATAATGATAGCGTTTCCGGTGGTATTTTCGATGGCTCCAACAACAAGGCCTCCGATAGCGCCCAAAATTACGATCCAACTACCTAGCCTAAAATTCAATAACGCACTCGTGGTTACACCCAAGATAGCCCCAAAGATTGCACATAATAAAGCGGCGACCCAGATGCTTTCGATAACGAGCCCGCTAATGCTCCAGATAGTTGTTCCGATAGCACCCAAAATAATGCCCCAGATTGCTCCACTGATAGCTCCAAAGAAAGTGCGCCAAATAGCGACAAAAATATAAAAAAATATATCTTCCGATCGTTTTAAAACGGTTCTAAAGCCCCATATACGGATGCAGATAGCGGTCCCGATAATAACACAGATAATTGCCCCAAAAGTGTAAAAGAATAGACCACCGAATAAACCAAAAATTAGACCACCTATTAAAGAGCATTGGGTAACGACAAAGGCAACGACTAAACCATTAAGAAGATCGTCAGTCACGGCGCGTAAGGAGATACAAAAGCCCCCAATAGCACCCAAAATAACTCCTCCTATTGCGGCCCTAATAGCAAATTCTATAGTGCCTGTAGTAGTGTACCTGATAATAGTACTAAATATAGCTGCTCCGATAGCGCCCCCGATGGCCCATCCAATAATCGCGAAAACCGTTTTCTTCTTCATTCCACTTTCACTCAACCCCTTTTATTTCTGACGACCGCGCACACTTTATCAACGCACTACAGTAACAGTACCACTTGCAGTATATCCTCCATCTTCTGTTCTAACCGTGATTACCGCAGTGCCTGTGGAGATTGGGCTAACTCTGCCCATATCGTTTACAGTTGCAACACTTGGATTGCTGCTACTCCATGTCACATTTTTGTTTGAGGGATTCGGTGGTGTAAATCGTTCAAAAAAATACTCTCTGTCATCTAATCCTATCGTCATTTCATTTGAAGAAAGAGATACTCCGCGTACTGGGCCATCATAAGGCACTACAGTAACAGTACCACTTGCAGTATATCCTCCATCTTCTGTTTTAACCGTGATTACCGCAGTGCCTGTGGAGATTGGGCTAACTCTGCCCATATCGTTTACAGTCGCAACACTTGGATTGCTGCTACTCCATGTCACATTTTTATTTGAGGGATTCGGCGGCGTAAATCGTTCAAAAAAATACTCTCTGTCATCTAATCCTATCGTCATTTCATTTGGAGAAAGAGATACTCCGCGTACGGAGCCATCATAAGGCACTACAGTAACAGTACCACTTGCAGTATATCCTCCATCTTCTGTTTTAACCGTGATTACCGCAGTACCTGTGGAGATTGGGATAACTCTGCCCATATCGTTTACAGTCGCAACACTTGGATTGCTGCTACTCCATGCCACATTTTTGTTTGAGGGATTCGGTGGCGTAAACCGTTCAAAAAAATATTCTCTGTCATCTAATCCTATTGTCATTTCATTTGAAGAAAGAGATACTCCGCGTACACGGGTTCCTGAAGCAGATGTGTCAGTTGGTGGTAACGTCGCCACGACTAAATCTCCACGTACCCAACCGACATTGTTGCCTCGGCTTACGTTCAACCAGCGTTCGTCACCTATGCTCGTAATCGAACCTATTACTCTAACTTCGTCGCCTCTTTGCAGGCGAGGCAAATTATTGGGTGCCGGATTTGGCCATACATCGGGGTTTGGTCTCAAAATCTCATTATCTTCGTTAATAAAGCCGTTCCGCGATTCTTGGGTCACTTCTCTGACCGTTACGCGGGAGGCACGTATCCAGCCTCTGTTCTCGCCGTCGAAGAGAATTTCGTACCACTCCTCTCTATCAGCACCTTCCTGAGAATGTACTCCTTGTACAAACGCACCTCTCCTCACGAAAGGCGAACTTCGTGGGTGTTCTGGAGATTGAGGATCATGCTCTGTGCGTATCGTGACACCGTTACCGATATTAATAAATCCTAAAAAATCCTCGCGCGTTATTGTTGAATTGATGACAATACTGAAAGTCTTGTTGTTACTACCTCCAGCGTTCTCTGCTTTTACGTCAAAGTTTAACGGGCCGGCAATCGTCGGTGTACCGGAAATACTGCCAGTGTCCGTGTTCAATTCCAAACCGGCGGGTAAACTGCCGCTGCTAATTGACCAAGTTATCGGCGTTGTTCCGCTTGCTTGAAGTGCCTGATCATAAAGTTCTCCGACGTTCCCAGCAGACAGTTGATCATTTGTTGTTATAATTGGAGGAATTATTGAATTGATGGCAATGTTGAAAGTCTCAGAGTAATTGCCTACAACGTTCTCAACTTTGACTGTAAAGTCCGATGTGCCCGCGTTCGTTGGTGTACCTGAAATATTGCCGGTTCTCGTGTTCAATATCAATCCGTCAGGCAGATTGCCCCTGTTGATAGACCAAGTTATCGGCGTTGACCCGCTCGCGATAAACGTATGATCATAGAGTTCTCCTACGTTCCCAGCAGGCGGAACAATCGTTGTTGATATAACAGGACGTTTGGGAGAAAGAAAGATAAAATACATTGCGGCAAGCACAATAAAAATACCAATGCCGATCCCTATCCTCTTAAGCATACTCAGCTTAGGAGTTACTATAACATCACAAACTACATACGCGGCTCCCCCTCCTGTCGTTGCTTTTATTGTAGCCTTTCCAGGCAAAATACCAGTTATGACACCGTGTTCGCTTATGTTAATGACAGCAGTTCCTTCGACGCTCAATTTTGCATCCTTGACAACAGTTTTTAACAAATATTTTCCACCCACTGGTAATCTCACTGTACTCATACTTTTATCACCTCGTCAACATAAGGCCTATTATGGCTATTGGCAACTTCTTTGTCACACCACACTATGCCACTCATTATTTGTTATATCGTTTTTTAAACCCCAAATACGTCCCTTGATGTTTTTCCCCTTTTCATTTTTACATTATTATCACAATTATTTTGTTTGAACCACTCGTAAAGACACTAAACATTTTACGAATGAAGGATTTAGGACGGTTTTCGAGAATATCTCCAATTATTTCATTGAAATACTCAATATGCGTCTTATCCGTTAGAATTTTTAAACGCTTATTCATTTCCTTTTCGGAATGATTTCCAGAAAAGAATACTTGATAAATACTTTCTCTAATGAAGTCAGTGTCGCTTTTAGTAAGATTCTGGTCTATTGCAAAATCCAATAATCCTCGCCAGTAGTCAGTATATTTTTCTGCGTATTTAATCAAATAATCTAAGTAAGTTTCGAAATATTTCTGGTTTTCGGCTTTTAGAAAAAGGGTCAGAACGTATAGTTGTTCATAGTTATTCAATTTCGTTTTTAATAATAGCTCTATAATTTTTTCGACATACATTTCATCAGTTAGTGATGGAAAACCTTGTTCGCGTGCATAATCTAAGTGAGTCATCAAATTCTCACTCTTACCGTTGTCTGTAATTGCTTTAATGACATAATAAACATGTATAGAATTTACACATTTTATATTTTGCGTTGCCGCCGCGTTCAAAATATTCTCCGCAACAATTTCAGCATCTTTTTCGTGTAAGTAAATTTTACTATCGACCATCTCAAACAGATTTATTTGTTCACTTTTTTCCATCCAGTACATCTCTTGAAATATTTTGATAAACTGCGCAAGTTCTTTGTTCGTTTTAATATTATCAAGACGCCGCACCAATACATCGTTTATAGATTCATCAAAATTCATTTCGTGCAATTTATGGCAAAATTCTTTCGTCTTCTCATTTGACATAAATAGCTCTTTATCCTCGTTCATCGCTAAGAAAATAATTAATTTCATTTGGTCGTATAAGGCTTTATCCAGTTTTTCGCGTTCCGACTTATTTATAGTAGCCAGTGTGAGTATCTCAATAAATTGCTCAATGTCTTCAATTTTTTTTATCACACGTAGACGACGTGATAATACCTCATCTATCATAATGTCAAAATTCTTTTTATGGAGCCACTCACATAGCTTCCGAGTCTTATCATTAGAGGAAAAAATACCGATATTTGTTTTTATAAATTGCTCGATAATTTTATGAGCTTGCTCTTTGAATAAGTCGCTTTGTAACATTTCTCGCTGAGATTGGTTTACCCATTCCTCCGTGTCTATTGCATTGATAAAAAAATCAAGATCTACAAGTGATTGAATCTCTTTTAAGCGTCGTATTAATACGTCGTCTATTTGTACATCTAATCCTGCATTGTGGAGTTTTATACAAAACGAATTTGTTGCCTTGCCTGATGAGAGTAAATTGCCGTCTATATCCATTAAGCAATCAATTAAAAATTTTGCGACATTTGGATCAGTTAATTTCGATAAAGTAATAATGACGTCTTGTGCATTAGTTTTTTTATTTAACGAAAGTGTGTTGATAATTTCAATGGCGTTATTTTTGTTTAAGCTATCTCTATAGCAAACGGTTAATGCCGAACTTACGACATCTTGCAGTGATTTTTCGTCTGATATTCCAACAATCGAAGCGCATTCGAAATATATATTAATAAATTCTACTGCTTCAGAAGCTGTGAATTGTTCTGTAAGATGAGAATTTTCGCGGTTCCTTGCAATATTTGTAATTGCGGAAGCGGCATCTGTTATAAATTCACTATTTTTAATATTATTCCAAAATGCCCGCGTATTTTCGTTATCTGGATATTTATATACGTTTTCAACCAAAACAGCACAAAGTTTGCCGCTAAAACGTTCTCGCGCCTTTGAATCACCAATAATGTTTGCTTTAGATTGTATCCATGAATAAATCTGCAATGCGCTTGTCACGTCTTCTTCTATACTACGAGAAACATAAATTTTGCTGTTTACATCATTGTAAATATCACGATACAAAGCATCATTTGGCTTTTTCGCGTCAAGCGCATTTAGCGTGGAAACAACTTCTTTTACGCCTACGTTTATAATCTGTTTTATGTCAGAATAAAGTTTATATAGTTCAAAAACATCCGAACACGGTTCTTTCACTTCGAACATCTGTAAGAACTCGCGGCAAAATTTACGATGTTCACTATCAAAACGGGTAATGAGTTGGAAATATGGATCATATATTTCTGCGTCAAAAAGTGCTTCCTTTCTTTGTCCATCCAAAAGCACATACGAAGAATTAGCTTTAGATCGTGCGGCATCAGCGTTTTTACTGTCGCGTGCATCCACGCCTACGATCATTATGCTATAAAGTATTTTCTCGAAATCGTTTATACGTGTAGCGAACGGCAGTGAAGCGGCCATGCGAGGAGAAAAAGCGTATTCTATTGCTGTTATCCATTGTTCAATGTTCTCGGATGAGCCATCAAGAATGACAAGAAATTTACGATCTGCCGGATGTTTATTATATTGCTCGATTAAAAAGGATACGGCCGTTTTTAGCGCATCACAGCGCCCATCCATAATAAAAGCGTGTATGTTTTCAAACTTATACTTTCCATCGTCTGTGACTAAATTTCGCGACTCTATTTCATGCGGCGGATTTACATAATAATGTTCCAATCCCCGTTCCTTCGCGTCCCAAATTGTCTTGCTGCCAAACATATCACATGGATAATGTTCGGAAAAATCTCCAATAAACGCTTGATTTATATATTTACCTGGCCGAGTGTCGCCTCGTATATTTGGGTCGTGTTTGAACGGGTGAAAATTTATAAAAATCGGCTGTATTGATTCCGGCACATAATAAAGGTATGCATCATCCATAAGAGAGGGTTCTTTAAAAGGTTGTTTCTTTGATACCAAGCTGTCAAGTAATAATAAATCTTTCTCTTTCATATTTAAAATAGCAGCATCACAGGCATAGACCTTAAAATCATTTCCTGAAAACATTTTTCCTGTGGCCAATTCAATACCTTGACCGCAATGGGTGAAAATCAGCTCAAGAAACATACCAAAAACCTCTCTATTTTTTAGTCAATAAATTTCTTTAGATGTAATAACCACAAAATTGGATCAAGCACTCCTTGTGGTGTGATGTCACCATCCAGGGTATCACTGTCTATTGGTGGTTTACCATAGCTGGATACACCAAAAAACATCATATTTTTAAAGTTACCTTCAACTGTGTAAACGAAATTACCTTCCTCAAGTTTCAGTAAAAAATCTCTAATATCTTTGCTTACTGATTGCATTTCGGATATATTTACCTTTCCGTCTTCTATTTTGGTTTTTTTGATTCTGGATTTTGCATCTTTTCCCAAATATCTCCCAAAACTCTCATTTTTTTCATCTAATATCACATCAAACTTTGTCAATACAACTGCAACTGGTATATCCAAACGCACACCTGATCCAATTTTTAGTGATTTTCTGAGCAACTCATCGGTAATAAATTGAAGTGCTTTTGTTGCGCTTGCGCCTTCGTATGCCTGCGAATTATTAAGAACTTTTGAATCAATCTTTCCGCGAACATTGTCTAAAGTCAAGGGATCTATAGTAATTATAATTGCCTCCGATGTTGATATATATCGAGTCACACTTTCATTAGCACGCCCAATACTGTGTTCACCAGCTCCGTCAAAAATTGTAAACGTGTAAGTTGGGCAGAAATCTTTTTCCATCCTTTGTCTATTCTTCAATTGCCATATTTGTGGTGGAGGCTGTGTTTTATCAGTCGGAGGCAAGCGTTTGTGATCTTTAAATATAATTCTACTATTCTCATTTTGAATATCACTTGCTTTCGTATTTATTGGAGACACAGCAAGCTGAAGGCCTGAGCTTGAAATGTTTTCCAGCTCCTTCAGCATCACGGTAATAAAATTTGATTTGCCCGAGCTAGGTACTCCAACGATGCTAAATGAAAAGTAAGGTGCATCTAGTACTGCTTGGGGAATATCTTCACCGCATATCGATTCTGATTCAGATTTTGTAAACGGACATTTCACAATAAACTCAGGATTCACGCCCCCCTCACAATTTTGCACACCACATATCATTTTACCGAATCGAATTTTGGCGAAATTTTCGCCGCACTTTGTGCAGAAATAAAATTCTTTTAATGGAAATACTCGCATGCAATACGGGCAAATTAACTCAGACCTCAATTTATTTTCAAAAATACTTATCATAACCATTCTCCATTCATCATGTTTTATTCATTGCGCAATTGTGCAGATATAATCCGCGTTCTCATCCCCGCTATACATTTCCAAAATCCAATCACTTAATGGTTTACCATTTATTTTTGTATCAATTTCTTCCCCTTTATATGTTAGCTCTTTAACAGAATTGCTAAGTTTTTCTTCTGGAATACGCAAAACATCAATAGCTGTATTTTCATACGAATTCGGACTTTTATTTCTTGCCTTAATAAGTAATGGCGGTCTCATCGACATTAGGCGATTAGATTTTATACGTATCGACAGCTTTCTTTTACTTGCAAACAGATTTCGGTTTTTTAAAATGTTGCAATCTCCTTCTATTATTAATGGGCGAGGAATTTTTAATTCTGCCGCAGCGGAAGGTATCTCTTTTTCGCCTATTTTAAAAACAGTAACAAGCGAAATATAATACGTGTCTTCTCCTCCAGCAGGCTCATTATATTCGATGTAACCTTTTTTGCGATATTCATCTGCAGTAGAGTATAACCGTATTTTGTTATTGTCAGTATCTAACGGGTTTTCAGATATAACGTCGCATAATAATTTTTCTGCGTTTTGGGGAATATCTCCAGAAAGCTTAATTCTTATCGTTACTCTATTAGATATAGTATCTTCAATTAAGGTTGTAGCGTCAGAATCAATTTCGCACGCTCGAAATGTATTAACCGGTTCAGCATTTGTACTCGATACCCAATTACTACCAGACGAGGCGCGCGCCGAAACAGAATAATAACCATTCGGTGCAAGATTGATTTCACAATGACGTACATTTGCGCTTACTTTCTTTTCTACTTTATCATTTACTAATATTTGCAATGCTGTATTTGGCGTCGGAATGTCCCACTTTACAATGTATTTATTGCCGGTCGCTTTTTTAACGTTAATTGAAAATGGATCAATTCGCTCTTCCGGCGTTACAGAAATCGTAACTCCCTCGCTCGAAGGAAAACCTCGATAATTTGCTTTGAGGATATAGTCATAGAGTTGTCGGTATTCAAGTCCGCTATCTTCAAAAAAATCCTGAGCATTAGTTGCCAACGTAGTTTGCTTGCCACCAACACTTTTAATAATTGTTACGCCCGTACAATTTTTAGGACGTATCCAAGATAGATGTACCTTAGTACCGTTTTTATCAGGTGGTGCATATGCAACTTCCGCTAAAACGACGACTTCTTTCCAAGCTATTGAAGAAGTTCTCCCTGCACGTTTCGCGCAAACACCATAAACATAATTCTTTCCTGGCTCTGCTGTTTCATCTGTGTAGACCAAGTCCGTAATATCTTGTTTTAATATTTCTGGGATTTCATTTCCCCATTTCCGCAATACGCGGTATGTAACACCTTTTTCGCCGGAATGCTCCCATTTGATATTTACGCGACAGTTTATTACGTCTTTCTCTTCTTTAAGATTCTGCGGCTCCCTAGGTGCGTTTTCGCCCAAAAAATCTTTTGCTGGTTCAAAATCAACGCAAATTTTTTCCAAAATATCTATGCTACCGTTAGCCCGGTCAATAACATTTTTCGCCATATCTGCGTCAAACATTTTTTGCGCCCGCATTAATTCAGGTTCAATCAGTTTTTTATACGGTTCAGTATCTAAACCTTTGTACGTAATTTCAAATTGTTTTACTTTTTCTGATGCGGTTTGTAATTTTTTCGCTGTTATGAGTACTCGTAACTCAGCAAATAGGTTTTCTTTCTTATCAGAAAGCATTTTTTGTAAATCCGAATATATCTCTGTTTTTTCAGGAAATATTCGTTTAAATTCATTAATCTGACGTTCCATTCCCTGAAAATCCTTATTGTTTAACGAGTTTTTTGCTTGCGCAACGAGGTGTTCACACTCTTTATTTTTAGCGATTTCGATTTTTTGTTCCAATGAAGAAAGTTCAGCTTTTCTTTCTGGAGCTATTACTCTTGCATCTGCAAGATGACGTTCAGCAACATTTATTTCATTTCTACGTAATGCACCCTTACCCAACTCTATTGATTGGATAAAATCAATCGATTGTTTATTAAGTGATTGAATTTGTGTTTCTTCTCTCTCAACGTTTATCGTGGGAAACGAGTTTTTAAATCGTTCTAGGCTTTTCAAGGCATCTGGTATATTTTTGTTTTTAATAAGCTGCTGCAATTCTACCAGTGGCTTTTTATATTTACTTTTTATCTCATCTATTTTCTGTTTCAGCGTTAAAAGTTGTGTTTTTTGGTCGGGATCAGCCAAATACGCCTCTTCATACAAGCGCTCCGCTTTATCAATTTTCCCATCTTTTAATTCTTTGTATGCCAAGTCAATATAGCCGCAAAAAAGCGATACTCTACTGAAATCATACCCACACTTAGGACATGGATTTACGGAGATAAGCATGAGATGGTTGCATTTTTTGCACTTTCTATATAAATCTTTTCCGCATTGGGGGCATTTATTTATTAGTTCGGCTTCATCTTGATTGTTAAACTTAACTAAATGTCCGTAATGAGGGCATATTACGGAAAATTTTACAATTTCATTTCCATAATACGGACCGGGATCATCTTTCAAAACCGGCTTCGCAACATGATTATAAATAGCTAAAGCTATATCATAATCTTTAAAAACAGATTCAATTTGAGAAATAAATCTGTCTGCATTCTTCGGTTCAGTTAAAACCGATGGCGAGTTTCCTTTAATTTTTTCGAATAATTCTTGCATTCCTTTGCTTTTATATAGAAGATGCAAATCGTAGGCATCGCGGTGTTCTCGCGAATCGAAAATATTCAATCGGCCTTTTGAAACGAGATCGGCATATTCTTTTTCTAAGTCAGCTTTACTGAGAGATAATGCTTTTGCGTGTTTTTCCAAAATGATAAATATATCTGTATGCGCCTTAGTACGATATGCTCCAACTTTTTTCACTTCACCTTCTAGGAAAGCTGTAAGTGCATATAAATCAGTTACTTGCTCTAAATCACCCCTCTTTGGATCTTTCGCCTTACGCAATGTTTCAAGTTTCTTATATATAATTTCTGCATTCGTAGGAAATTTGGGCATAGATTCAAACGGATCAATCTTCACAACATCAAATCCCGCGTCTTGAAATGTTTTTTTTACATTTTCCTCAGATAATCTGTTGAATACCTTTGCTTGTCCCTTAATCGTCGTTTGGTTAGCTATAGTTTCACCGGATTTTATTCTTTCGTCGAGAACAGCACGTAATTTGTTTATTTCAATTTTGGTTCGCTCCCGTGCCAATCTCTTGAAAACGGTTGCATTGAGGTTTGTATTAGTAAAGAGTTCTTTTTTTTTAGTTTCCAAAAAGGAAATTAGTGCATTGACTTCTGTCCGCTCCTGTTGTTGAGAAATACTTCCTAATCTACCTTTAAAGCCCCTTAAAGCGATCTCAATAGCATCAATGACCGTTTTTTCATCTTCATCCGGTGGATCAAACGGTAATTTTGTCAAGTCGAAAAAATCGTATTCGGCCATAGCGTTTAAACTCCTATTCTATCTCATTATCACTAACCCATGTTTCAGAATCAGATTCTGTACTTTCTTTCTCAGTCTTACTCCCTTTCCCACTCGGCTCGCTTAAAATTTGAGCGAATCCATTAAAAGTACGAGTTAATTCACTTGATCCGGAAACGTAAACTGCGTTTGCGTCTGATGATGAAATATCTTTTAAAAACTTTTTATCCGCTTTTCCAAAACCAATAGCCGCTGTTTCAATTTTGGCTTGGTTACATATTTTAGATTTTCTTACCGCTTCAGGCTGGTTCTCCCAGACACCATCAGCCAAAACTATCGCAAATTTGCGCCCATTCTCGCGCTCTAACATAATTTTAATTGTATCGAACGGATGACCTTCATTCTCAATACCTGTTTGTCCGCATGTAATTGAATGAATAGCACTTATAATTTCGTTTTCATTGTTCGTTAAGTTACAGACTATTTCAGAACGATCAGAAACAGCGACTATACCTACGCGCGCATATTCCATATTCATTTGTTTCACGAATTTACACATTGCGTCTTGTGCGTCGCTTAATGGAGTGCCATACATACTACCTGATACGTCAACCGCCAAAACGACAGATAACATTTCCAGCGTTATTTCTTCTTCATCTTGCTCTACAGGGCGTCCAAATTTTAGCAAATCATCTTTTTCACTGCGTTCACGGCGAAATGGTAAATCGAAATTATCGTTTTCCTGTCGGGCATTCACATGGATAATACCGTTATGATCATATCTGTATTGTACACGTATCGTTGTTTTACCGCGTTGCTCTTCGATATGACGTATTCCTGTAAAAATATACATCTCTGGATGAATCTCGCATTCCAATGGTTTTTCTTTGTCTCCCTGAAGTACATAAACTTTCAATTCATTTGCTTTTTTTTCTGAGGAATAGAAAGCAAATTTTTTCGCTACGCGGACAGGATATGGGTGATTGGCGGGGATAATTACTTTATTTATGTAGCGTTTACCGTCACGACTGATTGCTACGACGCCCATAGCGTGTGCGATACTTGGTTTAATTCTAAGCATATTGATATCATCTAACGATCTTTCGGCTTGAACTTCGTATGATTTCTTTCCGCCGCTGATTTTTAATATATCAGTGGCAATAGTACCGTCTTTTTTCTTTATTACAGTGAGGGTTTCATCGGCTGGTCTCGCTTTCGTCGATTGAATAGCTGCGCCCAACGCAACCGCTTCATCGGGATTTACGTGCGAAATCGGCTCTTTACCGAACATTTTAGTCAAATATTGTTTTACCTGCGGCATCCTTGTCGAACCACCCACCAATAAAACGTCAGTAACATCGTAAAAACTCAATCCTGCCTCATCTAAAACAGCACTGCATAAGTCGCCGGTTCTTTCAATTAAATCTGCCGAACGCTCGTTAAATTCACTTTGCGTGATAATAACGTCAATTTTGCCAACTTTTGGAAAATTCGTGGCAATCTTCACTGTTGGCATTTTGGAAAGGCTTTTTTTAGCTTCTTCTGCCAAACCCCTGATAGTTGAAACGGTTATTGTATCATTTCTAGTTTCCATATCTGTTTCTTCTGAGAATTTCGTGTGTAATAAATCCTCAATACGGTCATCCCAATCACGCCCGCCCAACATATGATTACCATTCGTTGTAATCGTCCTTAATTCACCGTTACCGATCATCCCCACAAGTGTCACATCAAATGTACCGCCACCCAAGTCGTAGACAAGGATATTTGCGTTTTCACGCCAATGCGAAACTCCGTACGCCAACGCTGCAGCGTTTGGCTCGTCAATTAGTTGCTTAACTTTCAAGCTGGCAGTTCCTGCAGCGCGAATAGTCGCTTCTTTTTGTATAGTTGTAAAATACGCTGGTACAGTTATAACAGCATCAGCAATCGTGTCTCGAAGAACAGCTTCTGTTTCTTCTTTTATGTGTTGCAGTAACAACGAAGATAAATCTTCGGCGTTGTATGTTTTGTCGTCGATGTTTATTAGTGGTTCATTGTCACCCATATTACGCTTAAATGTTGCGGCGCAAAAAGGCTCTCCTGCACGAAAAGCGCGCTCTGCTTCTGAACCGTACCGAGGCTCTCCGTCGATAAATTGTATTATCGACGGCGTAATCTTGCTTCCTTCATTATTGGGCACAATTTTCGGAAGTCTCGTTTGTGGATCAATTATTGCCACTACCGAATATGTTGTCCCTAAGTCAATGCCAACTGATACTGCCATATATTTATACCTCCTTAACTATTAATCTGCCCTCTTGGATTGCTGTCTTTAACTACTTTTACCGTTTCTTCCATTTCTTCGCGGTTCTTTGTGTTGTAAGACGCTAATTCTGCTGATATTCTTTCATTGGTGTTTGGATTTCGTGCCGTCACGTCTAATCCAGCTGAACTAAAACTGAAAGTTACATCAATAGGCGATTTTTGGGGAGTATTTAAAGGTAGTGTAAGCTCTAACTGCCCGATGAATTCTACTTTTAAATCCGGGTCCGTGTATTGGGGTTGTCCGTCCCTATCAATGCACGGAATAACATATGTGTTTTCGCGGTCTTCGCCCCAGTTCTCAAAAATTCTTACTACTATTCTTGGCATATTATCCTTCGTTGTTTCGTAAGTTTTTTCGATTTCGGCAGGAGAGGGATCCCCAATAAACAACAGATTATCAATAACATATTCATCATTATCATTCATTACGCCTGGTCCGAATGAACGTGGAAGTTTATCTATATAGGTAATTTCGGTGATTTCATCGGGGCCTAAACGAATCTTTAAGTTATCAGCTTGTTCTCGTGTTATTTTTTCGTCTTCATTGTCCTCTCCTTTTTCGCCGGTATGTTCTTTTCGGGGTTCAATTTCCCCATCCTTACTTATATGGACGCGTTTATCCAAAATCTCGTTAAACTTAATAGCCGCCGCCAGCGCCGCGCCTTTTGCTACTGCTTTATCAGGATCTTCGTACTTTACCTTGCCCGGGAACATTGCCTTAACAGCTTCCTCAATCATAGTCATTCTTGTTGAGCCGCCGACCAGTAACACAGTGTCTATATCATTTGCCGAAACATTGACTTTATCTAATAAATTGCGAACATAAGCCATTGTTTCGTCAACTTTACCGCTTGCTATTTCATTGAATTTATCCTTATTAACTACAAGCGAAGCGCGGCCTCTATCGCTATTAATATAGGCTTTCTTACTTGGCATTTTAGTAAGACCTATCTTAATATTCTCCGCCTGTGTCTGAATTTGTTGCCTTACATCTGAATCCAATTCACTTCTTTCATCAATGCGGTTGTCCTCACAATACCATTCAGTAATATGCTCACAAATGAGGTTATCCCAATCCACACCACCTAATCTATCATTCCCACCAGTTGCAAGAATATCAATAGTTGCTTTGTTCTCGTCATCTACACTGTAATCGAATAACGTTATGTCAAACGTTCCACCACCCAAATCGTAAACCATGATTTTTCGATTCTCTTTAAATTCACGAAGACAATAATTCAAAGCAGCAGCGGTGGGTTCGTTGATAATATCTAATACATTCAACCCGGCAATCTTCCCCGCTTCTCTTGTTTCGTTTCGTTCTTTAATTCCAAAATAAGCAGGGCACGTAATGACAACATCGCTTACCGTAGTATTATTTTGTTGTTCGACGTATTTTTTTATGCGTTTTAATATCAACGCAGAGATAGTAATGGGATCATATTTAATACCATTAAACTCCCACGTTTGCGCATCGGCTTTACCTATTTCTCGCTTTACGAATTGCACGACCCTTCCAGGTTCAACCTCTGCTTGTTTTTTTGCCTCTTCACCAATAACCGGCTCACCGTTTTCTGGGAAGTATACGGCCGACGCGATAAACGGCGTACCATCTACGTCGTTATCAATGATTACCGGCAGCCCGTTGTTATCCAATGTCGCTATTGCGGAATATGTCGTCCCTAAATCAATACCATAAACTTTTGCCATGAGTTTATCCTCCATTAATTATTTTTCAGACGACTTCTCGTCGTTTGTATTTTTATACACGTATATATCTATACGCTCTCTAACCAATGTGCGGTTTTCTATGTAAAATCCAACATTTTTGCACCGCAGAACTGTGTCATTCTTCTCTGGCTCATCCGTTGAAACACGCTCAATTATTTGACTATGCCTTGTATTTCGTTTATCGCCTGGCTGGCTTTCTAACTTGGACACTCCAAAAAATTCGAGTATTTCTAATATTTGTTTGAATATGTCACCTAGCCAGTTTTCCAATTTTTCATCATTGACGTCTTTTAACACATCAATATTGCTGCTATACAATTTTGCAACATCAGCCAAAATTACGTCGTATATCGTTGATTTATCCCTTTCCCGGTAACGTTCAATTTCGGCTTGCATAGACTGTAACCGGCCTGAAAATTCCTGATGGTACAGCTTATGCATACCACGCGCTTCACTCGCGACATTTTCAGCCATTTTTTTCGTCATAGCTTCCATTTTGAAAATTTGGCCTCCCAAGCCTTTTACTTCGTCTTTCATTGAGTCAATGGCTACAAGGATTTTATCATCACCCGGTAGATTATTTCTAAATTCAGGAGAACCCGCTTCATTTTGTGAAAAATCTGATTCTGGTTTTTCGGTCATTTTATCATCAGCTTCAGAAGTATTTTCAGGCGTATCATGAGTTTCGTCTGACGCTTGATTTGTTTCATGCGGAATAGTTTCAGAAGAAACGATTTCCTCCGGTATAGGGGTTTCTTCGATTTCGGATGTGACTTTCGTATCTTCCGTTGGAATATTTATTTCCGTATCTATATTACCTTCATTATTTTCTATTATATCCACAAAAACCACCCCTAATTTTTTTCGCATGAATATGGAGCATTTTCGCACCATACCACTGGCATTGTTTCAGTATCAAAATTATTTGGCGCTTCAAATATATTCGCTAAATGAACGAAGTATCCACGAAGACTCACGCTTTTATCTGTATATCGCTTTTAAAAACCTACTTTTTAGATTTTTGCGCTGCTTTAAAATTTGCGCATTTCAGCCAATTTTCTTTCGTTAAACAATAATTCCGCCTCTGAGATTCGTTTTGATGTGTATTGTACACTTTACAAGTCGAAGTCCCAATGAAATACGGACATATTACATGAGTCATTACGGAATCTTCCCTTCTAGCTTACGTTTTTGAAAATTAATTCACGTTAAAATACAGGAGATATTTAACCAAAAGAGAATTAATAATTTGTATTTACCATTCGTGTCCACATTCGTAACAAACGTTAATCCCGCCCCTGCCTTGTTTATCTGTATTAGTGCTACCACAACGAGGACATTTCGCGCCCTTCTCATAAGACATCTTTAGCACCTCCTGGCTTTCAATCAAGCCTTCGTCATTTATGTATGCCTATTCGATACTGTATAAAAAATATTCTCAATACCTTGGATATTATTGAATAATATAAAAATCGCTTCACTTATTGCCTTTAAGTATCCTTCCTATATTTTTCCACACAGAATTGCTAGATGGTGTAATTTCCTGTTTATCTTTCCACTGCGGCATATAAGTTTCTTCACTTTTAAATTGTTCACTCATTAGAGTTTCAAGTTTATTTTGCAAGAATTTATTTACCTCAGACAAAATCTCGCCAGTTTTTTTTCTTTCATCCGTGTTTCCAGCATTATACAAGAACTCCAAAAAAATTAAAATACTACTCAATCCTTTTGAGTTATTACCTTCTTTCAAGGCTTCTTTTGTACAAGCTATTTTGAAATCCCTTGATGAGCTATTTGTATGCTCAAATAATTTATAGCTAAATATCAAATCGTTCGCAGATTCACAGGAATTAATGATATACGGAACAATCCACTCGAAATATTTCTCCGTATCCGCCGATTCAAGGTCGATTAAGTTAATTCTTTCTTCTCCCGCAAGGGCTTTAATTTTCTTGCTCACATTCTCCAAGTCACTTTTACTTCTTACTTTTGAAAAAATCATACCCGATGTCATCAGTAACATACGCCCGGTTATTTGCGTTTTCATATAATAATTTAAAAGCGATAATAAAAATTCTTCATTTTCTTTTGAAAGACCACCAATAGGAACGCTTGATAATGCGTTAACAATTAGATCGTCAAAAAAATCAAAAACGAGATTACGTTGCAGTAATAATATTAAAAATTCCTTTTTTAGATATGCCGTATCTGCTTCTTTATGACTTGTTAGATAGCCATAATAACACTCGGATATCTTTGACATATATTGTTGTAAATAATGCTCATTTCTAATCTCAAATTGTTCTTGAAATAATACACTCGCAGATTTGCTGTTTCCAGCGATAGTCATTAATTCTTTGAAAAGATTGAATAATTGCTCATACCGATTATGAGACAGTAAGATAGAATATATATTACGCCTATTAGATGCTTGCTTTTTTGCTATCACCTGATAAACATATTTCCACATCGCGTTTATCATTTGCGCCGAAGCCGGTAAGCTCGAAAAAGCGTTTTCAAGATTAAAGGTCATATTGATCAAATAATTCCAATCATTAGCGAACTTATTAATTATTCTGGCAATTATCTCACGACCATTATTTACATCAGACGATACCCGCGACGTAACAATGTCCCCAATAAGTCGTCCAATTTGATAATTCCCGGATAAATGATCCGCTGGAATATTTTGAACCACAACATAATCACAGAGAACATCCGTAATGAAGTCCCATCTCCATTGTTCGGTGCTGTGTCGCATATAAGACAGCAGTTTCTCTCTATTAATGTCTTTCATCAGTTCGTATGGGATAACAATATTGATTTTTTTGCAAAGTGATTCAATTTCCCCATATATTTTTTTAAAATTGTCCTCCGTTGCAGAAGTCGAAGTAAAAGCAGAAATGGCTTTTTCTGTAACCAATGACCTTATTGCTTCTTGAATCATGCTGCTTACATCGTTCATACGATTCAATATAAATTTAATAATAGTAATTGAGTAATCATGATCAGCCGAAATAATAAAATCCTTCTCTACTACTAATTTGCAAACAAGTTCAGTTTCAACATTTTCTAGGGCATATTTATTTAACATCTGAATTGCGTTCATAAAAGTGTCTGACGACTGATTTCTAAAACCATCAGAAAATAAACTATAGAGGGAATATATATCGTAATACTGTTCATTAGGATTACGGTATGTTAGTTTACTGCGTATAAATTCGTGAAACGCTTGAAAACTTTCAAAAGACGTAGACATACTCTTTTCTATGAAGTCAAAGAAATTGCCCTTTGTTTCTATATCAGGCATAATATTTTGTAAAAAGTCAAAGGTATAATGATTATCTGAGTTATTTACCTTATATAGCGTTCCTTCAGGAACAACCCCACATATCTGTGAAACAGAACTTGAAGGATCGTATTCATATGTTGTAAAGTTTATATTTAATGCAATTTCGAGCGGTAATGCGTATTGAAGCGCGGCGATCCAATAAATTATTTTCTCCGTTGAATCGCAAATAACCGTGCGCATCTGAACCCTTTCAAAAGACAACATCGCTGCGAGCATTTTTTTAAAATGTTCCATTCTGTTGTCGTGCGATAAAAACTTGATGACACTTTTAGGATAGATATTATTGCCCTTTATTAATTCTGGTTCCGGTAAAAACGCTGGCCGCTCTTTTGATCTTACTTCATCTTTCTCCATTCGGCTACGCAAAAGTTCACTACCATAGAACTCACAAGGGTAGCCACTAAAATCGGCTTCGCCACAAATAATCACATGACTTAAATGGTTGCCAAAACGTCCGCCTTCCATATAATCGCGCCCTAGATAGGTATTTTGTGCGACTGCACATGAATCATCATCCAGTCGCCGATACGTGAATGATTTGGGCATCGTCTCAGCGACTGAATCTGTCATAACAACACCTCGCGGAAGAGTTGGTATGCGATATGAAAAAAGCCCACTTATACTATTAGTATCGTTATTACTAAACGCCTCATCATATGAGTATATTTGCTGGCCGTCATATGCGCCCTTAATACCTCTCCTGCAGGATGTGTAGATTATTTGATGTTTGTTCATCGTTATAACTTCCTTATTTCTTGGTTTTTATTACCATATTTTCTTTTAGTATCCAAAGAAGCGCGTCCTCAATTCGGTGAGGATTTGGGTATTCAAAGCGACCATCTTTACGAGGAGCGTTATTTAAACCTAACGACGACGCCGCAAAAAAACAGTAATTCGTATAATTATTTTCTAGCTGCCATATAATAGATTCTGCACCCCAATTCCTAAAAAGATATTTTATTTGCTGATTTACGTCATCACAATCAGTCATATCAAATGCCCTAACGTCGCAATGAGGACTTCGTTTACGAATCGTTTCATATGCTTCGGGTAGGATGGGAAAAATCGCGTCAAATTTTGAAAGCACTGCCGCTACCGGTATAGCAATTTCATCTTCATTATCCATTTTTTTATAATGCCTTATTAACCTTGAAAGGCGTGCTAAAGTATCATCGGGTCGTTTTGCGTCTTCAATCGCGACACTACATGACCCTAATACCACTTCTTCATCTAACGATTTATCATTCCTCACCAACCGTATTTGCATTGGATCTAACAAGAAAATAATTCCGTCAGATTCGCATATATACTTATTTAGTGTCTTCATGTTGTCAAATACATCCAAATCTTCGCCAGCAGCGTCAAAGAAAAGCAATGTATAAATCCTAGATTCAGCAATCATGTTAATAATTTTTACAGATACTTTCTTTATTTTGCCAAATCTGTCGTTTTTCTTAACAGCTAAGCGTTTTTTTATTTTCGCAATTTTATCGTTTTTCTCAACAGATAAGGTGAAAACCATCGGTTTATAAACATCTTTATTAACGTTGAATCCTTTCGTCTGGTCGAGTTTGGTTAAATCCTCGTATAATCCGCGCTTAAAGTCATTTTTATAGCGTTCCTCCGTAGAATCATCAAAATACGTCATAGAACCGCTACAAAGCTTTCCTGCAACCCGTTCTTGCATTTCGCGAATGATTACCCCGAGAAAGTGGCTCTTACCAGCATCACGTGATCCAACAACGGAGATAATTATATCTCTGCCAGTAATCGAGCTTTCCGGTAAAATTTCATTGCAATCTGGGCAAATTAATATTGAAGTTTTTTCTTTACATTCTGGACAATTTGCGTGTTTAGGTATTGCGTAATTTTTCATTTTTGAATCGATTGGGTTTGAAAATTCCGCTTTTTTGTCCTTCACGTTTTTGCACTCCACGTTTTCACAACGAAATTTTACTTCATGGACGTTACGACGAGGCATTTGAAAGCAGTAAGGACAGAAAAAAGTTTTTTTCCTTCTAATGTCTCGATGGATTTTGACTGTAACAACTGCTGATATACAAAGCCCGATAAAAAGAGCCGAAAATAGCCAAACAAAGAAAAAATCCTCTTTTGGTTCAGTTGAAAAACCGCATATTTCGCAAACTTCTTCTCTAATAATCGGGGGGCTAAAAATACCGCCACTAATAACGTGTTTCTTGAAAACATGATCCAAATTAATTATGGGTATATCTTCGCTTATTACTTCTTCATTGCATTCAATGCAATATTGTACTCGTCGCCCAATTTCATTACACAGTGCCTCTTTAACAACAACAAAAGTTCCGGTTGGTTTATGATCAAGTTTTGGGATAGTATCGGTTTTTACCACTTCTCCGCATTTTTCGCATTTAATTTCCTGTGCGCCATCATTCCAGCAGGTTGGTTCAATCGTAATTTCCCAAACATCTTCGTCATATGTATGTGGCGCAATTGGTATAACTTGCTTTACAGTTTCTCCGCCGCAAACCGTACATTTTTTTATCTCACTTCCTTCTTCTGTGCAAGTAGCTTCTATATCCACAATCCAGTTATCCCCAGGTGTATGAGGTAATGCTGGCAATGTTTCAATTTGGGCAATTTCGCCGCAAAAAACGCAATAAGTTACCTTTTCCCCTTCATTCGTACAGGTTGCATTTTTTATTCTTATCGTATTAGTGTGTTCTAATTTAGGTATTGCTTCACTCACCGCTTCTCCATCACAAACAGTACAATATTTAACATGGTGGCCTTCATTCGTACATGTAGCTTCTTCTTTCACAACCCAGTTATCTTCAAGATTATGAGGTATTGTTGGCAAAACCTCCTCTTCGGCAATTTCGCCGCAAAAAACGCAATATATTATCTTTACCCCCTCATTCGTACACGTCGCATTTCTAATAGTTACGTTTTCCTCGCTTCCATGATGACCATGTGGCCCTTCGTATGTAAAATTGCTATCAGAAATTCTTTTTACGGAAAATTGTAGTTCGTTTCTGTTATTTACGACACCAGAAAACGTTGTGCCGCTTAATCTGCCAAATAAATTCACATCTTTTCGGTCAAATAATTTATTAAGCCAGGAAAACCTGTTAAGAAACAATGAAAATCTGTTAAGTAAAGAAGAATCTCCGACTTCTAATATATCTTTGGATTTATTATATCGAACATCACCTAAGTAGATATCTGATCTTTGATTTGGAGAGTCTCCAATAATAGGGAAAAAATAAAATACTGTCTGATATGTAGAATTGTTTTTTAAAATCATCAATTCTAATCCATTAATTCCAGTAGAATCATTATAAGTGCCTTCGTATACGCCGATAAATCTATCCAAGTCTTCACTCGCTTGTGTTGAAGAGCTGAAAAAGCCTGAAAAAAACAAAATGCTTGTAAATAATAAAATCAGAAATAAAAAAAGAAAAATTAATTTTGTGATCTTCTTGATTTTTCTCATTACAATTCCTCTCCCACAACTTTATTCAGGTTTTTTACAAGAGCATCTATAAATCCAGAGTTATGATACATTGGATTATAAATGAGGAAGATTATATAAAACAAGTAACGAAGAGTTATCTGTAAATGGTGAATAATCCTTTATGTATACTCAACACTATATTGATGCTATTTCGATCTTTGCTGTTGATACCATGCCTTTAGGAACATTTTTTTCTCGCACAACTGTTAGCCTAAGCTCCGAATATAACGTTTACATGAATTCATGAATAAGCTGATCACTAAAAAAATACCTCCTGAGTGCTACGGAATATCCCCGCAACTTCGTATTTCACTGTACTAAATATGCATTATCCAAATATATCAATTCCAGCAAAATCGACCCATACAATGAAGTATGGGTGAATAAGAAGTGGCAAAATATGACGAAAACAAGCAAACACAACGTGGCGACCAAACCCGCCGGACACGAATAGTTCTTTTCCGACTGACCGAATCTGAGTATGCCCAAATATCGGACGACATAACTGTTACCGGCCTGACACTCTCGTCCTTAATCCGAAAACGACTATTTGGAAAACGTGTGGCGTCCCGCGCCGACCTTGCCGTACTCTCCGAACTGCGCCGCCTCGGTGGTCTCCTGAAACACATCCACAAATAAACTCGCGGTGCATACAGTTCCCTCACAGCACAAGCAATAAAAGACCTGTCAGAATACGCCCGCGCTCTCACCGAAAAGCGCCGCGCCGATTCCCCAGAGGAAAACTAACTGTGATAGGCATCATAGGTGACGCCAGACGCGACGGCAATAGCAACTTCTAGACATTAATCACCTATTGTGAAAAAGAGGGCCGCGCCACATACACCGGCACTCAAAATATCCATTTCAAGGAGTTAGCCGCCTTGGAAACGGCGTTATTATATCTCACAGGCCAACATACACGGTTCTCCCGATTGGGGTCAGTTATTTTTACAATTCGGGAATCATAAACTTTATGCTTAGGGAAACGCTGAATAAGTCGGTCAAATATGAGTAGAAGTGAGATAATAATATTGCTGACAAGAAATCGTGGATGAGGTAAAAAGACCGATGGGCAAGCAAATGACATTTACGGATTTAGGGTATGAGAATCGGAAACGAAAAACAAAGCGGGACGAGTTCCTTGAAATGCTGGATAAGGTAATCACGTGGAAAGATTGGGTATCAATAATCAGCCCGTATTATCCCTCCGGGAAACGTGGGCGTCCAACCAAGGGAATAGAGAAGATGTTGCGGATGTACTTTTTGCAAATCTGGTTTAACTTGTCGGATGAAATGACAGAGGACACGATATATGACAGCCACGCGATGAAGAAATTCATGGGTTTGAGTTTTGATGACGAGCAGGTACCCGACGCGACTACGTTAC
>Ga0099364_10003687_pt1 | contig 23617 bp, 37 predicted proteins | sample TergutTh196P3_FD_73070 | JGI IMG/M metagenome (GOLD analysis project Ga0099364, IMG submission 73070) | Microcerotermes parvus P3 segment gut microbial communities from Pointe-Noire, Republic of the Congo - Th196 P3 | ecosystem: Host-associated > Arthropoda: Insects > Digestive system > Gut ...
GTAACATTTTTTTTCATTATTCCTTGACATTCGCTAAAATCTTATAATATATTAATCATATCTATATAATATGCAAAGTAAAAACATGAAACTTGAGACTGCCTGCATCCACGCTGCAAGAGACAAATCCCATTCCACCGGCGCGGTTGCGGTTCCTATTTATCAATCCGCTACTTTTGCCCATCCCTGCGTTGGACAAAGTACGGGTTATGATTATTCCAGAACGCAAAACCCAACATGCGAGCATGTCGAAAAAGTAGCCGCCGCATTGGAAGGCGGCGCGGGCGCTTCTGCTTTTGCAAGCGGGATGGCGGCAATAGCTGCGCTTATGGAACTATTCGCACCGGGAGACGAAATTATCGCAACCGACGACCTTTACGGCGGTTCTATCCGGTTTTTTAACGAAATATCCAGAAAAAACGGTATTGTCATAAAATACATTGATACTTCTATAGTGCCGGCTGTTGAAGCTGCAATAACCAAAGCAACAAAAGCTATATTCATCGAAACCCCGACAAACCCCATGATGAAGGTAACCGACATCTCGGCTGTGAAAGCTTTGATAGGCAGCCGGGATATTCTTTTAATTGTAGACAACACATTCCTGACTCCGTATTTTTGCAACCCCATTGCTCTTGGGGCGGATGTTGTTACCCACAGCGGCACAAAATATCTTTCTGGGCACAATGACACTCTGGCAGGATTTCTCATCGCAAGGTCGCCGGAACTTGCCGAAAGACTGCATTTTCTGAAGAATGCCACAGGCGGCGTTCTTTCGCCGTTCGATGCTTTTCTGGTAACACGCGGGATAAAGACCCTTGCTATCCGCATGGAAAAAGCCCAACAAAATGCGCTTGTCATTGCCCGGTGGCTCAAGGCGCATTCGAAAGTTACGGCAGTTTATTACAACGGCCTGCCTGAACATCCCGCTTATGCACTTTCCAAACAACAGGCGCGGGGCTTCGGTGCGATGATAAGTTTTTCTACCGACAGCGTTGAAACAGCGCATAACATTCTGAATAAAACAGAACTCATCCTCTTTGCCGAAAGCCTTGGCGGGGTGGAAACACTAATCACCTACCCCGTAACTCAAACACATTCCGCAGTCCCGGAAGCACAACGCCTTGCGCGGGGCATAGACGACAAATTACTCCGGCTTTCGGTTGGCATTGAGGCAATAGAAGATATAATATGTGATTTAGAGAAAGCGATAGGGAAGTGAAATCGTACCTGCGGTACGGAGAAAAGTGAATAGTGAATAGAAGAGGTAAAATGAGGTTTGATTTTGATGCGGTTATTAATCGGTACGGTACTGACTCGATAAAATATGATTTTGCGCGTGAAAGGGGGAAGCCGGAGGGTGTTCTTCCAATGTGGGTGGCGGACATGGATTTTCCCGCGCCGCAGGAAGTGTTAGCTGACATTCAAAAAGCCGCCGGACATGGAATATTTGGTTATACCGAGCCTAAGGATGATTATTACAATGCGGTCGCGCACTGGTTCGAGTCGCGCTTTGGGTTTAGTGTAACACGTCGTGAAATAATCAAATCGCCCGGTGTTGTATTTGCACTGGTTCAGGCTGTCCGCGCATTTACCAAACCGGGTGAAGCGGTGTTAATACAAACGCCGGTTTATTATCCGTTTTTTGATATTGTCCGCGAAAATGACAGGATGCTTGTAACCAATCCTTTGGTTTATAGCAATGGCAAATATACCATTAATTTTGATGATTTTGAACGTAAAATTGCAGATAACGATGTAAAACTTTTTATCCTATGCAGCCCTCATAATCCTGTCGGCAGAGTGTGGACGCGGGATGAACTTGAAAAGCTAAACGGTATTTGCGAAAAGCACGGCGTACTTGTTGTATCTGACGAGATACACTGTGATTTTGTCTGGTCGGGGTATAACCATACCTGCTTTGGGCTGCTTAACGAAAACAGCGTCATTGCTGCAGCTCCAAGCAAGACATTTAATCTTGCCGGTTTACAGGTTTCAAATATCTTTGTCAAGAATGTGCAGTTACGCGATAAGCTTAAAGCAGAAATCAGACGGAGCGGTTACAGCCAGTTGAATACGATAGGGCTTGCCGCCTGCCAAAGCGCATATACCAAAGGCGGCGCATGGCTGGAAAGTTTGAAAACATACCTCGAAGAAAACATACGGCTGACAAGGGAATTTCTGGCGGAACGTATTCCAAAAATTAGGCTTGTAGAGCCACAGGCCAGTTACCTTCTCTGGCTGGATTTTTCACATTATGAGCTTTCGCAGAATGAACTCGACCGCCGTATAACAGAAGGCGCAAAACTGTGGCTGAGCGGAGGCACAACCTTCGGCGCTGACGGCAGGGGCTTTCAGCGTATCAACATAGCTTGTCCAAAAACAACGCTGCATGACGCGCTTTGCAGGCTGGAGAAAGAATTCAATTAGTATCAGGTGGAAATTGATTCCGCCATGTTGAAGTCGCACGTTATTGACATGGTTTAATAAGAAGTTCTATATTATGAATTATGCCAACATATGAATACGAATGTAAAAGCTGCAAGCATAATTTTGAGGTTTTTCAGGCAATGAGCGATCTGCCGCTGAAGGACTGCCCTGAGTGCGGCAGGGAAATCCGCCGTTTAATCTTTGGCGGAGCCGGAGTTATCTTTAAGGGCTCGGGCTTCTATATTACCGATAAGGGCAATACAGGTTCACTTGCGCCCAAAAAAAAGGCTGAAACTCCGCCATGCGGAACTACTTCTTCATGCTCTCGGTGCCCTGCAAATACCGGAACTTCGCAAACTGCCGAGACCCCGAAAGTTGAAAATAAATCGGCATGAAAAAAAAGCCCCGTTTTTTTTGCGACAATTGCAGTTATGAAGTAAGCAGCGAAGCAAAACTATGCCCCTACTGCGGCCGTTATTTTTCCTCAATCCGCTGCCCCAAATGCGAATATTCCGGTCCCGACCGTATGTTCCAAAACGGTTGCCCCATGTGCGGCTATTCAGCCCCGCCCCAAAAAGCGCCGCAAAATAAACCCGTTCGCGGGAAAAAATCTTCAAATTCAAGGTCGGCACCGGCAGAACCCTTGCCTTTTTGGACTTACATTATCGCCGTAATAATTTTTATGATTGTAATAATTCTGTTTTCCTACCTTATAACTAGATAGCCGGGATGTGGAAGTTATGGTCTGGTATTACTGGTACTATATGTAATAGCGTAACTGTCTGGCTTTAGCTGAAAAAGTAGACATGTCTACCAACTTTTTAAGTGATATTGAGAGATGCAAAGCCTGGATATCCCCAAATACACTGGTTAAATTGGCCTCTGTGTTGAATATTGAACCTTATGAACTTTTTAAAGCAGACGCTTTTTTATCCGACAAAGAAACGAATAATTTACAAAAATATGCGGACGAAAACCTGCAAGCGGTTTTAAGTCTGATAAACCAAATGCAGCAAAACTAATGTTTAGGATTTTTTTATTAAATATATTTTAAGAAAACATAAAAAAATTCTTTTACCCCCTTGATCTTTTTTTTCTATTTTGATACATTTTAATCCGACCCAAATTTTTCTTTTGAGTCGGGAGTGGCAGTTTGGAACTGTGTCCCGGCAAATTGGGGACAAAGATTAAGGAGTTTTTGAGGAATGCCTACCATTAACCAGTTGGTTCGTTTTGGACGCCAAAAAGTTACTTCCAAAACGAAATCCCCGGCTTTAAAGTCATGCCCGCAAAAGCGCGGCGTTTGTACCCGCGTAATGACTGTAACGCCCAAAAAGCCAAATTCTGCCCTTAGGAAGGTAGCCCGTGTGCGCCTTTCCCATGGAACCGAAGTAACTGCCTATATCCCCGGAATCGGGCACAATTTACAGGAACATTCTGTCGTTTTAGTCAGGGGGGGACGCGTAAAAGACCTTCCCGGTGTACGGTATCATATTGTCCGCGGCGCCAAAGATACATTGGGTGTAACCGACCGTAAACGCGGCCGTTCAAAGTACGGCGCAAAACGGCCAAAGGCTTAGGTTCAGCATGGGAAGAAAGAAAAAAACCATTGACCGGGGAATTCTACCGGATCCAAAATATAACAGCGTTGTTCTTTCAAAATTTGTAAATAGAATGATGTGGGAGGGCAAGCGTTCCCTCGGCTTGCGTATTGTCCATAGTGCGCTTGATGTTCTTAAAGCAAAAACAGATAAAGAACCACTTGAAGTTTTTTTAAAAGCATTGGATAATGTAAAACCTGTTATCGAAGTAAAGTCACGGCGTGTAGGCGGCGCGACTTATCAGGTTCCTGTCGAAATCCGTGAAACCAGGCGTGAAGCGCTTGGCATGCGCTGGATTATAAGCGCGGCGCGCAATCGTTCAGGAAAAGGCATGGGGGACCGTCTTGCAGCGGAACTTCTGGATGCTTATAATAATACCGGTACTGCCTTTAAAAAGAAGGAAGATACGCATAAAATGGCGGAAGCAAATAAAGCTTTTGCTCACTACAGGTGGTAATGCAGAAGCGTTTTCGGTATAATTTGAATATAGTGATTTTTGAAATTACCTTTCGGCGGCATATATGCTGTACGAAAGTAGCAGCCGCATAACGGGCTTTGTCCGTGTGGTAACTGATTGTTAAGGAATTAACAATCAGGATGTTATTAGGAGGTTTAAAGGGTAAAAATCGTAGATTTTTTCACCAATACACCTTAGGGTGGTTGTGCGGCGGCTTGTTATCTGGTATCTTTCTATATTATAGACGGATGCTAATGAGATAGCAGTTTCCAAACCGATCATTTGCTGAACGCTCCGGCGGTCGGCAGCGGCAAAACCGCAGGATGAGACAGGTGGAACGAAGATTAAGAATTTGCAAGCATTGAAAAATGCAATTCTGCTGTTCCCTATCAATCGTTTCTCCCCTCAAAAAAGCAAATTACAGTACAGTGGTACTGTTTAAAGAATTGAATAAGAAGTGTTCATAAGGAGGACACAAAGATGGCAAAGGATAAATTTAATAGAACCAAGCTCCACATGAATGTTGGAACAATTGGTCACGTCGACCATGGTAAAACCACTCTTTCTGCGGCTATTACCATGCAGTGCGCCAAAAAATACGGCGACAAGGTAATGAACTACGATCAGATCGACAATGCGCCGGAAGAAAAAGCGCGCGGTATTACAATCAATACCCGCCACCTTGAGTATCAGTCGGACAAGCGCCATTATGCGCACATTGACTGCCCCGGACACGCCGACTATATCAAGAACATGATCACAGGCGCCGCCCAGATGGACGGAGCGATTCTCGTCGTTTCCGCGCCGGATTCAGTTATGCCTCAGACAAGAGAGCACATCATCCTCGCACGCCAGGTAGGCGTTCCGAACATGATAGTGTTCCTTAACAAGATCGATCTTCTTGACGATCCCGACCTTGTTGAACTTGTCGAAGAAGAAGTAAGAGACGTTCTTACAGCTAACGGCTTCCCCGGCAAAGACATCCCGATTATCAAAGGCTCCGCCTTTAAGGCAATGTCCGAACCGGACACAGATGAAGGCAAAGCCCCCATCGAAGAACTGCTTGCAGCGATGGACAGCTATTTCCCCGATCCGGAACGCGATGCCGACAAGCCCTTCATTATGCCGATCGAAGACGTTTTCACAATTCAGGGAAGAGGTACCGTTGTAACCGGAAAAATCGAACGCGGTATTTTAAAACTCAACGAAGAAGTTGAAATTGTAGGTATCAAACCCACAAAGAAAACCGTTGTAACCGGTATTGAAATGTTCAATAAATTACTCGACGAAGGTCATGCAGGCGACAATGTTGGAACGCTGCTTCGCGGTATTGAAAAGAAAGAAGTTGAACGCGGTCAGGTTCTTGCAAAAGTCGGATCAATTAAACCCTTTAGTAAGTTCAAAGGGCAGATTTACTGTCTATCTAAGGAGGAAGGCGGGCGCCATAGCCCCTTCTTTACTGGATACAGACCCCAGTTCTATTTCCGCACCACCGACATTACCGGTACTGTAAAACTTCCTGAAGGCAAAGAAATGATCATGCCCGGCGATCACTCGGAAATTATCGGCGAATTGATCTACCCGATCGCAATGGAAAAAGGGCTCCGTTTTGCTATCCGCGAAGGCGGTAAAACAGTAGCCTCCGGTCAGGTTACCGAGATTATTGAGTAAGGTAAAGTTTATATAAACGTATATGACCGCTGAATTTTTATAATTCAGCGGTTAGGAAGGAAAATCGAATGGCAAAGGAAGGAATTCGCGTAAGGCTGCGCGGTTTCGATGTTGAACTAATTGATCAGAGCGCGAAATCAATCGCTGCGGCAGTAAGAAAAGCCGGAGCGAAAGTTACCGGTCCGATCCCGCTGCCGACCCGAATTAACAAGGTGACTGTTTTAAGGTCGCCCCATGTTGACAAAAAGTCCCGCGAACAATTTGAAATGCGGACTCATAAACGGTTGATCGATATCATCAATCCTTCTGCGGAAGTTATGGATTCATTAATGAAACTGGAACTCCCTGCAGGGGTTGATGTTGAGATCAAACAATAACAAAATGCGTTGCATTTTGAATTAATTGCAGGAGAACTTCTATATAAAGGTTCTTCTGCTGTCGTAGACGGTTCCGGGGCGAAGGCTTCAGAATAGCGTGCGATTGGAGTACAACAATGCTTGGGCTATATGCCAGAAAGTTGGGAATGACTCAGGTGTTTGACGAGTCGGGAAATCTGTATCCTGTTACAGTGATACGGATAGAACCGAATGTCGTCATCGCCAAAAAAACAAAGGAAGCCGACGGTTATGCGGCTGTTGTTGTCGGAGTAGACGACACAAAAAAACACCGCGTAACAAAAGCGTTTGCAGGCCAGTTTCCCGAAAACATTCCCCTAAAAAAACGTATTCGCGAATTACGCGATTTTGAAAAAGAAGTTACAGTCGGAGACTCGCTCGGAGTCGAAGTACTTGAAGGTTTAAGGTATGTTGATGTGTCCGGCGTTTCCAAGGGGAAAGGTTTCCAGGGAGTCGTAAGGCGTTACGGATTTGGCGGAGGGCGCAAAACCCATGGTTCCAAATTCCACCGCGAACCCGGCTCTACAGGGCAGAACACATATCCTGCAAGGACATTTAAAAACAGGAAATTACCCGGACGAATGGGACGGGAAAACGTTACTGTTTTGAGCCTTAGAGTTGTAAAGGTTGATCCTGAAAAACAACTGATTATGGTTCGCGGCGCAGTTCCCGGCATTAATAAAGGCCTTGTATTTGTCCGCTCAGCGGTAAAGAAGGGACGGTAAACATGAACTGTAAAGTGTATTCAATAGACGGCAAGGAATTGCGTACCATTGCCCTTGATGATTCTGTTTTTGGTCTTCCTGTTAACGAAGATTTAATCTGGTATGCAATCAACAATGAGCTTGCAAACAGACGGCAGGGCAATGCAAGTACAAAGGGCCGCGCAGAAGTCCACGGCTCAAATGCAAGACCGTATAAACAAAAAGGAACAGGCCGTGCGCGGCAGGGCGATAAAAAATCGCCGATCCTCGTAGGAGGCGGTACAATCTTCGGGCCGAAGCCCAGGGATTTTTCATATTCAATGCCAAAAAAGGCAAAACGTCAGGCGTTAAAAACAATTCTTAGCTTAAAAGCGCAAAGCGATACTTTAAAAATCATCGAAGACTTTTCAATCGAATCAGGAAAAACAAAAGACCTTGCAAAACTCCTTGAAAATTTTGATCCCGGTACAAGAACAGTTTTAATTCTAAAAGATGATGATCCAATGATCAAAAGAGCCGCTTCAAATATCCCCTGGCTAAAATATCTTTCATTTAATCGCCTTGAAGCCCATTCGCTTTTTTACGGGCGCCAGGTGTTAATGCTTGAAACTGCCGCAAAAAACCTTAACGAATTTTACGGCGCAAAGGAGGCAGGTGAATAATGCAGTACGAAGATATTTTGATTGAACCTGTGCTTTCCGAAAAAGCAAATCAACTGCGCGAAGAGGGGAAATATGTTTTTAAAGTTGACCCCCGCGCAAATAAAATACAGATAATGGAAGCTGTACGCAGATTGTTTAATGTAAATCCCATTTCCTGTACAACAATGAATGTAGGCGGCAAGCCGAAGAGGCAGCGCTACCGGCTTGGATATACTTCAAACTGGAAGAAAGCAATTGTGCGGCTTGCCAAAGATGAGAAGATTTCGATCTTCGAAGGTGTTTAGAATATGGCAATCAAAACATATAAACCGATAACGCCGGGAATGAGGCATTGGACAAGTCTGGATTATTCGGACTTAACCAAAGATGCAAAACCGGAAAAAAGCCTGACAAGCGGAAGAAAAAGAAGGGCGGGGCGCGACCATCAGGGGCGGATCAGCGTAAGGCATCAGGGCGGCGGTCACAAACGTAAATACCGCGAGATCGATTTTAAACGCGACAAGATTGGAATACCCGGTAAAGTAAAAACACTTGAATACGATCCCTACCGCAGTGCGAATATCGCTTTAATTTTTTATAAAGACGGTGAAAAGCGCTATATCATCGCTCCAAGGGGTTTGAAGGTAGGCGCAACTGTAATAAGCGGGCCTACATCGCCGATTGAACCCGGAAACGCGCTTCCTTTGGAAAATATCCCGCTTGGTTTTAATGTATACAACATAGAGCTTACGCTCGGAAAGGGCGGCCAGCTTGTACGTTCCGCAGGAGTCGGGGCGCTTATTGCCGCAAAAGAAGGCAATTATGTTACAATAAAACTGCCCTCCGGCGAAATGCGGATGGTGAATAAAAAGTGTTATGCAACGATCGGAAGCGTAGGCAACGAAGATCACATGAATACTGTTGCAGGTAAAGCCGGACGCAACCGCTGGAAAGGAATACGTCCGACAGTCCGCGGTATGGCAATGAATCCTGTGGATCATCCGCACGGCGGCGGTGAAGGAAAGAGCAAGGGTAAACACCCTGTTACTCCATGGGGTAAACCGACCAAGGGATATAAAACCCGCAAAAAGCATAAGCCTTCTTCAAGGTTTATTGTAAGCCGCGGAAAAAAGAAGTAACATGAAGCAGGTTTCATGTTCGGCTATAAATAAAGAGGTTAGGTAGAGGTTAAGTATGTCAAGATCCGTTAAGAAGGGTCCTTTTATTGAAAAGAGCCTGTATAAAAAAGTGCTTGAGGCGAACAAGTCCGGGGAAAGGAGAATGATAAAAACCTATTCCCGTTGTTCCACCATCATTCCCGAAATGGTAGGGGGAACCATCTCTGTGTACAACGGCAAAACATGGATACCGGTTTACATTACGGAAAACCTTGTCGGCCATAAACTTGGAGAGTTTTCCCCAACCCGTATTTTCCGCGGGCATGCAGGCTCCGATAAAAAGTCCTCGGTTAAGAAGTAGGAAATTATGAAAGATAAAACAGGTTACAGGGCAGTAAGCAAATATCTAATGGGTTCGCCCTTTAAAATCAGACCGGTTGCGGATTTAGTCCGCCGCCGCACATACCCGGAAGCGGTTTCAATTCTGGAAAATATGCCTCATAAAGGCGCGCGGCTTATCAGCAAGACAGTAAAATCCGCAGCTTCAAATGCGCTTTCAGATAACAAAAAACTTGACGAAGATATGCTCTATATACGCGATATCTATATTGACGAAGGTCCGCGGTTAAAGAGAATTTGGTTTCGCGGCAGGGGGAGAGCGGATATGCAGGTAACACGAATGTGTCATATAACAGTAGTTGTTGATGAAACGGTAGCTGCGGTAACTAAAAGCAGCAAACCTTCAAAATCTAAAAAGGCGGCTAAATAATGGGACAAAAAGTTAACCCGACCGGGCTTAGAATAGGAATTAATAAAACCTGGAGTTCCCGCTGGTACGTTGATCCAAAAGAATATGTCGATGCCCTTCATGAGGATCTGCTTCTTCGCAAACTTATTATGAAAATGCCCGAAACCAAGGGAGCGGATATTGCCGATCTGGAAATTATCCGCCACCCGCAGAGGATTACCATTACGATTCATACAGCGCGTCCCGGCGTAATCATCGGAGTTAAGGGCGCGAATATCGAAAAGATCGGAAACGACCTTCAGAAGATCGTTAAATCAAATAAAAAAGTTCAGATTAAAATAAAAGAAGTTAGAAATGCCGACAACAATGCTCAGCTAATCGCGCAGAATATCGCACGCCAGTTACTTGCACGTTCTTCCTTTAGAAGGACAATGAAGCAGGCGATTACAAATGCAATCAAAAAAGGCAATGCTCAGGGTGTAAAGGTGAGGCTTTCAGGGCGGCTCGGCGGCGCGGAAATGTCGCGCACCGAAGAAGCAAAAGAAGGTCGCATCCCCCTTCACACTTTAAGGGCGGATATAGATTATGGTTTTACCGAAGCGCAGACTCCCTTTGGAGCAATCGGAGTTAAAGTGTGGGTTTATAACGGAATGAAGTACGGTAAAGAGCAGAAAGAAGACGCAGGAGCCATTGTCCGCAAACGGCGTGAACGCGCTCCTGCCAGAGGTTGAGGTTGGTATGAAACTTCTCTTCGATTTCGATTTAGATAGAGGATGTAAAGTATGTTAAGTCCAAAACGTGTAAGGCGCCGAAAAGTACAAAGAGGCAACATGCCGGGTAACGCGACAAGATGCAACAGTGTTGTATTCGGCGATTATGGTCTGGTTGCTTTGGACAGGATGTGGATCACCAACAGGCAGATTGAAGCAGCCCGTGTTGCAATTAACCGCCATGTAAAACGCGGCGGTAAAATGTGGGTGCGTATTTTCCCCGACAAGCCGTTTTCTAAAAAGCCGGCTGAAACGCGCATGGGAAAAGGAAAAGGCGCTCCTGAATATTGGGTGGCAGTCGTAAAACCGGGAACCGTGATGTTTGAACTCGGCGGCGGAATTAACCGCGCACTTGCAGAAGAAGCAATGATCCTTGCAGGTTCAAAATTGCCGATTAAAACTAAATTTGTCGCCCGTTCGGATATGGAACTTGGGGCTTAGGGGGGCAATGTGAAAAATTCATTCAAGAACCTGTCATTTGCCGAACTAAAAGCGAAGCGGGATGAATTAAAGAAAAAGTACATGGAATTCCGTTTTAAGATCGTTATCGGTCATGTAGATAATCCTCTGCAAAAGCGTACGATGCGCCGTCAGATTGCAAGGCTCAATACGCTTATTCGTGAACATGAAATTGCAGAACTTTCATCGAAAGAGCTAGCTTCAAAAGCGGCGCAGACGGAGGCTAAGTAATGGCTGAGAATAAAAAAAGCGGTAAAAAAGAATTTATCGGTATTGTAAAGAGCGACAAAATGGATAAAACCATTGTAGTTTCAATAGAAACTTTAAAGCTGCATCCTCTTTATAAAAAATACGTCAAACGGGCAAAGCGTATTAAAGCCCATGACGAAAAAAATGAAGCAAATATCGGCGATCGCGTTCAGGTGATCGAGTGCAGGCCAATCAGCAAGGAAAAATGCTGGAGGCTTGTTCAAATTCTGGAACGCGCCAGGTAAGGAGAATAAAATGGTACAAGTAGAATCCTTCCTGAATGTTGCAGATAACTCCGGCGCGAAGCTGGCTCAATGCATTAAGGTTCTTGGCGGAACCCGCAGAAGATATGCAAGGATCGGCGATATAGTCGTGGTTGTAATAAAAGAAGCATTGCCTACATCAAATATAAAGAAAGGCACTATAGAAAAAGCTGTTGTGGTGCGTACACACAAAGAGTACCGCAGACCGGACGGAACCTACATCAGGTTTGACGACAATGCATGCGTCATTATAGACGCCGCATTAAACCCAAAAGGTAAACGTATTTTCGGACCGGTTGCAAGAGAATTAAGGGAAAAAAGTGAATTTATGAAGATCGTGTCCCTTGCCCCGGAGGTATTGTAACTTATGGCAGAAGCATTGCATAAATTTAAAATTAAAAAAGAAGATACTGTTGAAGTTATCGCCGGAAAGGATAAGGGCAAGCGCGGAAGGGTTTTAAAAATCAACCGAAGTTCAGACCGTATAATCGTAGAAGGCGTAAACATGGTAAAAAAAGCGCAGAAGAAACGAAAGCAAAGCGATCGCGGCGGTATTGCCGAAATCGCAGCCGCGATTCATTCTTCAAATCTTATGATCGTTTGTAAAAAATGCGGGCCTGTAAAAATCGGTTACAAGTTTGAAAACGATAAAAAAGTGCGTGTTTGCAGGAAATGCGGGGAGGCTCTGTAATGGATAAATATATACCCCGTCTTAAAAAAATCTACAAGGAGCAGATTGCTCCAGAGATGCTTAAGGAGTTCAGTTATAAATCGCCGATGCAGATACCCAAGCTCGAAAAAATTATCGTGAGCATGGGTGTAGGCGAAGCTATACAGAACAAAAAACTCCTTGATGCCGCTGTTGATACACTGACGCAGATCACGGGTCAAAAAGCGGTTAAGACAAAGGCAAAGAAAAGTATTGCGAATTTCAAGATCAGGCAAGGTCAGGAAATTGGAACGAAAGTTACCCTTCGCGGGGCAATGATGTACGAGTTTTTTGACAGGCTTGTTAATGTCGCGCTGCCGCGTGTAAAGGACTTTCACGGCATTAATCAAAATGCATTTGACGGTCACGGAAATTATTCTCTTGGGATTCAGGAGCAGATAATTTTCCCGGAGATCGACTTTGATAAAATTGAAAAAATAGCCGGGTTAAATATTGTAATTGTAACATCGGCGCAGACTGATGCAGAAGCAAAAGCATTCCTTACAAAATTTGGAATGCCTTTTAGGAAATAGGAGGTAAAATGGCACGAAAAGCGATGATACATAAAGCGACGCTGACTCCGAAATATAAAACACGGAAAGTTAACCGTTGCAGGATCTGCGGGAGAGCCAGAGGCTTTTTGCGGAAATATGAAATGTGCCGTCTTTGCTTCCGCAAACTTGCGAGCGAAGGGCTTATTCCCGGCGTTACAAAATCAAGCTGGTAGGAGATATAGATGAGCATATCAGATCCCATTGCGGACATGCTGACAAAAATACGAAATGCCGGCATGGCGCGGCATGAAAAAGTTGATATTCCCACCTCCAGGCTTAAACTTGAAATAGTCAAGATTTTAAAGACAGAAGGGTATATTAAGAATTTCAAAAAAGCGGCAAATCAGGATGGCGCAAATGTCATCCGGGTTTTCCTTAAATATGATGACAATACCGCCCCGATTATTCACGGTATTGAAAAGGTATCAAAACCGGGAAGGCGTGTTTATATGGGTTATAAAAGCATGCCTAGAGTATTGAACGGTTACGGAACCCTGATCGTTTCCACGTCGCAGGGTGTTACAACAGGAAAAAAAGCTGCCGAAAAGAAAGTCGGCGGCGAAGTCATCTGTACCGTGTGGTAAGGGTTAGGGTAATCGAATGTCAAGAATCGGAAAAATACCGGTTACAGTTCCCGGCGGAGTTAAGGTTACTTTTCAAAATGAAGAGATCCTTGTAGAAGGTCCGAAGGGAAAGTTAAAACAAAAATACCACCCTGTCATTGTTTTTGAAGACAAGGGCGGGGAAATTATTGTAAGCCGGCAGAACGAGGAAAAACAGTCAAAGGCGTTTCACGGTCTTTATCGTAATCTCCTCAATAATATGGTAACCGGCGTTTCAACCGGTTTTAACAAAGTGCTTGTTGTAACAGGCGTTGGCTACCGTGCGGAAGTGCAGGGAAAACTCCTTGCGCTGTACCTTGGGTACTCAAACGATGTTTATGTTGCAATTCCCGACGAGCTTTCCGTTACTGTAGATCCGGGCGGAAAAATTGTAATCAGCGGAATTGATAAACAGCGTGTCGGAGAATTTGCGGCGCAGGTACGCAAGTTGAGAGTTCCCGAACCTTACAAGGGTAAGGGCATCCGTTATGAAGACGAAGTCATCAGGCGGAAAGTCGGCAAGTCCGGTGTAAAGTAGGATGGATTAATATGTTGCAAAAAATGCTGGAAAAAGACAGAAAGCGGCTAAGAAGAAAAGTACATATCCGCAAAAGAGTTTCTGGAACTGCAGAGCGTCCGCGGATGACTGTTACAAAAAGCAACCGCAGTCTTTCAGTTCAGATAATTGATGACATAAAGGGACATACCCTTGTATCAGCTTCAACTCTTGAAGGTGAGTTAAAAAATATAAAGTTAAATATCGAAGGCGCAGGCCAGCTTGGTGAAGTTGTCGGAAAACGGTTACTGGACAATAATGTAAAAACTGTTGTTTTTGACCGCAATGGATATTTGTATCATGGAATTGTTAAGGCTTTAGCCGATGGAACCCGGAAAGCCGGGATAGTTTTCTAGGGGGCACAATGGCAGAAAATGAAAATGTAGAAGAAATGGCTGAAAATAAAGTTAGTGATGCCGCAGTTGAAAGTTCGGCAGATACGGCCGGGTTTTCTTTTGATCAAGGCCGCGAGGGCAGGGGAGGACGCGGCGATGGAAGGCGCGGGCGTAACCGTGATCGCGGCGAACGTGAATTTGTAGAAAAAGAATTTGTCGAAAAACTTGTAAAGCTTAACAGAACTGCAAAGGTTGTAAAGGGCGGAAGGCGTTTTTCATTCTCTGCTCTTACTGTTATCGGCGATCGCAAGGGAAAGGTCGGTTATGGGTTTGGCAAAGCAAACGATGTTTCTGAAGCAATCCGAAAGAGCATCGACAAGGCAAAACGTAACATGATTCATCTTCCCGTTAAAAACGGGACAATTCCCCATGAAGTAATTGGAAATTTTAAGGCATCGCGTGTTCTTTTAAAACCCGCATGTTCGGGAACCGGAATTATCGCAGGGGGTCCTGTTCGGGCAATTATGGAAGCGGGCGGAGTTACCGATGTACTTTCAAAGTCTATCGGATCGTCCAGTCAATATAACGTGGTCAAGGCGACATTCAACAGCATAAGCAAAATGATGGACGCAAGGACAATTTCCAGAAACAGGGGCAAATCCATAAGTGAGATGTGGGGTTGAGGTTAACATGGCAAAAATAAAGATCAGTCTAAAACGAAGTACCATCGGCTCCCTTCCAAAGCAACGCGCAACGGTTCGTTCTCTTGGTCTCCGTAAAATTGGTTCAAGCACCGTGCAGGAAGATACTCCTGCAATTAAAGGAATGGTAAGAGCGGTTCAACATCTTGTTACCGTAGAGGAAGTAAAATAATGGCGCACGATTTTAATTTACACGCTCCGCAGGGCGCAAATAAACGTAAACGCATTTTAGGCCGCGGTCAGGGTTCCGGCAGGGGGACAACCTCCGGTAAAGGGCACAAGGGTCAGAAGGCGCGTTCAGGCGGTAAAACCTATGTAGGGTTTGAAGGCGGTCAGATGCCTTTATATAGAAGACTTGCTCATCGCGGTTTTTCGAACCATCCCTTCAAAAAAGAATGGCAGATTGTCAATCTTGGCGAAATCGAGAAACGTTATGAAGCAGGTGAAACTGTTGATATTACTTCTCTGCACAAGAAAGGGCTTGTAAAAGGTACAGAGCCTGTAAAAATTCTTGGCAACGGAGAATTCTCCAAAAAACTTAAATTTAATGTGGCGGCAATGTCGGCTTCGGCAAAAAAGACTGCCGAAGATGCAGGAGGCGAAGTTATACTTAACCCTCCGCTGCCGAAAGCCCGTCCTAAAAATAAAAAAGTGAAAGCAGGCGGTAAAAAATAAATGGCAAATCCCTTAGTTGGAATTTTTAGAATAAAAGAACTCCGTGAGCGTGTCATGTTTACAATAGGTATGCTTATTGTGTTCAGGATCGGAGCTGTATTCCCAATTCCCGGCATCAATGTAACAGTGCTGGATAGTTATTTCAGGAGTCAGGTAAATTCCGGTAATGCGATTGTTGACTATCTTGACTTCTTCGCAGGCGGTGCATTCTCTAACTTCTCACTATTCATGCTTGGCATTATGCCTTATATATCAATGTCGATTATTATGCAGCTTTTGCTTATTGTTTTTCCTGCCCTTAAGAAAATGTCTCAGGAAGACGGAGGACAGAAAAAGATTAAACAATGGCAGCGTTATGGGACAGTTCTTGTTTGTTTGATTCAATCTTATGCGGTTACTCAATATGCGCAGATAATTTCCAGAAGCGTTGACAACCTCCTTTACATCGGCTTTGTTCCTTTTACTCTGATTGCGATGCTGACTGTAACAACGGGAACGATGTTCCTTATGTGGATTGGAGAGCAGATCACCAAAAGGGGGATTGGAAACGGAATATCGCTTCTGATCTTTGCAGGTATCGTTGCCCGTCTTCCAAGCGCGATATGGGAATTGTTCGGAATGATGAGGGCGGGAAATTTAAACCCTGTCTTTTTAATCATAGTTCTTTTAATGTTTGTTGCGGTTGTTACTTTGGTTGTTTTTGAGCAGCAGGGACAAAGAAAAATTCCTGTAAACTATGCAAAAAGGGTTGTAGGAAGAAAAATGTACGGGGCGCAGAATACCTACATTCCATTCAAGATCAATCCTTCGGGGGTTATCCCTGTCATCTTTGCTTCTTCTATATTAACGTTCCCACTTCAAATAGCGCAGACTGTAGGCGGTAATGTATCATGGCTTGCATCTGTAGCAAATTTTTTAAGCCCGATGGGCACGGCATATAATATTTTGTATGTATTAATGATTGTCTTCTTTGCCTATTTCTATACACAGGTAAGTTTAAACCCAATAGAAATTGCAAAGCAGATTAGGGAAAACGGCGGTTCCATTCCCGGGATCAGATCCGAGAATATCGAAAAATATCTCACTAGGATCCTGAACCGCATTGTACTTCCCGGAGCGGTTTATCTTGCGTTCATCGCTGTTATTCCGACATTCATTCAATGGGCGTTTAATTTCCCGCCTTCGATATCTTACCTTATGGGCGGTACTTCGCTGCTTATTTTGGTCGGCGTTGATTTGGATACAATGAGCCAGATTGAAGGTTTGTTAAAAATGCATCACCATGAAGGTTTAACAAAGAAAGGACGGCTGCGGGGCCGCAACCTATAATCGGTTGCACAACGAAGTTGCAAGCAACTTGTAAAAATTACAGATTTAGGAGAATATGTAGAATGAAAGTAAGGACCAGCGTGAAGCCCATTTGCGATAAGTGCAAAGTTATTAAACGCAACGGGATTATACGGATCATTTGCGTTAATCCCAAACATAAGCAAAAGCAGGGTTAAAGGAGAATTAAATGGCGCGTCTTGTTGGGATTGACCTCCCGAATAAACATGTAAATATCGCACTGACCTACATCTTTGGAATCGGCCGTTCCAGTGCGGATGAGATTGTTGCAAAAGCAAAACTCGATCCCATGAGGATGATCAATGATTTATCCCAGGAAGAGTTAAATGAGCTTAGGAATATCATTGAAAGCGACTATAAGGTGGAAGGCCGCCTTCGCACAGAAGTTGCGTTGAACATCAAACGGCTGATGGACATTGGCTGTTACCGCGGTCTTAGGCACCGTAAGGGGCTGCCGTTGCGCGGTCAGCGTACAAGAACAAACGCACGCACACGCAAAGGTAAAAAGAAAACCGTTGCAGGCAAGAAGAAATAGGAAAAAGGGATTTTAGGTTAAGCTTTAGGTTTGGCCTTTAGCGAAGTCTTATTTATGGAGGAATAAGTGGCAGTTGCTGCAAAAAAGAGAAAAGAGAAAAAGTCGGTATATGAAGGAAATGTCTTTATTCAGGCAACCTTCAATAATACCATTGTAACAATAACCGATTTGATGGGAAATACAATTTCCTGGGCAAGTTCAGGTATGCTGCAATTCAGGGGTGCGAAAAAATCTACGCCTTTTGCAGCTCAATCCGTAACCGAAACTGCCGCCCAAAAGGCGCTGCAGGCAGGATTACGGGAAGTTCATGTTTATATTAAGGGACCGGGTATCGGAAGGGAATCGGCTATCCGGCAGCTTGGAGTAATGGGCATCAAAGTAAAATCGATAAGCGATGTTACCCCCATTCCGCATAACGGCTGTAGGCCGAGAAAAACCCGCCGTATATAACGGTAACAGGAGAGGAATATGGCTAGATACACCGGCCCTGTTTGCAGATTGTGCCGTGTAGAACAAAAAAAATTAATGCTCAAAGGGAACCGCTGTAAAAGCGACAAGTGCCCGATGAATAAAAAGCGCTCGGCTCCGGGTAAAGATCCAAAATCACGCCCGGGTAAAAGAAGCGATTACGGCGTTCAGCTTCGCGAAAAGCAAAAACTTAAAAGAATTTATGGAATGCAGGAAAAGCAGTTCTATCTTTTCTTTGAACGCGCTGTCAGAATGCCCGGTATTACCGGCGAAAATCTGTTTGTCCTTTTGGAAAGACGGCTTGATAATGTCGTTTACAGGATGCGTTTTGCAACATCGCGAAGTCAAGCGCGCCAGCTTGTATTGCATGGTCATATTTGTGTTAACGGTAAAAAAACTTCAATCCCTTCATATCTTGTGAATCCTGAAAATGAAATCAGCATTGCGGAAGGAAGCAAGAACATGACTGTCATAAAGGAAGCGTTAAGGGAATACGGCAAGTCAGGCGTAATGCCTTGGTTAAGTCTTGATCCTGATGCAATGAAAGGGAAATTCCTTGTATCTCCGCGAAGAAGCGACATAACAGACTTAAGCGACATCAAGGAACAGATGATTATCGAATTGTACTCGAAATAAGGTTATTACTGCCTTGCGGTGGTATTCGATTTAAATGTGCAGCCATTTGGCTGCACTAAGTAGGAGTTATAATGAAACTTCGTTTCATGTTCGATTTAAATGTACAGCCATTCGGCTGCACTAGATAGGAGTTATAATGGCACGTAGAAATCTTATGCAAGGATTCAAACGTCCTAAAAGTTTTACTTTTGAACATGGGGAACTCAGTCAAAGCTATGGCAAATTTGTTGCTTCTCCGTTTGAGCCCGGTTTTGGCACAACGGTTGGTAATACTTTGCGCAGGGTTCTTCTTTCCTCTATTCAAGGGTATGCCATTACCGCAGTCAGGATAGAATCGATTGACGCCAATGGAACCACTCATAATGTATCGAGCGAATTTGAAATTATTCCGAATATTGTTGAGGATACACTTGAAGTTATTAATAACCTTAAACAGATTCGTTTAAAACTGCCCGAAGATGCAGAACAGGATGTTCTTCTTTATGAATGGTCAGGAAAACGCGACATTAAAGCCGATGATTTTGCCCGATTTGGGCAGGTGGAAGTGCTTTCAACAGGGCAGCATATTATGTCGTTGATGGATAATGCAAATGTCCGCTTTGAGATTCAAATCGACCTTGGACGCGGTTATGTGCCATCGGAAGTAAATGAACGCTATATCGAAGTTATTAACACCATTCCAGTGGACGCTATTTTTTCGCCCGTATTAAAGGTGAAATTCAATGTCGAATCCACGCGTGTAGGGCAGCGCAATGACTACGACAAACTGGTTTTGGAAATTTGGACAGATGGAACGGTAAGACCCGAAGATGCGCTTGCGGAAGCTGCAAAGATCGCAAAAGATCATTTTGCGGTATTTATCAATTTTGATGAAAACCATGTAAATATTGAAGATGAGCTTGAAGACGGGGATGATTACATCAGGAAGATATTGAGTACTCCTGTAGAAGAACTTGATCTTTCTGTTAGGTCGTCAAATTGCCTTAAAAATGCAAATATCAAGACAATTGGGGAACTTACGCGGAAAACTGAAGATGATATTGCAAGAACGCGTAATTTTGGCAAAAAATCACTTCAGGAAATTAAAGATAAACTTCATGAGTGGAATTTGTCTCTGGGCATAACTGATTTAAATATAATAAAGAATGCCCGCATAGAAACTAAAACAAAGGAACCGGAAAATGAAGCATAGGAGAGGATTTAACCCGCTACAACGGAGATCGGCGCATCGTAAAGCGCTGCACCGGAATATGGTGACAAGCTTGTTTAGGCAGGAAAGAATTACGACAACAAAGGCTAAAGCAATGGAAGTCCGCCGTACAGCAGAAAAATTGATAACACGCGCGAAAGCAGATACGGTACATAATCGCCGTATTGTTTCCGGCAGGCTGTATGACGAAGCAATCGTAGCAAAACTTTTTACTGATATTGCTCCGCGGATGAAAGAAAGAAACGGCGGTTATACCCGTGTTTTAAAACTCGGAGAACGCAAAGGCGATGCCGCAGAGCTGGTCATCCTTGAACTGGTGGATTATGTACTTGATACCGGTGAAAAAAAGAAAAAGGATAAGAAAGCTGAAGGTAAGGGGAAATAGATGGCTAAGAATCATAGAGGCAAGGGAATAAGGGATCAGTTCGCCAAAGGACGGGGTGAATGCCCTGTATGTAAGAGAAAAAATGTAAAGATTTTATACGAACAAACTTCTGGTGAGCAAAAATTTAAAATATGCAAGATCTGTAAAGCCGCCATTAAAAATGGCACAAAGAGCCTGCCCAGTACTGTGAAAAAAGAAGAACCGGCTGCGGCTGTTGTTGAAGCGGTTCAATCTGCTGCGGCGGAAGCAGCGCCCTCGGCAGAACCCCCTATTGCGGAAGAAACTGCATCTGAGTAAACTTTCAAATTGAAGCTGTTCCATATTCGGAACAGCTTCAACAGATTCAATTATCTTTTACTTTCTAAATTCCTGTGGCGCGGTCATAGAGTTTTATGTTTTCCTTAAGCAACGCCGGTATGTTCAGGTGGTACGGACAGCGTTCAACGCATTTTCTACATTCCGTACACGTCCGTGCTTTGTTCGTTGGTCCACCGAGCATTTGTATGTAGCGATCGGGCGTAAAGCGCTTTTGACAGCTTTCGGATGACAATACCCAGCTTATGTCGATATTTTGGGGACAGGGCTGGCAGTAATCGCAACGATGGCACCATACTTCGCTGTATTGTGCTTTTAGTTTTTCTATAAGTTTTTTATCTTCGCTTGTTAATGGCGGATTTACCTTTACTATTTGTGCAATTTCGCGGATTTCTTCAATCTTTTCTATACCCGGATCTGCAATTACACTTTCGAATTGCAGAAGGTAGCGAAATATAAGACCTGCATCATCAAGTTTGCCGCCGCCCATCGGTTTCATGGCAATAAAGCCAATATCCAGTTTTTTTGCCAGGGGGATCATCTCCTGTGCGGCTGAGTCATCAATAAAATTAAAAGGAAACTGAACCAAATCAAATTTGCCGGTTTTCATTACATCGATGCAGATTTCAAGGTTATGACTGGAAAAGCCCGGGAAACGAATCTTTCCGGCTTTTATTCCTTCCTGTATTCCTTCGTATGCTCCGCCTTCGGCAAAACAAGCGTCTCTTTTTTCGATTGAACCTATATTGTGCAATTGCATTATGTCAACATAATCTGTACCAAGCCGTTTTAAGCTTAAATCCAGATGTTCATTAAAAGTTTTTTTGTCATTTGCAGGGGATTTTGTTGTGATGACAAGATCCTCGCGTTTTATTCCCTTTATTCCCTCTCCGATTTTTTCTTCGCTGTCCATATAACCATGCGCAGTGTCAAAAAAGTTTATTCCAAGGTCCAGCGTTTCCTTGACCAGTTTGACCGCATCCGGCTTTGACAGGCGCATTATTGGAATACCTCCAAATGCAACCTTACTGACCATTAACTCAGTTTTTCCAAATCTCGTTCTTTCCATTTTATCCTCCTTATAATATCTGTCCACAAAGTCCATACTTTGTCTAGTGTCCTATCCTAGACATAGATAACGGTAACCGAATAGGACAGGACACTAGTTGTCTATGAATGGGTTTTGTGTAATGATCTTTGTTCCCATTCTTTCTGTTACTGTATTAAAAAATTCCATTGTAAGAGAAGAATCAAACCGCAGCATCGCATGATTTTCCAGAAGTTCTTCTGTATATGAATACAACGGATAAATCTTTGTATTTCTGAATGTTCTGTCAAAATGACATATAACAGGAATTGTTCCATAGTCTGATATTGAAAGTTCGTAACTGTCTGATTCTCCTTCTCTTTTTGTAAATGTTACAACCATCATCCCTCCGATGATTCTTTCTCTCTCTCTCTGGTGGGAAGCAAAATTTCCAAGTGAATAATAGCAAAGCGTTTGTCTTCCGTCAGGAAGTACAATAATTTCTGCACGCTGGACTACATGGGGATGATGCCCGATGATCAGATCAACATTGTGCTCTGCAAGGAAGCGAGCAAGTTCAATTTGGCTGTTATCCGGCTGAAGACGGTATTCCGCACCCCAATGCATAGAGACAATCAGAAAATCGCATAACGGGCGCAATGCGTTAATTTCCTGCGTCATTCTGTTTCTGTTTATAAGAGAAACAAGGTTTGGGTTATCCTGGGGAAGCGGGATTCCGTTAAGACCGTATGTATATGATAGAAAGCCGAATGTTATATTATTTTTTGTAATAAGGCGGGCGCTTTCGCCTTCCCTGCGTGCGCCGATTACCGTTACTCCTTCTATCGTGTCCCATAAATCCAGCGTAGCATAAAGCCCCGCTCTTCCCATATCCATTGCATGATTGTTTGCCTGATTTACAATATTAAAACCAGTGTCCGCAAGGGTCTGCGCAAGAGATTGAGGCGTATTGAAAAGAGGGTAACCGGAGTAGCCGTATCTTGTGCCCGCCATAACCGTTTCCTGATTAATAAAGGCAAGGTCTGCATTTTCCACTATGCTTTTAATTTCTGAATAAATAGGAGCAAAATTATATACGCCATCTTCCAAAGATGAAGTTATCACAGAATCGTGAAACAAATTATCACCTACAGCGACGAGTGTAACAGTGTAGACAGGCGGCGGTATTTGTACCGGTTCTGGCTCCGGTATTTCTTCTTCTGTCATTTCCTCAAATGTTTCAAGATAAATAATTGGTTCAGGTACAGGCTGCCTTGAATAACATGAAGAAATCAATATCACTGTAACTATAATTAAACCAATAAATTTATTTTTTATATTTACCACTTATTACCCTCGCTTGATTTGATAAATCCTTATATAATTGTAAACCGGAAAATCCTTTTATTTCAAGTAAATTCGTTGTTTTTTCCATCTGTTCCGGATCGGCTTCCAATAAAAGCATCCCGTTTTGTTCAAGAAAATTGGGAGCTTCATTAATTATACGTTCTATTATTTCGAGTCCTGATTTACCGCCGTCAATAGCAATGCGGGGTTCTTTTTTAACCTCAGCCGGTAATGTTTTTATTTTTCCGGCAGGTATGTACGGAGGATTGCTGACAATTAATGCGAACTTTAAATTAGGAGTGGGCAGGGCGGCGAAGAGGTCTCCTTCATGGAAATGAATTATACTGCTCGTGGGAAGAAGACGGGAAGCGTTAATTCCGGCTGTTTCCAGTGCAGATGCGGAAACATCTGCTGCCCAAATTTCAATTTCGGGTATTTCATGTTTTAAAGATATTGCAACTGCACCCGAACCGGTACATAAATCAAGAACCCTAATGGAGTTATTAAAACAGCAGTTTTGCAGGTTGTAAGCCGAAAAACTGCAAGACTTGTTCGACAACCAGCCGGGTTGTCGAACAAGTCCAATATTTATTCTATCTTCTAATTTGTTTAAAGCTGCTTCAACAAGTGTTTCTGTATCAGGGCGCGGTACCAGAACAGAAGGATTTACCAAGAAATATAAACCCCAGAATTCTTTTTTTCCCGTTAT
>Ga0099364_10003688_pt1 | contig 23616 bp, 25 predicted proteins | sample TergutTh196P3_FD_73070 | JGI IMG/M metagenome (GOLD analysis project Ga0099364, IMG submission 73070) | Microcerotermes parvus P3 segment gut microbial communities from Pointe-Noire, Republic of the Congo - Th196 P3 | ecosystem: Host-associated > Arthropoda: Insects > Digestive system > Gut ...
TTCGACCTGCCATGGCTCTGGAAGAGTTACGCGCGTAACCAACACCATTCTCGGACAAATGCAAACGGCATCTACTTGTCCAACTTGTCATGGCGAAGGGAGAATTATCACAAATAAATGCTCTCACTGCAACGGCGAAGGAATTGAACGTCAAGACGAAGTAATTTCGATTAACATTCCGGCAGGTGTGATGGAAGGTATGCAGTTATCTGTGCCCGGAAAAGGAAATGCCGCCCGTCGCGGAGGCGTAAATGGCGACTTGTTGGTGGTTATTGAAGAAGAAAAACATTCGGAATTGATTCGTGATGATAACGATTTGATATATAATCTGTTGCTCGATGTGCCGACGGCAATACTTGGAGGTTCAGTAGAAATTCCTACTATTGACGGAAAAGCCAAAGTAAAAATAGATGCCGGCACACAACCCGGAAAAGTATTGCGCTTGCGTGGAAAAGGATTGCCAAGCGTAAATTATTACGGCACAGGTGATTTATTGGTCAATATCGGCGTTTACATTCCCGAAAATTTGAATAAAGAAGATACAAAAATTATCGAAAAACTAAACGAATCGGGCAGTATGAAGCCTTCGGAAAATGCTTCGAAAGGTTTTTTTTCACGATTTAGGAATATGTTTGAATAATTTTTATTCCCACAAAGACACAAAGCTCACTAAAAAACTTTGTGTTCTTTGTGCCTTTGTGGGAAATTTTACATAAGATGATGAATCTCAAAAACTTTCTACTTATTTTTCTACTATTGTCCATTGCTTCTTGTACGAACAAGAACAAAACGGAACAATTGACGTACCAAGAAAATACAGGCAAAATTTTTAATACTTACTACAAAATAAAATACGAGTGCAATCGCTCATTGGAAAGCGAAATACAGGCAGAATTGCAGAAGTTTGATAATTCGCTAAATCCATTCAATAAAAATACCATTATAACAAGCGTTAATCAAAATAATGCCGTTGCGCTTGATTCGTTTTTTATCGAAGTATTCAATAAAGCAATGGAAGTTTCGCAAAACTCAAACGGAGCGTTCGATATAACGGTTGCACCGTTGGTTAATTTGTGGGGATTTGGTTTTGAAAATGTTGGAAATGTAAACCAACAAACCATTGACAGCATTATGCAATTTGTTGGGTATGAGAAAATAACAATTGAAAATGGCAACATTGTAAAATCAGATTCACACGTGATGCTGAATATGTCGGCTATTGCCAAAGGATACGCCGTTGATGTTGTTTCTCGGCTGTTGGAACGCCACGGCATCGAAAATTATATGGTCGAAATCGGCGGAGAAATACGAATGAAAGGCTTGAATGATAAAGGTAAATGCTGGCTTATCGGTTTGGAAAAACCGATTGACGACAATACCGGACTTTCTGCCGAAATTCAAACAACTTTGCGTATTTGTGATAAATCAATCGCTACTTCGGGCAATTACCGCAATTATTACATCAAAGACGGTAAAAAATATTCACATACGATTAATCCCAGAACCGGTTATCCTTCGGAGCAAAACATTCTTAGTACTACGGTTATTGCCGATGATTGTATGACAGCCGATGCTTACGCAACCGCTTTTATGGTATTGGGACTTGACGAGTCATTGACACTTATAAACACACTTCCCAACATATTTGCTTACTTTATTTATACCGACGAAAATGATGCTGTTAAAAGTATTTTCTCCGATGGATTCGAGCAATTTTTAGCCGAATAAATTATTTCTCAGCAAACTCATCATTTTTCTTTATCAACAGCCAACCGTCTTTTGTATAGGATTTTTCCATTTTTACAAGCGCAAATTCACCTTTCAGTTTTTTACCGTAAAGAGAAAATTCCAGTAGTCCTTTTTCGAGTTCTTTATCGGCATTTTCAAATCCCGATAAAGATTCCCACGTGCCGGAATCCCATATTTCAACAGTTCCTGCGCCATAATTTCCTTCCGGTATTGTACCTTCAAAGTTGGCATAACTCAATGGGTGATCTTCAACCATTACAGCCAATCTTTTTTCTGACGGTTTCATCGAAGGTCCTTTGGGTATCGCCCAACTTTTTAATACGCCATTTATTTCTAATCGAAAATCATAATGAAGATGCGAAGATTGATGCTTTTGCACAACAAAAATTAATGAGCTCATAGTGTTATATTTTATATCTATAACAATACACAGCGCTTATAGTTTTACAAGATCACTTTTTTATTTCGTCAATACTTTTGTTTACTATTTCAATAACTTTATCGCACCATTGGTCGAAAACAATGTCTTCAATCTGACATTCGGAGTGGGAGAGTACATAATCGACCGATTCTTTTACGCCTTGGTCGAAGCGTGTAGTTGTCGTAAATTCGGGCACTAATCGTGTTATTTTTGAATTATCAAACACAACTGTATTAGATTTATCGCCGATTAATCCGCCTGTCATATCGTAATATGCGCAGGCATACAAAAATTCCGAAGAAATATGTACCGCGTTTAACGGTTTATTTAATGTTTGAGCAATGCACGCATAAATTTGATTCCACGTCAGCGATTCGTCGGAAGTTATTTGCACCGCCTCACCGATGGTGTGTATGTTGCCGAGCAATCCGATAAAACCTTTGGCAAAATCACGTGTGTGCGTCAATGTCCAAAGCGAAGTGCCGTCGCCATGAATAATCACAGGTTTGCCGTCGAGAATCCGTTTAATTACCTGCCAGCTTCCTTTTTCACCGTGTACGCCGACCGGAATAGTTCGTTCGTCGTAAGTATGGCTCGGGCGCACAATTGTTACCGGAAATCTTTCGTTTCGGTACAAATGCATTAAATATTCTTCGCAGGCAATTTTATTTCTTGAATATTGCCAATACGGATTCGCAAGTGGAGTGCTTTCTGTAATGTGGTAGTGTGCCAACGGTTTTTGGTAAGCCGAAGCGGAACTGATAAATATAAATTGTTTTGTTTTGCCGTTGAATAAACGAAAGTCGCGCTCCAATTGGTCGGGCGTAAAAGCAATAAAATCAGCAACAACATCGAAAGACAAATCCTCGATTAAATCGGCAATTTTTTGCTCATCGTTTATATCTGCGATTAATGAAATGGCACCATCGGGCAAAATATGGTTTCTGTTGCCACGATTAATAAGATATAATTCGTGTCCTGCTAATAATAACGCTTTGGATATGGCGGTGCTAATGGTGCCTGTTCCGCCTATAAAAAGGATTTTCATCTGTTTATTCTTTTACAAATTTCAATGTTTCTACTTGTTGATTATCTTTCAGCACTTTTATAAAATAAATGCCGGAAGCCAACAGATTTATGTTTATAACTGTATTCTCGTTTGTAATATTATTGTTTTTCAGCAATTTACCCGACATGTCATAAATTTGGTAATTCAAATTTTCGATATTGCCGTTTATTCTCAAATTGATGTAGTCTTTTGCCGGATTCGGAGAAATTTGAATCGAAGTCTGTTCTGCTTGCATTGCATGAATCGAAACAGGAAGATAACCATCTGTCAAAACGGCAATTTGTCCTGCTTTTATAGTGCCGACGAGTTGATCGTTTGTCACTTGAAACAATGCGCCTGTAACAACTTCGGCATATTCGCCGGAAGGCATCGTTATAGACACATTCAACGCAACATCTGCATCAGAAGAATTAATAATAACCACTCCTTTATTGCCGCGCTCAATCATCAAAATTTGCTTGTTTTCGTTCGGATTCGAGAACCTTTCGTCTTCGCCCGTCATTACATTGCGGAACCTGTTGATGGCTCTTACTTCAGGATCTCTAAACAAACTGCTTCCGATTACACCGATTATATTATCGCCCCATTGGTTATCTCTGCCGCCGTTGTTTGGTCTTGAAAAAAATAGAGGAGTGCCGTCTTTGCGTGCGCCGATAACCGCCCAGCCCCATTTTATTTGCTGGTCGGTTATGGTGCGATACGTGTTGTCGTTGCAGTAATTATCGTGCGATTCTACCCACGTTACCAATTTGTCTGTGGGCGCACCGCCCGAACGTAAATTGCTGATAGTCACTGTGTTGAAATCTTTTCCTCGAATAGCGGTTCTGATGGTTCCTCCGTAAAACGAAGCCGTTACAGAGCCATATTGTGAATAATAATCCATTCGTAACGAACTTTCGCCTTGCAATGTTTCCAAGTATTGAAATTCCGCGCCGTTATCTATGATAATAGGCCAAAAATCGCTTGCAAAACTTTCGTCATCTTCTCCGGCAGGCAGTTCAATGTGTTTGGCGCCGTCGTAACGAAATCCGCTTGCGCCCAGTTCTACACATTTTTTTAAATAATCGAGCAAATATTCTTGAACATTCGGATTCTGTGTGTTCCAATCCCACAAACCAAGCAGTTGATGTTGCGTAAGTTGGTAGCGGTCGTTCCAATTTGTAATTTCAGCGGCTGTATGAAAAGCGCCGCCTTCGATGGCTTTTATTTCCGATGAAATGGCGGAATAATTGCTTGTGCAGTGGTTTAACACGGCATCTACAATTATTTTTATGCCGTAACTTTCGGCTTCTTCGCACAAGGCAATGAATTCGGCTTCGGTACCCAATTGATAGTTCCCGATTTCGTAACTAATTGGTTGATAATGATAATACCATTTTCCGTTTCCGTAAATCTGCATTCCGCCGCCTTCGCCCACGAGTACTTTGTTAATGGGCGATGTTTGGATAGAAGTATATCCGGCATCGGCAATTGTCGCCATATTTTCTTTGATGGTGTTAAACGACCAACACCAAGCGTGCAAAATGGCGCCGTCTTTCATTGTCGGGGCGCGATTATACGATTCTGTGGCTTGTAAAAAGAACGATTGTAATACTATTAAAAGTATTAGAACCGGCAGTTTTTTGAATGTTTTAAGCATTGTTTTTATAAGTTAGGTTTAAGTACAAAAATACAAAAATATATCTGAAAAATAATTACGTTACATTTTTTTCATTACTTTTGCCCTCGAATTTTAAAACACAATTTTAATTATGAAAAAACTCATTATCTTTTTATTAATTCTATTTTGTTCATTTTCAGCATTTTCGCAAGCAAGTAACATTGTCGGCACTTGGAAAACCATTGATGACAAAACAAACGAACCAAAATCTATTGTCCGTATTTATAAAGCTACCGATGGAAAATATTACGGAAAAATAGAAAAACTTTTCAAAAATCCCGATGCTTTGTGCGTGAATTGCAAAGACGCCAATAAAGACAAACCTATTTTGGGAATGACTATCATTACCGAAATGAAAGAAAAAGGCGATAAACTTGAAGGCGGATTTATTCTCGACCCTCAAAGCGGTGATAAATACTACGTTACCATTTCGCTCGAAAAAGACGGAAGGTTGAAATTGCGCGGTTCTATTGACAAAATGGGAATGCTTGGGCGAAATCAATTTTGGGTAAGAGAAAAATAATCTTTTTTTAGAACGCAAATAACGCAAAAAGCGCAAATTTCCACAATTTTATTTGTGAGAATTTGCGCTTTTTGCGTCATTTGCGTTTATTCTATCTCCTTTTTTTCCTTTTATCGTCTGAATAATTTTTCTTTTTGCGGTCGTTGTTTCTAAAATCGCGATCTTTTTTGTCTGTTCTGCCGTTATTATCGCGGTTACGATTTCTGTTTCGTTCGCGTTCGGCTTTGAATTTGTTTGGCGTTTGACCGTTGTTTTTGTTGTTTCCTTTACTGCGACCGCCGCTGTTGCGTTGCGAGTTGGCACGCGGATTATCGTTTGTAACAAACGTCAAAACAACTTCTTCTTGTCCGCCGAAAGCGTCCATTACTTTGTCGGCTTGGTCGCTGTCCACATCAAAAAAGGTAAATTTATTTGTGATTTCGATAGCACCGATGTTGATAGATTTATCGTTCGTAAAATCGTTAATCAGCGACAAAACTCTTTTCGGATTAAAGCCATCTTTTGAGCCTAAATTGAGTTTTAGACGGGCGCAGTCTTTTTTATTGACACGACCGGCTCTTTCCGATTTTTCGGGAAGATTCAAATCAACAGCGTTTTTGTAGTATTCCAAAAAGCGGTTAAATTCGCTCGAAACAAAACGTTTGATAAGTTCTTCTTTTTCCATATACTGCAATTTCTTGTAAATCACAGGCATATATGGTGAAATCTGTTCTTCGTTTACTTCGATATTTTCCATTTTATCCACCAAATGGAAAAGCTGTTTTTTGCACACTTCTAATCCGTTCGGAATTTGTTGCTGTTCAAATTTTTTGTTGATAATGCGCTCAATATCTTTGATTTTGAAACGCTCTTTGACGTGGATAATCGACACGGAAATGCCCGATTTATTGGCACGCCCTGTTCGTCCACTTCGGTGCGTGTAGCTTTCAATGTCGTCGGGAAGATTGTAGTTGATAACGTGCGTTAAGTCGTTTACGTCCAATCCGCGCGCGGCAACGTCTGTTGCCACCAAAAGTTGTAAGTTTTTAATGCGGAATTTCTGCATCACTGTATCGCGTTGTGATTGCGAAAGGTCGCCGTGAAGCGCATCGGCATTGTAGCCGTCTTTCATCAAATGGTCGGCAACTTCTTTGGTTTCTTGGCGAGTACGGCAAAAAACAATTCCGTAAATATCGGGATTCAAATCCACGATGCGCTTCAACGCCAAATAACGCTGTTTTGCTTGCACAACATAATAAATATGGTCTACATTTTCGGCACCTGCGTTTCTTTTTCCGACGGTAATTTCTTCGGAATCTTTCATATACTTGCGCGCAATGTGGGCGATTTCTTTCGGCATCGTAGCCGAAAAAAGCAATGTTTGACGGCTTTCGGGCGTTTTCTCCAAAATAGTTTCGATAGCTTCTTGAAAGCCCATATCAAGCATTTCGTCAGCTTCATCGAGCGCGAGAAAATCGATTCCGGAAAGGTTTACTTTTTTCCGTTCCAATAAATCGATTAATCGTCCGGGCGTTGCTACAATTATTTGTGGCGGAATGTCCAACTGCTTTAATTGTTTGCGAATATCTTCTCCACCATATACAGGAACAACTTTTATGCCGTTCATATACTTGGAAAATTTTATTAAATCGTTGGAAATCTGAATACAAAGTTCGCGTGTGGGTGCAAGCACTAACGCTTGCGTTTGTTTTCGATTTACGTCTATTTGCTGTAAAATCGGCAGTCCGAAAGCAGCGGTTTTTCCCGTTCCGGTTTGTGCCAATGCTACCAAGTCGTTTTTACTTTCTGCCATAAAAGGAATTACTTTTTCCTGTATCGGCATTGGAAACTCGAATCCGAGTTCTTCGATGGCTCTCAAGATGTCTTCTTTGAGCCCAAGTTCTTTAAATGTAATCATTAAATAAAAATCAAGATTTAAAATTCAAGATTCAAGATCGGCTAACGCCGAATAATTGATGCTGAATCTTGAAAAAGTGTAAAATTTTGCCCTGCTATTACGCACTGTAGAGTTTTTTCCTGTAATAACATTTAGCAAAAATGTAACCTGATGAGATTAATTGACAGGCGGTCGAAAGAAATTACCCAAGCGTGTTGTGATTTTTCGGGTACAAAGGTAATGCTATTTATTTAATACACAAAACCCTTCACACATAATAGTGTAAAGGGTTTTATTTTTTTGAGATGCAGATTATTTCTTTTTAAATAGAGAAATAATAAACAACAATAGGCATGCACCGACAACTGCGCCAACTAAACCGCCAATCCAACCGCCGCCAAGCGTAATACCGAGCACGCCAAAAAGCCAGCCTCCAATGAAACTACCTACGATTCCGACCAAAACGTTAATTAAGAAACCGAAGCCTCCGCCTTTCATAATGTTTCCGGCAAGCCAGCCTGCTAATGCACCCACCAAAATCCAAATAATAAAACTTGTAATCATAACGCAAAAAATTTAAAATGTTAATAATCTTTTTATATAACAATAAAGTTAATGAAAAAGTTCAATATTTTTTTAGTTTTTTTGAAGAAAAAGTTATCGGTCAAAGCATTTTTTATCATTAAAAATTAGTTGCATATTCAAAATAAAGTATTACTTTTGCACCGCTAAATATTTTAATAATTAACAAATTAATTAAACGTTATGTTAAATCATTATGAAACCGTTTTCATTTTAACTCCCGTTTTGTCTGAGGCTCAGATGAAGGAAGCGGTAACAAAGTACAAAGAGTTCCTCGTAGCTGGAGGAGCAACGATTGTTCACGAAGAAAATTGGGGCTTGCGTAAGCTGGCTTATCCGATTGAGAAAAAATCAACAGGTTTTTATCAATTGATTCAGTTTGATGCTGACCCTCAATTGATTGCTAAAATGGAAATCAATTTCCGTCGTGACGAAAAAATTATTCGCTTCTTAACGTTCAGAATGGACAAGTATGCTAACGAGTATGCAGAAAAAAGAAGAAAATTAAAAACTAAAGAAGTAAAGGAGAATTAAAAAATGGCACAAAATTCATCAGAAATCAGATATTTAACTCCTCCTACTGTGGACGTTAAAAAGAAAAAGTATTGTCGTTTCAAAAAAAGCGGAATCAAATTTATCGACTATAAAGATGCCGAATTTTTGAAAAAATTCTTGAACGAGCAAGGCAAAATCCTTCCTCGCCGTTTGACCGGAACTTCGTTGAAATTTCAACGCAAAGTGGGTCAAGCTGTAAAAAGAGCGCGCCATTTGGCTTTGCTTCCTTATGTAACCGATATGATGAAATAAAAAAGAAGGAGAGAAAACAATGGAAATTATATTAAAAGAAGACGTCCTAAATTTAGGATATAAAGATGATGTATTAACCGTAAAAAGCGGTTATGGTCGCAACTATTTGATTCCTCAAAAGAAAGCTGTGTTGGCTACTCCTTCGGCAAAAAAAATGTTGGCGGAAAACTTGAAACAACGCACGCACAAGTTAGAAAAAATCAAAAAAGAAGCCGAATCATTGGCTGAAAAATTGAAAGATGTAACCTTGACAATCGGCGCGAAAACAAGCTCAACAGGCACAATTTTCGGTTCTGTTGGTAACATTCAAGTAGCAGAAGCGTTGGCTAAATTGGGCTACAATGTGGACAGAAAAGTAATCGTAATCAAAGAAGCTGTAAAAGAAGTAGGAAACTACAAAGCTGTTTTGAAAATTCACAAAGAAGTTTCGGTAGAGATTCCTTTTGAAGTGGTTTCAGAATAAGATTTTTTGAAATTATATAAATGAAACGGATTTATTTTTAGAAATGAATCCGTTTCATTTTTTATTTGTATTTTTGCAACTCTTTTTACGATATTCTAAATCGTAAATCCAAAATCTAAAATCGTAAATTATACAATATGTTTAGAACAAAAACTTGTGGCGAATTGAGACTTACAGATGCAGGACAGCAAATAACACTTGCCGGATGGGTGCAAAAGAACCGTAAAATGGGCGGAATGACTTTTGTTGATTTGCGCGACAGATACGGCGTTACACAATTGGTTTTTAACCAAGAAACAAATGCTGAACTTTGCGAAAAAGCAAACACGCTTGGGCGCGAATTTGTGATTCAAGTAAAAGGCGAAGTAGCTGAACGAAGCAACAAAAATGCAAATATTCCAACGGGCGACATCGAAGTGATTGTTTCTGAACTCACAATTTTGAATCAGTCAGAAGTGCCGCCGTTTACCATCGAAGACAATACTGATGGTGGCGACGATATTCGTATGAAATACAGATATTTAGACTTACGCCGTAACGCTGTGAGGGCAAATTTGGAACTGCGCCATAAAATGGCTTTTGAAGTGCGCCGTTACCTTGACGAACAGCAATTTATGGAAGTTGAAACGCCTGTATTGATTAAATCAACGCCCGAAGGTGCGCGCGATTTTATTGTTCCGTCTCGTATGAACACTGGCGAATTTTACGCCTTGCCTCAATCGCCTCAGACGTTTAAACAATTGTTGATGGTTTCGGGATTCGACCGCTATTTTCAGATTGTGAAATGTTTTCGCGACGAAGATTTGCGTGCCGACCGTCAGCCCGAGTTTACGCAGATAGACTGTGAAATGTCGTTTGTGGAGCAAGAAGACGTGTTGCAAATGTTTGAAGGAATGACGAAACATCTGCTCAAATATATAAAAAATATTGATTTTACCGAACCTTTTCCGCGTATGACGTGGGCAGACGCGATGAAATATTATGGTTCGGACAAACCTGATACGCGTTTTGAAATGAAATTTGTAGAACTGAAAGAAGCCGTTTCGGGGCGTGATTTTGTGGTATTTGATAATGCTGAATATGTGGGTGGAATTTGCGCCGAAGGCTGTGCCGTTTACACGCGCAAGCAGATTGACGAATTGACCGACTTTGTGAAACGTCCGCAAATAGGCGCAACCGGATTGGTTTATATTCGTTGCGAGGCAGACGGAACTTTTAAATCAAGCGTTGATAAATTTTATTCGCAAGAAGATTTGGTAAAAATCGGCGCAATGTTTAACGCCAAAGCAGGCGATTTAATTTTGATATTAGCAGGAAATAAAAATAAAACACAAAAAGCGTTATGCGAATTGCGCCTTGAAATGGGAAGCCGTTTAGGATTGCGCGATAAAAATGTATTTTCGCCGCTTTGGATAGTTGATTTTCCGTTGTTTGAGTTCGACGAAGAAACAAATCGTTTGTACGCAATGCATCATCCGTTTACATCGCCAAAACCGGAAGATATTCATTTGTTAAATACAAATCCGACTGCTGTCCGCGCCAACGCTTATGATATGATTATCAATGGAGTAGAGTTGGGTGGTGGCTCTATCCGTATTTTCGACAGCGCGTTGCAAGCCGATATGTTCAAACTGCTCGGATTTACAAAAGAAAAAGCGCAAGAACAGTTCGGATTTTTGATGGACGCATTCAAATATGGTGCGCCTCCTCACGGCGGATTGGCTTTCGGACTTGACCGCTTTGTTTCGCTTTTTGCTGGCTTGGACAGCATTCGCGACTGCATTGCTTTTCCGAAAAATAATTCGGGACGCGATGTGATGATTGATGCACCGTCGCAAGTTGATGATGAGCAGTTGAAAGAGTTGAATATTAAATTAACATTGTAAAATCCCAAATTTTTACCATAAAGAACACCAAGTTTTGTACAAAGCAACACAAAAAATTAATGTTGATTGTCAGAACTTGGTGTTCTTTGTGTTTTTTTCTTTGTGAACTTTGTGGTAAAGTCGTAATTTTCAAAAACAAAAAGCCATTGATTTCTGTTATTATTAAAACTAAAACTTATATAATATGAAAAAGATGCTAATAGCTGTTATCACGCTGATTTTTTGCGTATTAAGTTTGTATTCGGCAGAAGTAATGATGGTTTTTCCGGCAGATAAAGATGTAAATGTGCCGTTGGATACCGAAGTTTCGGCAACATTCGACAACGAAATTACTGCTTTTGATTTTTTGGGAATAACGATAATGCCAAAGGTAGGAAATGTTTCTGTATATGTAGAAGAAGATACCCGATTAGTGATTTATCACGATGATTTTGAGCCATATACGACTTATACTATTCGTATTCCGTATGGAGCGATAACTGAATACAATAACTTTGGCTTTTCGTGGTCTTTTACAACCGGAAATTATACAGACTTGTCAATTATAAATGAAGATGAAGAATAACAAAAGGCGTCTAAAGACGCCTTTTGTTTTATAATCCTTTTTCTATTAAATACCGTTCTGCCTCAATAGCTGCTTTACAGCCACTTCCAGCAGCTGTGATTGCTTGCCTGTAAATAGGGTCGCCAACATCGCCGGCAACAAACACGCCCGGAATTTTCGTTTTTGGCGTTCCGTGAAGCGTTTTAATATATCCCGTTTCATCTAATTCCAAGTAATCTTTAAAAATTTCGGAATTTGGATGGTGTCCGATGGCTAAGAAAAATCCATCAATCACAATTGCCGTTTCTTCTTCGGTTGGTTTTCCTCTGTGTTTCAGTAATAATGCGCCTTGCAATCCGCCTTCGCCAAACAGCGAAAGCGTTTCGTGCTCAAATAAAACTTCAATATTTTCCTTGTCGAAAACACGTTTTTGCATAATGTTGGAAGCACGCAAATGGTTTTTCCGCACAATCATATATACTTTTTTGCATATTCCCGACAAGTAAACTGCGTCTTCACAAGCCGTGTCGCCGCCACCAACAACAGCAACATTTTTTCCTCGATAAAAGAAACCATCGCAGGTAGCGCAAGCAGAAACGCCCATTCCCATATATTTTTGTTCGTCGGACAATCCCAAATATTTGGCGGTTGCGCCTGTTGCAATAATCAACGCGTTGGCTTGTATCGTTTTTTCGCCGTCAATTGTGATGGAATAGGGCGGTTGCGATAAATCGACAGCCGTTGCTATGCCGTGGCGAATATCAGTACCGAACTTTTCGGCTTGTTTTTTCAAATCTTCCATCATATCAAAACCGGAAATGCCTTGCGGATAGCCTGGAAAATTTTCTATTTCGGTGGTTGTGGTCAATTGTCCGCCGGGCGAAATTCCTTGATATAGCACAGGAGCCAAGTTTGCTCTTCCGGCATAAATAGCGGCGGTGTATCCGGCTGGTCCGGAACCGATAATTAAACAGCGTATTTTTTCCATATATTAATTTACGATTTTAGATTTACGATTTTAGATTTATTTTGCGTTAGCTAACCGTAAATCTAAAATCGTAAATCGTCAATTTCATTTATCTTAAATCTATAACTTCAATGTTAGGGTGTTTTTTGGGATCGAAAACAAAAATCTGGTCTGCAAAATTTTGTCCTTTTTCGTGTTTTTTTACTTTTATGGTCGTATCCGTTCCGCCTTTTCCGAAAGTCGAAATGGATATAATATCGTAAGTCGTTTTATCAACAATTATTTCCACACTATGATACGGCTTGTTGCGGTCTTCCGGGTGAATATTGATAACGAATGCCTGTTTTCCATCAACAGTTTTATCATTTTCTTTTGCTAATTTAAAGCCTTGTTTGTAAGATGACAAAATTGCCGTTGGATTTATTTCGCTCAATTCTTCGGTGGTTGGTGAGCTGATGGTAACTTCATCAAAATCGGGTACATAAAGCCATTGATTTTTTCCGTCGTAATATGTTTCGGTGTCGGCAATCAAAAGTTTGAATTTATCGCCTTTCAGAAAAAGCGTGCCGTTCATCGTTTGTTTTTGGCTTGTTTGCGCGTTGTTAATGGTCAGCGAAAACTCGACTTTGCTTCCCGTTGAGTTTTGTATTGCTTGAGCTGCTTTATCAAGAATTGCTTTTGCTTCTGTTTCTACATATTGCGCCGAAACAGAGAAAGAAAAGGCAAAAAAAACGGTTAAAATAAAAATGTATTTTTTCATTGTGCTTGTGTTTTATGTTTTGACTTAAAAAGACGAAAAAGGTTTATTTAGTATTTCTAAGATAATCAATAGGATTGAGATAAAACATTTTCATCCAACCTTGTCTTGAATTATCTTTTCGCCAAATATATGGTATCGGCGTGATTATCGAATAATGCAAATGTGGCGGCGTGTTTATGGCATTGCCTGTTTTTCCAACCGTTCCTATTATTTTATTTCTTGTTGCCCAAGAAAAAGGTTTTATTTTAATATCTTGTAAATGAGCGTAATAATGAAATCGCCATTTTGGTCCAAGAATTACTACGATATTTCCGCCCAACCGATTATTTCCTGTAAATACCACTAATCCATCGGTTGCCGAATAAAGATTTGTTCCTTCCTTTGCAAAAATATCAACGCCTTTGTGTGTAACCGACTTGCCCCAAGGATAATACCAAAATGTATTTGGATTGTAATCTTTTGCAGTTGCATTTTCGACAGGCATTCTGAATCGTTGCGGTGCGAGCAATCCAAGTAAAAAGATTAGGATTAATACAAATAATACGATTTTTATTGTTTTCTTCACTTTATCTTACACCTAACAAAATTCCTTCTAACTGCATATCCGATTGCACAAGCACATCTCTCGGTTTGCTCCCTTTGGCGGCGCTCACGATACCCATTTTTTCCATTTGATCCATAATGCGTCCAGCACGGTTGTAGCCGATTTCAAAATGCCGTTGCAACGATGATGTGGAGCCTTGCTGATGTGCCACAACAAAACGAGCCGCCTGTTCAAACATCGAATCAAGTTTTGATGCATCAAATTCGCCCGAACCACCAATGTCTTCCGGTACATATTCGGGCAATGGAAATGCCGTAGGATAACCTTGTTGATTTCCAATAAATTCCGCTACTTTTTCCACTTCGGGCGTGTCCACAAAAGCGCACTGCACACGCACCAAATCGCTTCCTTGCGAAAACAGCAAATCGCCTTTTCCAATCAGCTGATTAGCGCCTGACGCATCTAAAATCGTACGTGAATCGACCATTGCCGACACACGGAAAGCCACGCGTGCAGGAAAATTCGCCTTGATAACGCCCGTAATAATGCTTACCGACGGGCGTTGCGTGGCAATAATCATATGAATGCCGACCGCGCGCGCCAACTGTGCAATACGAGCGATGGGAAGTTCGATTTCTTTTCCGGCGGTCATAATTAAATCGCCGAACTCATCGATAATAACCACAATGTAAGGCATAAAATGATGTCCTTTTTCGGGATTCAATCGCCGTTTCACAAATTTTTCGTTGTACTCCTTAATGTTGCGGGCATGCGCTTTTTTCAGCAGATTATAGCGTTCGTCCATTTCTTTTGTGAGCGAGTTGAGCGTTTGCACCACTTTTGTAACATCGGTAATTACAGGCTCATCGGCATCGGGAAGTTTTGCCAAGAAATGTCTTTCTATTTCCGAATAAATATTGAACTCCACTTTTTTTGGGTCAATCAACACAAATTTCAGTTGCGACGGATGCTTTTTATACAGTAAAGATGTAATAATGGCATTCAAGCCGACCGATTTTCCTTGTCCCGTAGCACCGGCAACGAGCAAGTGAGGCATTTTGCAAAGGTCGAAAACAAACGTATCGTTCGTAATCGTTTTTCCGAGCGCGATAGGCAGGTCGAATCGTGCCTCTTGAAATTTCTTGGAAGAAATAACCGAACGCATCGAAACGGTCTGCGGTTCGCGGTTTGGCACTTCAATACCAATGGTTCCTTTGCCCGGAATGGGCGCAATGATACGAATGCCTAATGCCGCCAAACTCAATGCAATATCATCTTCGAGGTTTTTTATTTTAGAGATGCGCACACCGGCTTCGGGCTGAATTTCGTACAATGTAATCGTCGGTCCGACCGTTGCACGAATAGTGGAAATTTTTATTCCAAAACTTTCGAGCGTAGAAATAATTTTGTCTTTGTTGGTGTTTTGCTCTTCTTTATTAACGTGTAATTCCGAAAAATTATAATCTTTCAGCAAATCAATGGTAGGATAACGGTAGCTCGATAAATCGAGCGTAGAATCGTATTCGCCCAATTTTTCGAGCAAATTGTATTCTTCGTCTTTGTACGGATTGATAATCAGTGGTTTTTCCTCAATATCTTCAATAACATCTGTTGTTTCTTCTTCTGTTGGGATTATGATTTCAAAATCGTCGTTGGAAACATCGTTTTTGATGTCTTCATCTTTTATTATCCAAGTAATTTCTTCTTTTTCCGATTCCGAAGTGTCTTCATTTTGTATTGTCACTTTTTCTTCCTTTGGTTTTCTTGCCATTAATTTCTTCATAAACGGCAACGTATTGTCAAATGCAAAAATGCAGAAAATAAACGCACTTGCTATCAACAAAATGAGTGTTCCAATGTTTCCAATTTGGAAATAAAGCCACTCTGACATATAATATCCATGTGCTCCGCCGAGTTCTATCCAAGTGTCTTTGAGGAAGTTGTGAAAAAAGAAACCGAAAAATAGCGAGAACCAAATCAATCCGAACGAAGAGCATATAAATGTTTTCCAAATAGGAGCAATTCGCACCTTTAACAAACGTAATCCAACCACTGTCAGAAAGAACAAAGCAAACAGGAATGAAATACCGAATCCGTTGTTAATGAGCAGTTCGGCGAGGTATGCACCGCGTGCGCCTGTCCAATTTTGTATATCGGATTTTGTGTCCGCATCAAGCTGAAAATGCAATTTCTTTTCGGTGTTGTACAACAAACTTTGGTCGGCATCGCCCGTAAAGAAAAACGAAATAATTGACAGTAGTAAATATAATGTAAGCAAAAATATCAACAGCGCAAGTACGACGTGCGTTCTTTCGTCTTTGATAAAAGCTAAAAACGATGTTCGTTTTGCTTGTTTGGTTGATTCGGTTTTTGTTTTCTTCGCCATATTTGGTGTTTCCTTCGCTTTTTTTATTTACTTGCAAAAGTACAAAATTTTTTAGTGCATGATTGTAAAAATAATGATAAATTTGCAAGAAAGTAGCTATGACAAAAAAACAACGATACAAAAAAATAATCGAATGGTTTGAAGCTAATGTTCCCGTTGCCGAAAGCGAACTGCACTACAAAAATCCGTTTGAACTATTGATAGCCGTAATTTTATCGGCGCAGTGCACCGATAAGCGCGTAAATATGATTACACCGCGCTTGTTTCACGATTTCCCAACGGCAGAAGCAATGGCGCAGACAACGCCCGATGTTATTTTTGAATACATCAGAAGCGTTTCGTATCCAAACAATAAGGCAAAGCATTTGGTTGGTATGGCGCAAATGCTTGTCAACGATTTTCACAGCGTTGTTCCCGACAATGTAAATGACTTGGAAAAACTGCCCGGTGTGGGGCGGAAAACAGCCAATGTAGTGGCTTCTGTTATTTACAACAAGCCCGTAATGGCAGTAGATACGCACGTTTTTCGTGTTGCCGAAAGATTAGGCTTGACGACTAATTCTAAAAATCCACTGCAAACTGAAAAAGAATTGACAAAATATATTCCTAAACACTTGATAGCCAAAGCGCATCATTGGCTCATTTTGCACGGAAGATACATCTGTGTCGCCCGAAAACCTAAATGTGAAATCTGTGGCTTGAAATCTTGGTGTAGGTATTATTCAGAAGTGATTAGCATTAGCTTGCATTAACCTTTGACCGTTTGCCGTTAACCATTAAATTATTATCTTTGTAACAAAATAATTTTAATGACAGAAAAAATAATTCTCCTCGAAAACGTTGACCCAACCATATTTTTTGGAACAAACAACGATAATGTTTTACTGATAAAAAATTTGTTTCCAAAGCTCAAAATCATTGCGCGCGGCAGTGCCGTGAAAGTGATTGGCGACGAAAACGAAGTCGCTGTTTTTGAAGAAAAAATCAACAAAATGGCGCAATACGCCACCGAATTCAACAAACTCAATCAAGAAATAATCATTGATATTGTCAAAGGAAAAGCGCCGTTGGAGATAAAAGCGGAGAATCTGATTTTGCACGGCGTTAATGGTAAATCTATTGTTGCCCGTACCGAAAATCAGCAAAAACTTGTCAAAGAATTTGAGAAAAACGATATGCTTTTTGCTATCGGTCCCGCAGGTTCGGGAAAAACTTATACAGCTATTGCATTGGCAGTAAAAGCGTTGAAAAACAAAACGGTACGGAAAATTATTCTCAGCCGACCTGCTGTAGAAGCCGGCGAAAAACTTGGTTTCTTGCCCGGCGATATGAAAGAAAAAATTGACCCGTATTTGCAACCGCTTTACGATGCGCTTGAAGATATGATTCCGCCATTGAAGTTGAAGGATTACATTGAGCGCAACGTGATACAAATTGCACCGCTTGCGTTTATGCGCGGTCGCACGCTAAACGATGCCGTGGTAATTCTCGACGAGGCGCAAAACACCACCACCGCGCAAATCAAGATGTTTCTTACCCGAATGGGTTTCAACAGCAAAATGATTATCACGGGCGATGTTACGCAGATTGATCTGCCCATTTCGCAAAAATCGGGACTAATTGACGCGCAGGCAATTTTGAAATCGGTAAAAGGCATTTCCAACATCGAGTTTAATGTGAAGGATATTGTAAGGCATAAATTGGTGCAGGCGATTGTGGAGGCGTATGGGAAGAATGATAAAAAACGGAAAGAGGCAAAAAAGTCGATTTTGGGGAATTGAAACCGCCAAAATTGATTGAATTTAGTGAATTGAATTCACTGAAATTGATTGAATTTGGAGAATAGAAAAAAATAATATGAATTAAATGGCTTGGAAAGCCATTTAATTCATAACCGCATACAAGCATAGCGCAGTTTGCGGTAAAACAACAATACAAAATCTGTCTGAAAGGCAGGACAACAGCAAAATTAAAATCTTGCCTTTTCAGGCAAATATGGTATTTTTGCGTTTTACCGCAGGTCGCTGACACTGCGGTTATGAAAATTAAGCCTTTCAGGCAAAAGACAAAAACAAAAAAATATGAAAAAAATAACCATTATATTTATATGTTTAATTTGCACTTGCAATATTTTTGCACAAAATTCAGCATTATCCGAATTTGACTTAAACTTTAAATTAGATTCTATATTGGCAGAAAGCGATTTATTATACAAATATGAAAAGTCTGCGTGGCTTTCTACCGATTATGCTGTTGGAAATCCTTTTATTCGAGAAAAAATGGGCAGACAACATTTTACTTACGAATATTCTGACGGCATCAAAACAATTATTTTAAATAGCGAACACGATAAAGTTGTTGCAGAATACCATTTCAAGAATAATTTTGATGCGCTGGATTCTTATTCAGTAATAGAAAGAAATCTTACAGAATTAGAATCAAAACTTATATCTACTCGAAATAATATCCTTAACAAAATTATTTCAGAACGTAAATACGACATTTTTAGTCCAATTCCTCGAGGATTTGCGTTGAATTTTGTTTTAATTCCATTTGGCGAAAAATATAAATTTTATATTCTAACAGGTACAACACTTAATAAAATAATACCATTTGGAAATGATTTTCTTTTCATAACAGACCAAGACGGCAATGTGGAAAGTTGGCAAAAATTTCATTCGCGATTTCTTGCTATGCAAACAGAAATTGACGGAGAAAAGGTGCTTAACTCTATTCATTCTCATTTGGAAACAACTCCGTTTATCACAGCCACAGAAATCGCAACTTTCAAATTGTACGCGCCATTATATGATATTCCTTCGTTTTCTATTCTATCAACAGCGTTATGACTTATGATTTGCAAACCGATAAAATTGTTGTAAAAGATATAAAAAACGAATAATGATGAACGAACTTCCCACAATAATAAACAGCATACCAACCGACAAAAACGCAACCGAACAACGTCGTAAAATAGTACAAAATACTTATCTTGAATTATTGGAACGCTTGCAACGAACAAAAGGGAAAAAGACCATTTTTAATGATTTTTTAGGAGTTGATGTATATGTTTTGATGCGTGAAAGTAGAAAAAAGGCGAGTAATAGCAGTACAAAACATTGGCAATCGACTTATGCAGTAAAAAATCTTGAAAAGATAATCAAAAATGCCAAACCTTTGCCCGATGTTCCGATTTATAAAACACCTAAAAACACAGGAAAACAAAAAGAGTTTAATTATGTAAATTTGGCGACTTTATTTTATGAATTTAAAAGTAAAGAGCTTGATTATATGAATTTTACCGTAAAACTGACATTAGGAATTAAAAACGACGGTCGGCATATTCAATATAGCATCAGCAAAGTAGAAGTACAATTTTTAGAAAAGAAAAACACCTTGTAATAAAAGTCGTCGAGCAATGCAAGCGCTTATACAAGGTGTAAATTTCTAATGCAAAGATAAAACAAATTTTTCAGATACGCAAATAGATAATCAATAAATTATAAAAAAATGAATGCACTAACAAAAACCAACTTCCATTTCGATGGACAAAAAAAAGTATATCACGGCAAAGTACGCGATGTATACACAGTGAAAAACGACTTGCTCGTGATGGTCGTAACCGACCGTATTTCGGCATTTGATGTCGTGTTGCCGAAGGGAATTCCTTACAAAGGGCAAATGTTGAATCAGATAGCGTCGAAATTCCTTGATGCCACTGCCGACATTGTGCCGAATTGGAAACTCGCAACGCCCGACCCAATGGTAACCGTAGGCTTGTTCTGCGAAGGCTTTCCCGTGGAAATGATTGTGCGCGGTTACCTTTGCGGAAGCGCGTGGCGGACATACCAAAAAGGCGTGCGCGAAATTTGCGGTGTGAAAATTCCCGATGGAATGCGCGAAAACCAAGCATTCCCAACGCCGATTATCACGCCGACAACCAAAGCTGAACAAGGTTTGCACGATGAAGATATTTCGCGTGAAGAAATCTTGGCACAAGGATTGGTGTCGAAAGAAGACTACGAAATGCTGGAAAAATACACGATGGAACTTTTCCTGCGTGGTACAGAAATGGCAAAAGAGCGCGGTCTGATTCTCGTTGATACCAAATACGAATTTGGCAAACGCGATGGCAAAATTTACTTGATTGACGAAATTCACACGCCCGATTCTTCGCGTTATTTCTACGCCGACAGTTATGCAGAATTATTTGAAAAAGGTGAACCGCAAAAACAACTTTCAAAAGAATTTGTACGCGAGTGGCTTATGGCAAACGGCTTTCAAGGAAAAGAAGGTCAGCAAGTTCCCGAAATGACCGACGAAATTGTAAACGGAATTAGCGAAAGATATATTGAGTTATTTGAAAATATTGCAGACGAGAAATTTGTAAAAGCGGATATTAGCAATATTGAAGAGCGGATTGAGAAAAATGTTACCGAATATTTGAAAACAGTGTAATTTAGCGCTATGTAATACGTAATAAATAAGGCAGATGATTGGCATCTGCCTTATTCTTTTTCCTGTTATACACTTTTTTCGACGGCACGATTTTTTGGTAATTAATCGGCTTGCCATAAGCCTCGATTTCTTCCTCGCGACTCCTTTTGCGTGAGGCTTTTACAATGTCCATCACGTTTTTTTGTTTGCTGTTTTTCATTTGGTTAGCATTTTTTTCGCCATACAAAAGTAATATTTTTTGCGGAGAATACATATTTTTCTTACATTTGCCCTACAAACTTTTACGATTTACCGCGTATGAAAAAAATAGCCATATTATCGTCGAGCATCAGAGATGGAGAGCGAATGAGCCATCGCGTTGCACTGTTTTTGAAGAAATATTTTGAAGAAAAACAATTGGCAGAAATTGTCTTTCTCGATTTGAAAGCATACAATTTTCCGTTGTTTACCGAACGGTTGGCGTTTCAAAAAGAGCCGTTGCCGAGCCTGTTGGATTTTACCGAAAAATTCAACAATATTGATGCGCTGATTATTGTAACGCCCGTTTATAACAGCAGTTTTCCGGCATCGTTGAAAAACGTCATAGACCTTTATTTTAACGAATGGAAACATAAAATTGTCGCCGTTTCTACGGTAACGAGCGGTATGGTTTCCGCGCTCATAACGGCAAAAGAAGTGCAGGCGGTTATGCTCAAACTTGGTGCCATTGTTTCGCCAACGGCTTTTACCGTTATAAATACGGCAAATGAATACGATGCCGACGGAAACGCCGTGAACTCTGAAAACACGGAGAAATTACTAAAACCGTTTGTGGATGATTTGAATTTTTTGGTAGAAAAGATATTAAATAAATGAGCGATTTAAAATACACTGCCCGAAGAAATAAATTAGTAGAAGAGTTGCGCAAAAAAGGCATCACAAACGAAAAAGTGTTAAGCGCTATTAGTATCGTTCCGCGACATTTGTTTTTCGAGAAATCCATAGTCGAATATGCATACGACGACAAGGCGTATCCAATCAAAGCTGGACAAACCATTTCACAGCCGTACACGGTAGCTTTTCAGTCGCAGTTGTTGCAGGTAAAACAAGGCGACAGAATTTTGGAAATCGGCACAGGTTCGGGTTATCAATGCGCTGTGTTGTTGGAATTAGGCGCAAAAGTGTATAGCATTGAGCGTCAAGAAGAATTATTTAATACAACATATAAATTACTGCACGATTTGAAATACCGCCCGACTATGAAGTTTGGCGACGGCTATAAAGGCTGGCAAGGATATGCGCCGTTCGACAAAATAATTATCACGGCATCTCCACCCGAAATTCCAAAAGAATTGCTGAATCAATTGGCTGTTGGCGGATGTATGGTTTTGCCGGTAGGTGAGGGCAGAAACCAAGAAATGATTCGCATACAAAAAATTTCGGAAACAGAATTTTCGACCGAAAATTTTGGTAACTTTGCGTTTGTACCGATGCTGAAAGGAATAAGTTAAGTAATATATTTCCCACAAATTCACAAAGTTTTCTTTGTGAATTTTGTGCCTTTGTGGGAAACAAATAATGAATTATGATAAAAGTAAAAACATTTGTATTCAATCCATTTCAAGAAAACACGTATTTGCTATACGACGAAACAAAAGAGTGTGTAATAATCGATTGCGGTTGTTTGTTTGACAACGAAAAAGCGGAGTTGAAAAACTTTATTTCCGAAAATGGTTTAAAACCTAAACGATTGCTAGATACACATTTGCATATCGACCATGCGCTCGGCAATCGATTTGTGTACGAAGAATACGGCTTGAAACCCGAAGGACATCAAGCCGACGAATTTCTGATTAATCAAATGAAAGTGCAGGCAGAAATGTTTGGTATGCCGATGAAAGACGAACCGATTGCGCTTGGAAATTACTTGCAAGAAGGCGATAAAATTACATTTGGCAATTCGGAATTGGAGATTTTGCACGTTCCCGGACATTCGCCCGGAAGTTTGGTTTATTATGCCAAAGCAGAAAAAATGCTCTTTGTGGGCGATGTGTTGTTCCGCGAATGTATCGGCAGAACAGATTTACCCAAAGGAAATCACGCCGATTTGATACGAAATATTCAGCAAAAATTATTGATATTGCCCGATGAAACCGTTGTTTTTTGTGGACATTACGAAACAACTACTATCGGACACGAAAAACAGTTTAATCCTTACTTATAATTTACGATTTTAGATTGACGATTGGCTAACGCAACGTAAATCTAAAATCCCAAATCGTAAATCTAAAATGTCCAATACTTTAGTCGTCATACTTGGTCCGACAGGCGTAGGAAAAACCGCATTGAGTTTTCGCTTGGCGCGGTTGTTGAACACGCCGATTATTTCGTCGGATTCGCGTCAGCTTTACCGAGGACTTGAAATCGGTACTGCCTCGCCGTCGGCGGAAGAGCAAAAGCTGATAAAACACCATTTCATAGGTACTCTTGATGTTACGGATTATTACAACGCATTTCAATTTGAAACCGATGTATTGCAATTATTGGAAACGGAAATTTTTCCAAAAAATCCGAATGCGCTAATGGTTGGCGGTTCAATGATGTACATAGATGCTGTGTGCAACGGAATAGACGATATTCCGAGCGTTGACGAAACGATACGGAAAGATTTACTCGAACGACTTGAAAGCGAAGGACTTGATTCGCTCCGAATGCAGTTAAAAATACTTGACCCGGATTATTACGCCGAAGTAGACTTAAAAAATCACAAGCGCATTCTTCACGCATTGGAAATCTGCTTGATGTCGGGCAAGCCGTATTCTTTTTTCAGAACGAAACAGACGAAAAAACGACCGTTCAATATTCTGAAAATTGGCTTGAATCGTCCTCGTGAAGAATTGTACGAAAGAATAAATTTGCGTGTGAACGAAATGATTAAACAA
>Ga0099364_10003689_pt1 | contig 23613 bp, 14 predicted proteins | sample TergutTh196P3_FD_73070 | JGI IMG/M metagenome (GOLD analysis project Ga0099364, IMG submission 73070) | Microcerotermes parvus P3 segment gut microbial communities from Pointe-Noire, Republic of the Congo - Th196 P3 | ecosystem: Host-associated > Arthropoda: Insects > Digestive system > Gut ...
TATCGGCAAAACTATGTTTGCAGGAGTAACAGTAATGCTGTCCATCGTTGTTGCCGCCGCTGTGGGGTTGGCGACAATTGCCGCGCCGGGCGCCTTTGTGATAGAAACACCAGTGATTGTGCTGGCAGCCGGTACTGTGTAGTTACTTCCATTAGCGCCGTCAAGAGAGGTGTATGTAACAGTTATCTGGTTTGCTAACGGTACTGTCGCATCATTGAAAGCTGCCGTAAAGAATACTTCTACAGCGTCATCGTCATGTAACAATACCAAATCGCCTTCTTCTATCTCTGCCGGTGAAACGGCGGTTGTACCATCGTATACTTTTTCCCCGATATACTCTGCGGGGCCTATAAGTATCTGTACCGCTGTTACCTGTCCTGTTACACTCACTGCGTTCGGCTGTAAGATGTAATGCGCCGCACGTGCGCCGCCTAATTCTCCGCCCGTGATTGTTATAGCCTTGCCTTCTCCTGCGTGCCTGTCTTCATAAACGGCGCTTGTAAACGCAAAGGTTACTACATCACTGCCAACCAGGCCGCCTACTACGCCTGTACCGGTAATCGTTACATTTGTTTCACCGTTATACGGTCTTGTCGCTGCAGTAAGGCCGGTTATATTGGTAACAGGTTTTTGGCTTACAGTAAGCGTATAAGAAGCAGTGGCAGAAGCATATTCGCCGACCGCCGCTTTATTCGCTGTTATTATCGCTGTTCCTGCTCCGGTTATGGTAACTTCACCTGTTGTACCGTTTACAGTTGCAACTTCTGTGTTGCCGCTGGTATAGGTAATTGCACCGCCGCTTACTCCGGCGTCGTCTATCGCTCTGATAAAGGCTGCATCTCCGTATGTCTTGGATACGCCTTCTGTACTATCAAAGGCTATCGGATCTTCGGTACTATCTGTATGCGTAAATGTGCCGATGATGGTTATTACACCTTCTCCGGACGCATCATCTGCATTTATAGTGTATTCTATTGTTCCGTCTCCGGCCTCTATTACTTCGTCAAGGCCTGCCACACCAGTGAATACAAGTTTGTTAACTCCTGACAAATCGGCAACCGTATAATTAAGCGTAACTGTTGCACCAGCAAGACCAAATACGGGGGTTGCCGTAAGAGTATCGCCATCTAAATTATTAATAAGGTTTACAGCGATTTCATACGGGACAACCTGGCCGTTTACTGTAGGATTGAAAGTAGGATCTGTAACTTCGTGGCCTACTTCAAGTGTAATTATCTTACCGGCATCGCTGCCCTTTATTGTATATGACGGGTCGGACGAGTCGGTTGAGACAGTTTCATCTCCCGCTCTCCATATATACCTATATGGTTCGGCGGCTCCTGTTATTTCGCTTACGTCTGCTGTAAGCGTCTCGCCTATTCTGTAGTTAACAGCTCCGGTTATTGCAACTTCGCCACTAAGAACCCTTCCCGTGGATACGGCAAAATTTTCTACATTAAAGGTATGAGCCGCCTTGGTTTCCATTCCTGAATAGATATGCACAAGGCCGGCCCATGTAGCTGTTCTGCTGCCAGCGGCATTTACAACAACGTCTAACAAATAATAACCGGGCTTTAATGGCACTGAGCCTGACATTTTTCCGTCTTCAAGAAGGTTTACAGACGCACTGGAAGCTAATGTTCCTCCATTAGCTGCATCATAAGGCCTAAGCCTGAGTGTGGCGGAACTAATTGCCCCCGTCCCTTCCGGGATAACGATAGTATAGGTAAATACACCGTCGATTTCGTTATTTTTAATACCGGTTACTAAATTAATATTGGCATTTATTAAGCCGCCGCTTTCAACGGTAATCTCTGTCTGCCCATTGGCAGCTTCGTGTTCATTGCCATTGATTGTAACATACCCTCTTGCATCTACCATCCACTCTCCAACTGCAAGCGTAATAGTATGGGTATCTTCGTTCTGGATGGCTGCAGCATCAAGAGTTAAGAAAGGAGGCTCATCAGGATCATAAGCAACAGTGTCACTTGTAAAAGTTAATACGATACGTGTAAACACGAATATATTCTGAATATCATCGGGCTGAAATGTCCGTGCAGCCGATACCGTACCCAGTGTAATTGCAACGCTGCCCACGGCGGTGTTTTCATCGTAGGGAGTATTCGCTGAATTTTTTAAGTCCAAAAGTAGTGGATTGGTACATCCGCTCTGGAAAAAAGCAAACAGCAAACTTAATGTTAACAGCCTGAATACCGTTAACGATAATCTTTTTTTCGTCTTTTTCATCGTTCTCCTCCTAATTTAAAACCGTAAAATATACATTTGCGGAATAAGGTATACCGTCCTTAGTGGCAATAACCATTAAATGATGCTCTCCCTGAGTAAAATCAATGGCCCTTATCGTAAAGGTACGTGCATTTTCCCCTGCCACTATTTCCGCGCCTATAACCCAACTGTACATGGTAAACCCTTCATCTGCTGTAAAAGTCACAACGTCCCCCGCGTTAAGATTAAACCCAACATTGCCTGTAATGGTTAAGGTTGATCCTCCAAGATCGGGGATATTAGTAGTAATGTTCAATGTAAGCCCCTGATTTACTTCTTCCACAACCGTCATGATCATCGCACTGACAGAATGCACACCTGTATTGTAGTTGTCGCTTACACGGGAGCGTGCAAACAGGTAGTAACCCGTGCCGCCGGATAATCCGGTAAAGGTTCTATCAAGCCGCCATTCACTTTCCGCTGTCGGCGGTGTAGTTGTATCCGAGATGGCATACTCAATATCCTGCCCGGTTGAAGTAAGCAGATTTACTGGATTAGAAGTAATGCTTTCAAATGTATAGGAAAGCATCGTTGGTACTTCAACAGCCGAACCGGCTGCTCTGGTGATGGTACCGGGAATCTCAAAATTGGCAGGCGGGATGTAGTTATGTGCATCAGTTCCGCTAATGGTTGTAACAACAGTAATTAAGGTCGCAGTTGGCACGTTCATACTGTTATATGTCGCTGTAATTGTTACAGTTACCGTATCTCCCTGTACTATATTGTTCACTTCACCGCCGGTGAAATTCGCAATGTTATTATTGTTGAACGTTTTCGTTGTAGTAACATTCAGGGCGTTTCTTGTAAGCTGCAACTGACGGACATTTCCCCGTAATGTAGGCGGTGCAGCCAGACTATAGTTGCCTGCGGCAGAACCTCCCAGCCTCCAGTTGGTAAAGATAACAAGTTTATCATTACCTTCATCCTTATCCTCAAAAACAGTACCATCATGTTCGAAGGTTACGTTACCGGTATCAGCGGTAATTATGTTATTCACCACTGGCGTGCCTGTTACTACGGCATTAACACCGCCGTTGTAATCCCTGGCTACTGGTGCAACTAAACCTGTTATGGTTACAGGTCTTTGAGTAACAGTAAGGGTATAACTGGCATTGGCTCCTTCATACGCAATGTCCGCCGCTTTTGTGGCGGTTATTACGGTAGTTCCAACCTTTAGTACGGTTACTGCACCGGTATTGGTCACCGTTGCAACAGCAGGATCGCTGCTTGCGTAGGTAATTGAACCCGTGCCGCTTCCGGTATTTGTAAGGGCTCTTGTAAATATATTATTATCATTGCCGTAAATTCTGGTTACGTTGTCTGTATTAACAAACCCAATGTTGTCTCCAGCCAACGCTTCATGGTTAAATGCAGCATTAATTGTGATAACGCCATTCGTTGCATCGGCTACGGCTATGTTATACATCCTTGTGCCTGTTCCTGCGGCTGGTACCAGAGCAATGGCCGCGGCAACACCGCTGAAACTAAGCTCGTTAATTCCGCTAACAGAGGCGACCGTGTAATCCAGCGTGATAGAGGTTCCAACAGCGCCAAATTCGGGTGTACGTGTAATAGAGTCTCCCGTATCATTACTGGTAATATTCAGTACAACTTCATAGGGTACTGCAAGGCCTGTCGCCGTAATAGAGCCTGTCGCAACCTCATGGGTTACATCGCAGGAGATAATGCTTCCGGCATCCGCGCCCGTTATTGTGTAGGTTGCGCCGGTTGCTCCGGTAATATTACTGCCGCCCCGTCTCCACTGATAATTATACGGAAGAGCAGCCCCTGTTATTGCACTCACATTAACGCCAAGTTCTTCGCCTATTCTGTAGTTAGTAGCGCCTGTTATTGCCGCTTCGCCGCCAAGCATTCTCTGTGCGGCGGTAAAGTCAGTGCTTATAAAGGTAATGTTTGCTTCAGTTTCCCTTCCTGAATAGATGTGAACCATGTCCATTTTGTAGGCTCCTCTATTCTGGTTATCGTACGCATGAACGTTTAACAAGTAGAAGCCGGGCTGTAGTTCTATAGAGCCTGTTCGTGTATTGATAATATTCCTTGTAATAGGATCGCCGGAAGTTCCGGTAACGGCATCAAAGCTGGTTAAAGAAAGGGCGCCGATAGAGCTTAACTGAACTTCGTTGGGAAAAGAAATATCATAGTTGAATATACCGGGCAGCCCTTCAAGAACGCCTGTTTCCAAAGCAATTGACCTTTGCAAATCATCATCACGGGCAACATCAATATCAATTGATCCGTGAGCGGCTTTGTATGAAACCTCGTTTATTGTAATATACCCTTCAGCGGTTATAGTCCATTGTCCCACTTCCAGATCCGTCTGATATTCCGCCTGTCCGCCTTCTGTAATATCCTCTACTTCTATAGTCTGATCCAGATCATCGTTTCTAAGCACAAGATCTATACGGTCAAATTCGGATAACTCTGTTATGTCGTCAGGACGCAGTGTCCGCTCTCCGCTCAGGGTTCCTATTGTAATAGTAACCCTGCCCGTACCGGCCTCGCCGGAATTAACTTCCGGCTTTCCAAATTCCATAAAAGCATCGGAACAGCCGCTTATAAGAAAAGCAATTACAAGAGTTAAACTTATAAGAGTTAAACTCGTAAGCTTTCCTGCTTTTTTAAACAAGTTAATTTTCTTTGTTTTCCTGTAAATATTCATGGCAATCTCCTAATCCACAACCGTTAAAGTTATTATCCGTGAATACGGAACACTTCCGCTGTTAACAATCACCGTTATCTGGTATGTTCCCTGTGTATAGTTAATACCGTTTAACGTCAGACTGCTCTGATTTTTGGCCGAAGTTATTTCCGCGCCGCCTACATACCACGTATAACCTGTATAAGTACCGGCCACCGCTATGGTAATGCTTTCGCCTGCATTCACAGAAAGAGAAGCAGGGTTATTAGTAAAGCTGATAATTTGATCGTCAACGTTGCTGGTAATTGTAAAGGTAAGATCCAAAGCTCCTTCTTCCGCCGAAGTCGGAACAGGTGTTGTGCTTGTCCGTACCTCACCTGCAAAGTAATTTGCATTTTCCTGTGAGCGGGCAAAGATGTAGTAAGGTGTCTTTGGCGCTAAACCGCTAAAGATTAAACCTGTCTGCCAGCCTGTAGTTGGCGTCACATTAGTTGTAGAGACGGCATATTCGGCAACCTGCTGGTATTCAGTTATCCCTAATAAGGGTGCAGCTACGGTTAACGCGGTTACAGTTATACTGTCGTGAGTAATGCTGCTTGGCGGCGGCATCGCACCTGCGGGAGTAAGAACCGCACCTGTCGCCTTGGTAATGGAAACACCTTCATCAATAGTGCGAGGTAAAGGCGGCAAATAGTTACCGGCATGAGTTCCGCTGATGCTGAACGTAATCTCGATACTGTCTGCATCTGCAACATTAGGTGAATCAAACAGCAGAGTTCCTGCTAAATTTACCGTATCGGGAGTTCCAACTGCGTTGGACTGCAAGTTTTCAATTAAGGTGTTAAGGTCAAAACCCGCATTAAACGCTGCAGTGGCGGTACCGTTGTATGCTCTGGTTAGCACTACATACGAAGCCGGATCGCTAATGGTTAATATGAGCGCCGTGATATTTGCCGTAACGCTAGTCGGCTGCCCTTCAAGGATATAGTTGGGTGCAGAGTTGCCGCCCAGCGAGTAACCGGAGAAGTTAACGGTTATGCCGTTGCCGACATTCCTGCTTACAAACGAAGCCGTCCCGTGATTGAGCGTTAACGTGGCAGCGTCTCCATCAAGTCTGCCTTCCAGTACTGCTGTACCTAAAACGTCCGCTGTTGTAAGGCCGTTGTACTCCTTATTATCCGCATAAAGACCGGTTATGGTTACGGGCCTTTGCGCAACAATAAGCTGGTAAGTGGCCGTAGCATCTGCGTATATACCATCACTCGGTTTTTCAGCGGTTATCCAGGCGGTTCCGGCTGCATGTATAGTTACTGTACCATTCGCATCTACCGTTGCGACATCTTCGTTATCGCTGCTATAGGTGATTGTTCCTGAGCCTTCGCCCTCATCTGTAATGGGTTTGTCAAACGGTTCCTCGCCGTATATTTTTTCCACTGCATGATTATCGTCAAACGCTATATCGTCAAACTCATGTTCCGAATGTTGGAAAGTAGCGTTGATAGTAATAACGCCGCCGACTGCATCGCCTGCATTTACGGTATAAGAAGTATCACCACTGCCTGCTTCTCCTATCTGCTCAATATCTACACCGCTAAAGGTAAGCCTGTTTCTAACATCAGCATTAGCGACCGTATAACTGAGGGTGATGGTGTCACCAACAAGGCCCGTATCCTGCGAAAGTGTAAGAGAATCTGTTCCCGTGGCTCCAGTAACATGAAGTACAATAGTATACGGCACTGCTTCTGTGAAGATTGCAATAATTTCACCGTCTGCGTTAGGATGGGTAACAACACATCTGAGAATTCCTCCCACATCGGCGCCGCGTATAGTATAGTTTTCCCCTTGACGTAAAGCAACTGGAATAGTACCGTTATCCCGCTGCCATTCATAAGTAAATCCGGTGTGCCCTCCAACGCCTGTTATGCTGCCGGTTTGGACATAAAGGGTTTCTCCTATTTTGTTCGTACCGGTAATTGTTGCAGTACCGTCAAGTAGTCTTACAGTGTCGGTGAATTGGGTTTCTGTAAAAACAGGGGATGCAACGGTTTCTCTCCCTGAATAAATGTGAACAATCTGGCTCGAGCTTACTGTTTTTCCGTTGCCTACTGCTTTAATGCGCAAATAATAGTAGCCTGGGTCTAATTTCTCTGAACCTTTCTCATTGCCTTCCACGGTAAGATCTTCAACATCAAAAACTTTACCTAATGAACCATAGTCCACATAAACATCAAAGGGGGTTATCTCAAGGAATGCACTGGTAAGGGTAATTTCTTCGGGGAAGGTGATGTCATAACTGAACACCCCGGGAAGCCCGTCAAGAACGCCTGTTAATAAATCAATGTTTTGTACTGCGCCTGCGGAGGTAACATCGACTAAGGCCTGTCCGTTTGCAGCTTCGTAGTCAGTCCCGCCAATATTGATAAACCCTTTAACTGTTATAGTCCATTCTTTTACCTCAAGTTCTGTTTGGTAGGTAAAAGTTCCAGATAACTCGACTTTCTCAAAACGTTCCGTATCAGGATCATCCTCGCTGTTATCAAACTCCAGCGTTATGTAATCAAATACGGTTAAATCCTGTATATCGTCCGGGCGCAGAGTTCTTCCTGCGCCTGCGGCCCCGATTGTAATTATAACGTTACCCCTGGCAGCATTACCGAGGGTAACATTATCACCAGCCGCTTCCAGGAAATGATCCATACAACCGGTCATAAGGAAAGCGGCAATAAAAAATAAAAATACTATCTTTGATATTTTCATAACAAACTCCTAATCTGTAACCGTAAAGGTGATTTCCCTGGAATAAGGAATACCATTTCTTTGCACTATTACCAGAAGATTATGGTCTCCTTCAGTAAACTCTATACCGTTTATAGTAAAGTTCCCGTTCTGGACAATTGCTCCTTGCCGAACTATTGTGTCGTCAATAATCCACGTATAGTAGGAATAGACGCCATCTACCGTTATGGTAAAGGACTCAATGGCGCTCACTTCAAAATGACTGTCCCCTGTAAGTTGAACCACTTCATTGGCTGCATTGGTAATCGTAAAAGTAAGTTCCAGGCTGGACATTTCCTCAATGGTTGGGATCAACTCGCTCCTTACCCTAGTCGCCTGCGTACCTGCATTGTAGTTGTCAGATATCATTGATCTGGCAAACACGTAATAGCCGGTTTTGGGCTCTAAATTGTCAAAGGTTATCCCGAGCTGCCAGGCTAAGTTTGCGTCTGTGGGAGCCGCTTCCTGCGAGATAGCGTATTCGACAACCTGCTCATCGAACATGGGCGATGCCGGAGCTACTACGGTAAGTACTTCAACAGTTATGCTGTTATGTGTTACATGGGTAGCTACCGGAATACCGTCAACTGCCGCTCCCGGCGCTCTGTTAATGGTACCGGTCAGAGACGTGTCGTTTACCGGCTTAATGTAATTGTCTTCCTGAGCCCCGCTGATACTATAAACAATCGTTATTTGTTTGCCTTCTCCCGCAACAGGAGTATCAAAAGTTGCCGTATATGCGAGGAATACAGAATCAGTACCTATAATGTTTGTAAAAGAACCTATTACGATACCGCCGGTTGGCGCAGTGGTTGTACCATTGTATGCTCTCGTTGCCGTTCCGGTTGGCGCGCTTACGGTTAGCTGTAATTGTGTTATATTCGCCGTATCGTCTGCAGGCTGTGCGGTCAGTATGTAATTCTCCGCCTTATCGCCTGTCAAAGCCCACCCGGTGAAACTGACCGTTTTGTTATCGCCTGCATCTCTGGTATCAAACAGGGCTGTTCCGGTAACTATAGTAACGTCATCATCATCACCGGCGAATACGTTGGTTAGTACAGGAATGCCTAAAACTACGGCAACTCTATCCCCGTTATAAACCTTATCGTCTGCGGAAATGCCGGTTATGGTTACAGGCCTTTGTTCAACGGTAAGCTCATAAGAAGCATCTGCCCCCGTATGATCATCATCCGCTGCTTTTAAGGCGGTTATCGTTGCAGTTCCAACCTTTAGTACGGTTACTTCTCCGATGTTATTCACCGTTGCAACAGTTTCATCGCTGCTTTCGTAGGTAACTAAGCCTGAACCGGCTCCGGTTGCCGTAAGGGCTTTGGTAAATGTATTACCGTCATCGCCGTATGTTACGGTTAGCTCCGTTATGTCAAATGTTATCGTGTCCTCGATTAAATCCGCATGGATAAATGTGGCCGTAATAGTGATTACACCGTCCTCTGCATCACTTACATTTATGACATAGGGCCTTGTTCCGGTTATCTGGTCTACAGAGCTTTCTACCTTTGTAATTTCATCTTCCGTACCGCTGAATACAAGCTGGTACTTGTCATGAAGAACTGTAATCGTATAATTCAGCGTTATTTGATCTCCTTCATGGCCGAAGGCCGGTACTGCCGTTACGGTGTCCTCGGCTTCTTCATCAACAAGCTCTATTTCAATCTCATAAGGCACTCTCCCGCCCGTAGCGATTATTTCACCGTCCGCCTCGGCGTGGGTTATAACAACTCTTATTACCTTGCCGACATCGCCGCTGGTTATAGTGTAGGTCGTTCCGTTTTCACCGGAAATATCCACTCCGTCCAACTGCCAACGGTAATCGTATGTACCGGCAACGCCAACGCCTGTTATGTCGCTTACATCAAGACCAAGTATTTCGCCTATACGGTAATCTGCCGTACCGGTTATAGAAGCTGAACCTTCCAGCTTCCTTCGGGCATCGCTAAAGTAAGATGTTTTAAACTCATATTCCGCTAAAGTTTCCTGACCGGAATAGATATGGAACAACTCTACCCACACGGCCTTTTTACCGGTATCGCTTTCAGCTTCGGCTTCCAGAATATAGTAGCCGGGCTGTAAATCGAACGTATCTTGCGGATTATCAAAGAGATCGTCTATTGTTATTACACCGTCTGTATCGTCTTCTATGCCGATAAAAACATCAAAAGGCGTTATTTTAAGAACGGCCTCTTTTATGTCAACTTCTGTAGAAAATTCTACATTATAACTGAATACACCGGGCAAACCGTCCAGAATACCTGTATATAAAGTAATAAGGATAAACTCGCCGCTGATGCCGGAAACGCTCGCAGAGGCGCTTCCGGTTGCGGCTTCGTAGTATTCATCGCCAAATAAAATATATCCTGTTACGCTTATATCCCACTGGCCAACCCCAAGTTCGCGGGTAAAACTGGTTTCCCCGCTTTCAAAATCGGCTTTTTCAAGGATCAGTTCATCGGTAATATCTCCTGCATCTGTACGGGTAAAATCAATTATTATACGATCAAAAACCGATATATCTACTATTCTATCAGGACGCAGGGTTCGCTCTTCCCCGCCTGCCTCCAGTGTAATGGTAACGCTGCCTGCGGCATCATTACTTTCCGCCCTGCCAAACTCCATCAGGCCGTTTGTACAACCGCTGTAGAGAAAGGCAATTATAAAACCTAAACTTAATATCTTCATTGTTTTCATGACATACCTCCTATTCTACAACCGTAAAATATATTCTCTGCGAATATGGAGCCGGGTTTCCTGCCCTATGGACAATTACCAGTACTTGATATTCTCCAACCGGATATTTTATGCCGTCTATTGTAATGCTATTGCCTGCTTCCGGCAGCGTTACTCCGTTTACAATCCACATAAAGCTTTCATATAAAGTGGCGTTGCTAACCGATATAGTCCGCGTATCGCCTGCACTTAATGGAGCAATAATGCCGGTTCCGGTAAAGGTGACGGTTTCGTATGTAACATTATTGGTTACGGTAAAACTCAGCGTCTCATCTGTTGTGTGTTCAAATGTTCTAATTGCCTCACTCATTACTCTGCTCGTTGTCGCACCTGCACTGTAGTTTTTGGATTGCGCTGATCTGGCAAACACATAATAATCTGTTAAGGCTGCCAAATTGCTAAAGACCAAACCGGCCTGCCATGTTAAGTTTGCGTTTGGACCAGGAGCCGAACTTGTTGAGATAGCGTATTCAACCGCCTGCTCATTGACCATGGGCAGTTCCGGCGCAACTACGCTGAGCGCACTAACATTTATTGTGTTATGTGTTACAGCAGACATTGTTGGAATACCGTCAACCACCGCTCCCGGCGCTCTGGTGATAGTACCTTCACGAGTATAGTCTACGGGTTTTATGTAATTGTCTACGTCATCGCCGCTAATGGAATAAACAATGGTTATTTCGTTTGCTCCCGTGTCTACTGCGTTTTCTGGCGTCAGCAGCACTTCAGCCGAAAGGAACGTTGCCGTGAGCAATGACACGGTTACATCGTCCGGCTGGCCTGCGTCATTAGACATCCTGTTTTGCAACGCCCCAATGGTTACTACCCCTGCTGCATTGTTAGTGCCATTGTATGCTCTTGTAAATGCGCCGGTCGGTGCATTTATTGTTAGCTGCAATGCTGTTATATCCGCCGTATCGCTTTCAGGCTGTAACAGAGTGTAGTTGTCCTTGTCTTCTCCGTCTAAAGACCACTGTGCAAAATTAACCGTTATGCCTTCTCCGACATTCCTATCTTCAAAGAAGGCCGTCCCTATAACTATAATTACATCATCATCGCAGAAGGTGTTTTCCAGTTCGGGTTCCCCTTCAAACTCGGCTGCTGTTTTACCGTCGTAGGTTTTACTCACGGCGGAAAGGCCGGTTATGGTTAAGGGCCTTGGATTAACGGTAAGATCGTAATAAGCTGTAGTATATTCATATTCGTCATCCGCCGCTTTTGTCGCAGTAATCCTGACCTGCCCTGCCTTGAATACGGTTACTTCCCCTGTATCTTCATCTACCTCTGCAATGTCCTCATCGCCGCTGGAATAGGTAATCGCTCCTGTACCTTCGCCAGTATTGACAACTGCCTTTATAAACGTATTATCGTTATCTCCGTATGTCATATTTTTTGCGGTATCTTCAAACTCTATCAGGTCAAGTTCTAAATCCGTATGGGTGAACTCAGCTTCAATGACTATTACGCCGTTTGCATCGGCATCATCTGCATTTACCGTGTATTCCCTTTCTCCGCTTCCCGCAATATCTACGGAGGATATTCCTCTGTTAAAAACAAGCTGGTTATTTACGCTGATATCATCAACAGTATACGTTATCGTTATAACCGTACCTGTTACGCCGAACTCAGGGGAGATTTCCACTGAGTCTTCTCCCTCTTTGCCGGTAACAACCAGTTCTATCTCATAAGAAATTTCTACAAGGCCTCTAAAGTCGCGCACCGTAAAGGTATGAATTGCTCTGGTTTCCTGCCCTGAATAAATGTGGACAAGTTCGGCCCACGCCGCTGTTTTTTCATCATCGCTTACGGCGTTAATGGTTAACAGATAGTAACCGGGCGCTAAGTCAAAAGAGCCGTCCGGCTCCTCGGAAAGGTCTATTCCTTCTTCATCGGTATCCCCGTTTCCGTTAAACGCGTCAAAGGGCGTTATCTTTAGAAAAGCATCTTCTACTTCAACTCCATCAGGAAAGCCGACATCGTAGCTGAATACCCCGTCTAACCCGTCAAAGATGCCTGTATACAGTTCTATCTCTGCCTTTGCTCCGGCGGCGGTAACTTCTATACTGGAACTCCCTCGGGCTGCTTCGTACTGCCTGCCGCCGATTTCGATATGTCCTGTTACGATGATGTCCCATTCTCCTATTCCAAGAGTAGTAGTAAAAACTGGTTCGCCGGAAAAATCATCTATGAGCAACGAGGCGGTTTCCTCTTCGTCATCTACATTCGTAAAGGAAAATTCTATTTTCTTAAAAACAGATAAATCGGTTATCTCGTCTGGCCGCAATGTTCGCCCTGCATTTCCTGTCTGCAGGGTAATCGTTACATTTCCGCCGTCTTCCGTTTTACTTTCCGGCTTGCCAAACTCCATAAGGCCGTTGGAACAACTGCCAAGGAGAAAAGCAATTATTATACTGAAACTTATTACCTTTAATGTTTTCATGTCGTATCTCCTACTTCACCGAGAAATATATATACCCGGAATAAGGAACTTCTTCCTTATAGACAATCACGAGTATCTGGTGCCTGTCGCCGGTACTGTATTCTGCAATTAACTCCGAACTGCTTATCGTAAGAACATTGCCTGTTTCAGATACTTTTATACCGTTAATAAGCCACGTATAACTGTCATAATCACCGCTTATTTCCAGCGTAAGTTCATCGCCGTTGTTAAGCTCAAGTTCTACTTCACTATCCATATCTGCAAAAATGATTGTTTCATCACCTATTTCACTGATAACAGTTATTGTGATTTCAAACTCTCCTTCCGTAGGCTCTGAATCCGTATGGATAAACACTGCCGTTATGGTGATAACGCCGTCTACGGCATCATCTGCATTTACGGTGTATTCCCTTGCGCCTTCTTCGGCTTCTTCTACAGCATCTATATTAAGATTGAAGATAAGCTGGTTATATTCGTTAATGCCGTCAACCGTATACGTTACTGTGATAACCGCATCTGCAAGGCCGAATTCAGGGGAGATTTCAACTGAGTCTTCTCCATCTTCGCCGGTAACAATCAGTTCTATCTCATAAGGCACTATTTCACCGGTTGCCGTTATTTCGCCGTTAACGTCATCGTGGGTTATTACGCAGGAGATTTCCTTGCCCGCATCGGAACTTTGTATTGTATAGGTTGCTTCGTCTGCACCATCAATATCCTCTCCATCTGTCTGCCACTGATAATTAAACGGAGCTTCGCCGCCGTTTATTCCGCTTACGTCAACGCCAAGTTCTTCGCCTATTCTGTAGTCTGTAAAGCCGGTGATAACCGCTTCTCCGTCTAGATAAATATCCGCCGTATGGATAAACGTTGCCGTAATTGTAATTACACCGTCTACGGCATCAACTGCGGCTATGGTGTATACCCTTGTGGTATTTGCCGCTTCGGTTACAGCAGTAATGCCGCCCGCCACTCCGGAGAATTCAAGCCGATTGGTTGCCTGGGTATTGGCAACCGAAATTATTATTGTAATAGGATCGCCGACAAGGCCGAAATCAGTTTCGAGGCTCGCTGCATCTCCTTCTGCTTTACCGTCTTCTTCAATAATTAGGTTTACATTATATGGTACAAATTCGCCGGTTGCCGTTATTTCTCCACCAACAATATCGTGGGTTATGGCACAGGTAATTCTCTTGCCTGCATCAGAACCTTCTATAATATAGGTTTCTTCTACAGCGCCGGTAATATTTTCCCCGTTTGCCTTCCATTGATATCTAAACGGGGCCGCGCCGCCGGTTATTCCGCTTACATCTACTCCAAGCTCTTCACCTATTCGGTAGTTTTCAGCGCCGGTTATTACCGCCGTACCTCCCAGAACAGGTTCCAAAGGGGGGCTTTTATCCGGGATAAGGGCAAGAATAAACGGGTTCGGACACGAAACAAGCAGCAGCAAAAATGCCGCTGCAAACAGGATTATTCCACCTTTCCTAATTTTCATTGTGTCCTCCTCTATTAAGGTCAAAATTAATGCCGGCTGTTAGACCCACCCCCCACATAAAGGGGTAGCCAAGACGAAGAGCCGGTTCCAAATACCATTTTTCACCCGGGAAAAACCTAAGTCCGGCTGCTACTCCGCCAAGAAAGGCCGGATAGGTTTCGCCTTCATAAAAAAACAAAACGCTTCCCAATTCCGCCTGGATAAATATATTTGCATTATCAAAGGGCTGAAACGGAAAGGTATAACGGAAAAACCCCTGCATTTCTAATGCGGTTAGGGAACCGACGCCTAAACTAAACCCTGCCTTTAACCCTGCATCAAATTGATCGTTAAGTTCCAAACCAACCGATAAAATGCCGCCGCCGCCTACACTTTCACGGGAATTGGCGTTAAGCTCCATGCCAAAGCCGCCATACATGCGATCAATGCCAAAAAGGCTGCCTATTGTGATAAAAAAGAAGATAAATGCTAATAAAAGGTGTTTTTTAAGATCGGGGGTTATGCCAGATAAGCGCCTAATTGTAAGGTAGGGGGGGGGGGGTCAAAAGTCATCAACAAAAGCGATGATTTTTTAAGTTTTACATAGTCTTTTGCCATACTGTATTTTCTCCTTGGAAATGTGGTATTTGGCCAGGAAGAACTAAGGAGGTATTAATAGACCATACATGAATTTTATTAGGTGTTTATATGATTGTCAAGATAATTTTTAAAAAAAACCGATAATTTTCTACGTTAATAGTTTTTTTTAACCGCTGAACACGCTGCAAAGGAAAAATCCTTCGCACAATATTCGTCTTTCTGCCCCTTACTTGGCACCCTCCCTGCCAAGCCTTACATGGGCCTACACACAGCAGCTAAAACCCTACCCTGTTTGCCTGCTTAATTGCCTTGAAAAACACTGTGTTTACAAGCATAGTATTACGCAAAATTAGTGAACATATTCTCCCTACTATGGAAGGAATACGCTCTCTGGCTCCCATTTAAAATTAAATTATCAACATAGCATCGCCGTAACTGAAAAAACGGTATTCTTCCCTAACAGCTTCGGCGTAACTTTCAAGAATCAATTCCCGTCCGGCAAATGCCGACACAAGCATTAACAGTGTAGAAAGCGGCGTGTGAAAATTGGTAAACAATGCGTCTACCGCTTTGAATTTATAACCGGGGTAAATAAAGATAGAAGTACTACCCTCCCCTCGTTTGAGTTTTCCTTCGCCCCAGGCGCTTTCCAAAGTACGAACACTGGTTGTCCCCACAGCAATTATTTTGCGGCCTTCATCCCTTGCCCTTTCAATTTGCCGCGCAGTTTCTTCCATAATAGTAAATCTTTCTTTGTGCATGACATGTCCTTCGATATTTTCGCTGCGTACCGGAAGGAAGGTTCCCAAACCAACATGCAAAGTAATATAAGCAGTTTCAATACCACATGAACTAATCCGCTCCATAATTTCATTTGTAAAATGAAGCCCTGCGGTAGGCGCTGCCGCAGATCCTGTTTCTTTCGCGTAGATCGTCTGATAACGCTGTGCATCTGCCGGGGTATCGCTGCGTTTTATGTAGGGCGGCAAAGGAATATGCCCGTACATTTCAAACCAGTCATCATCTATTGGACGGTCAAATTCCAGAAAACGAAACTCCCCTTCTTCGCCGACAATTTCAGCCCGGGCTGTTTCATTGCCCTCCGCATCGAAAAACGCAAAACATTGCCCGATTTTTCGCCGTTTGGCGCGCTGGACAAGGGTTTTCCATGTTTTTGAATGAGGAACGGGATGTGTACTGAAATCTCTCAAACCGGAAACCCCAGTCCCCGCTCTCTCCAAAAGCAAGAATTCAACTACCGCGCCGGTTCGCTCATTTATGCCAACAATACGAGCTTTGCGAACCTTTGTGTCATTAAAAACCAAAAGCGGCTTTTTCCCGGCAGGGTTTAAAAAACTCTCCCCGCAGAGAATTTCGGGCAGTTGCGCAATTATTCCGTGAGACCTTCTGCCCGTTACGCGATCAAGCGTCATAAGGCGGCTTTGTCCCCGCTTTTCGCTCGGGTACTGCGCGATTAAATGTTCGGGAAGCTCAAAGTTAAAATCACTTGTCAGCATATTATTCCCAAACTTTTAACCAAATAAATTTCCCTCGCTATTTCCAACGTTAGCTGTAAGACCCAGATGTCCATAGGCAAGGCTTGTTACCATCCTTCCCCTTGGAGTACGCTGTAAAAGCCCGGCCTGGATTAAGTACGGCTCGTAGTAATCTTCCAGGGTTTCAATAGACTCGCCTATGGAAATGGCAAGGGTTTCTGCCCCTACAGGGCCGCCCTTGTAACGTTCGACAATAATTTTAAGGATTTCCCGGTCCTGCCTTTCAAGGCCCAGTGAATCTATTTCCAGGCGCGACAACCCCGTCTGAACTACGGGCAGGGTGATAGAAGTTTCTCCGGCAAACTGGGCGAAATCCCTCATGCGCCGTAAAAGCCGGTTCACCACTCTAGGAGTACCTCTAGAAGACTCTGCCAATAAGGAGGCAGCGTCATTATCAATCCTGATATTCAAAAGCCCTGCGGAACGGCGGACAATGGCTTCCATATCTTCCTGTTCATAAAAAGAAAAACGGCACGTAATACCGAACCGGCTGATAAGCGGGCTTGAGACAACTCCCGCCTTGGTTGTCGCCCCCACAAGGGTAAATGGTTTAATGGCAATCCTAAGAGTTCTCGCCATTGGTCCCTGCCCTACAACCCAGTCAATTCCGTAGTCCTCCATCGCGATATACAACAGTTCTTCAATCGCGGGTTTAAGCCTGTGAATTTCGTCAATAAAAAAAACATCGCCTTTTTTCAGGTTGGTTAAAAGCCCCACCAAGTCCTTTGGTTTGTCCAGCGCGGGGGCGGAAGTCTGTACAAAACCTGTCGTCAGCTCATTCGCCACAATCTGGGCAAGGGTGGTTTTACCAAGCCCTGGAGGGCCAATCAAGAACAAATGATCCAGGCTTTCTTCTCGCTGTTTGGCAGTGGAAATAAAGACCGAAAGGTTTTCCTTCATCCCCTTTTGCCCCAAAAACTCGGACAAATACCGGGGGCGCAGAGCCATATCTCTTTCGTCATCGCCTTCTATCTGTTCTGGCCGCACAAGGCTTGTTTCTTTTTTTGCCATCAAGAAAACTATAGCCGGTTTTTCGCAATTTGGGAACAGAGAGACAAATGCGTTTCGGTTTTTTCACGCAGAGGGCGGAAAAGCAAGTACACCTTGGAATAGTTTCACTCAGTGGTGTCAAAAACCTTTTCACCCAGCTTTGAATGGTCTGGATTGATGGTTAAACGGTACTGTTCAAGGGCGCGTTTTTCGTTTTCCAGTCCGGGAAATGAATACAAAGTTTCACCTTTTGAATCTATCTCAATATCAGGATTCCAAATCGCTCCTAAAGTCTTAATTACCTTGTCTCCTGCACCGGTAAGGTTTTTTGGACGACATTCATCGGCTAAAGTTAAAAGTTGCTCTGTCTTGACGTTTTTAGGAGACGACCATATTCTGCCAAAACCAAGGCGTTTAAAGTTGGAAAGTTTTGTATCTTCATTTTCTTTAGTTTCCATGAATTTTCGTACAGACGGGATAATCCAGAAAAACAGGGAAAATGCGAACGGTACAATGCCAAGGATTGTCATAATTACCGCAGGCGGATTAGCGGTGAATAATTCCAGTAAAATATGGGTAAAGGCATAAAGATAGGATGCCGCCTGAGATTGAATATCGGAAACCAAAAGACCGGTAAAAAGTGAATGATATAAAAAATAAGAACCAAAGATAAGATTAACGGCATTTATAACAATAAACCATGCGTTCATGCTTTTTGAGTTTTCTGAAAATATTTTTAACCTGCGGACAGGCGGAGAAAGTTCTGCGAAGTTTTTAGAATCTGCACGCAGCAGCAGTTCGTCAAAACGGTAAACGATTGTTCCTTCTTCGGTAATCTCGGGGCTGCCGCCAAAACGGGTGCAGAAGGATAAAATTGATTCTTCTGCTTCGCGGCTGCCTTCTCCTGTAAACACCATGTATTCGGCAAGACAGATAACGCCCCTGTTTGCCTGTATGTAGCCTATAATTGCCCTTTCTTTTCGTTCTTCCCAGTCTCCGTTTGGATCGGTCTCGCCAAATATAAAAGAAAAAACTGCCTTGTGCATGGGGCGGCTCTGTTTTTTCTTCTGCGCAGCAGGATCGTAATCGTAATGCCTATAACGCGGACGGGTCATTTCCCTGATAAACCATATCCGCCAGATAATGCCGAACAAATTAAACCCGTAAGACCGGCTGCCCCTGTTGGACGATTTCGACTGAACAGCAACTGACAAGACTACGCTCGCCAGGGCAAGAATCAAAAACAGCACAAAATACCCTACAAGCATTAACACAATCCAAAACTTAAAAAGAAAAACCGCTGTTGCCTTTATTGCCGCAGAAAGAAATCGGGAAACTTTTCTGATAACTGCTCCCGCCCCCCGATAACGGCTTTTAAAATCATTTGGGAAAGTATACAGTATTTCTCCTGACTGCGTTACCTGCAAATGACTGGAGTACTCATCAGCCGCTCTGGGTAATAGTTCCCGAACTGTTGACAAGGGTAAGGCTGTAGCCGCACAGACATCGGCAACGGTAGCTCCCTTTTTCCGCTGTTTTAGGGAAAGAACGATTTTTTGGTAAGCGCCAGCCGTCTGGCGGCGTTTATTATCATTCACAGGCATAGTATACAGTAGTTTAAGAAAAATGAGAATTGTTGCAAATTTTTTCCATCATGTATTGACACTTTTTTCAGGATTTGCTATATTTTGGAAAGTTATCCCCTGTAGCTCAGCTGGCAGAGCAGGTGGCTGTTAACCACCTTGTCCGTGGTTCGAATCCGCGCGGGGGAGCTTTTAAGCCGTCCAATAGGACGGCTTATTTTTTGGGGTTTTGCGGATTCGAGCTTGGTAGCTTGTGGGGCTGGGTTCCGGACGCGCCGCTCGGGCTAAAGCCCTCTCGCATTTACTTGTCTTAGGACTGGCTTTTTTTATCTTCAGTTAGTTTTTTGATGTTTTTTGCAATGTAGGAAGAAAGGTATTTGCTCATAGCATCGCCCACATCTTCAAAAGCTGACTTTTTTGCGTTAGTTAATGCGGTAGACGGCTTGATTTCCTTGTAAAAAAGCTCGGTAGGGTCTACTCCAAGGGCAGAAGCCAGCTTATGTACTATTTTAGAGGAAGGAAATTTGTTTTTTGTCTCCAATAACCCTATGTATTTCGGTGAAGTTCCAGACTTTTCCGCTAATATGGCCTGACTCCATCCCCGATCATGCCGGAATTTCTTTATATTGGCGGCCAATACATCTCTAATATCCGTCATATCTATTAATTGACCCATTTTCTACAAACTCTATTTTAGTTTCCCCATCACTCAACCATCAAACAACCTACCGTAAATTCCTAGTATTTGCTTATTTTTTAAGGTACTTTATTTACACTGCCTTTATCATTTCTGGGTTATAGAATAGCGAATAAAATAAGGCTTGCATTGTATCCTGACTTTGTAATAACAGATGGATTCATGGGACTTATTAAATCAAAGATTTTTTGGCGATTTATCCCTCAGTTAATTGGTTCTTTTATTGGACTGATAATAGCAATGGGTATTGGATTGGCAACTTTTTAGGTACAGTTTTGGTTGCCATTTATTTTCTTTAAATAGGTTTATGAAACTTGTTTTCCTGAACTTCCAATCAGATTGTCCTTCACTTTCTGAACAACTTCCTTCTTTGTCCCAGTATGAATCTTTTGCTTTCAAAAAAAACCTAAATAATTGTATCCCATCAAAAAATGTGATATTACTCTTGACATATTATCCGAGGTTTGTATGGATATTAATTTATGTCATCGAATTGGCAAAATTAGGCTGGAGAAAGGGCTAAACAAGAGGGAATTCGCTGATATTTTGGAGATTCCCGGCAGCATTATTAGTGATATTGAAAACTGTAAAAGAGAGATGTATACACGCCATATATTGTTATGGGCCATATTTATACATCCACAGGTTGATAATCTATCCTCTGTTTCTTTAACCTTTCTATAACACAATGATCCGCGTCTTAAAAAACGGAGACGCATCGAACCTTAGGTTCGCAGGCGCAAAGGCACGGAGAGTTACGCGCAATCCCCGGTAAGTGCCATTAAAACGTTGTATACTTTACCATGCGCTATTCACTCGCTACCTGCCCCAATAAAAACCCGGTACCGCAAAGATACCGGGCTTTTCGCTTATGTCCGCTATACTGAGGCTATGCTGCTTTTTTCTGTATAATCATCTGATCATACAAATATTCTGGAGCAAAGCCAACCCCATTATCCCAACTCAATGTATCAAATTTAATTTTTACCGTTTTGAATAATTCCAAGTCCAATAATTCATTAATTATTGCTCGATGATCCTTTTCCAGTTCATTTTTCAAATTTATTACTCCATTTTCTCCATCATTAAATTCAACAGATACAGTATAGTCACCCTTCAATAATACACTAGTAACCCCTAACATATTTACTCCTTAAAATATCCTATACCAAAGGGTCTATTTTAAAAAATTTACCCGTTTTTTGCACCATATTCCAATTGTCAATTAATTCTTGTTTATGCATTGAAGCCCATTCAATAACATAACCATGAATTCTTTAAGGTAAATCGCCTTTTACTAAAGCAAGGTCATTTATTGAAATAGATGCCTTATATTCACCATATTCTACATGAAAATGAGGCGGATTATGCTCATTGAAGAGCATATAAACTACAATACCTAAAAAACGACTTAATTCTGGCATACCTAAAATATACTCCAACTCCCCAACCCTGTCAATAAAAAAGTCAGCTCCCAACCCCCGGTATGCGCCATTAAAACGTCGCCTTGCTTCCCGGTATACGACATTGAAACGTCGTATACCTTCCTGCATGATACAAAGTGCTACGCACAACTCTTGCTATTTGTCCTAAGACACCTACCGGCAACTTTAAGATCGAGTACTTAATATCCGTATAGTATATCCGTAAAAAAACAGCAAAAATTACAAAAAATTTCTCTCTAAAGTAAAGCGCCATGCACGCTCACGCCATATATAGTATGCACAATTTAATCTGCCTTGTGGCGGTTTTGTGCAATATCTTTTAGGAGGTTTTCATATGAAAATCAACCCCATCTCTTATGTCCTGCCGGAAGACGACCCGCTGGACATCCGCAAAGACCTTGTGTTCAAGGCCGTGTTTACAAAGAATACGCCGGAATCCACAGGGGCCCTTTCAAATCTAGTTTCTGCCCTTATCGGCAGGAAAGTATCCGTGGTCTCTATCCTTGCGAATGAGCCGCCGCCTCAGGACATCAGGGACAGGCAGATCCGCTACGACATCAACTGCAAGGTGGAAAACGGCGAGCTTATCAACGTTGAAATGACTTTTGAGCCTGCCAAGTACGAACCCGTACGCTTAGAGTTCCACATCGCAAAGCTCTACATTGGGCAGAATATCAAAGGTACTGACAAGACTTTTGACGATCTACAACAGGCTTACCAGATATCAATTCTGGCAGAGGAGCGTGTGTTTAAGGATGACGAAGCGTTTTTCCATTCTTTTGAATACTACGACCCGGTTAATAAGGTGTCGCTGAACGGCAGAACGCAGATTATAACCCTCGAATTGCGAAAGTTAGACGGTATTGTAGAAAAACCTGCGGATGAAATGAGTGTATCTGAACGCTGGGCTGTGTATTTTGAATATTTGACGGACAGGGAAAAGCGTGGTAAGATTAACGAAATACTGGAACGGGAGGAAGGGATAGCCATGGCCAGCGAAGTATTAATGACAATCAGCAGGGACGACGAAGAACGCGCCCGTATTTACAGGGATGAGAAGATTATACTAGACTACCAGAGCGGTCTGGTTCATGCCAAACGTGAAGCCAAGCGTGAAGGCGCAGAAGAAGAACGTGAGAAGAATTACAAGGAAAAACTAGATAATGCCAGAAGCGCCTTAAGTGAAGGTATCCCGGTTGAAACTGTCCAAAGGATATTCGGCCTTGATCTGGAAACAATAAAAGCGCTCTAAGTACGCCGCCCCCCAAAAAAAGGGCAGCCCCCAAACTGGAGGCCGCCCTCTTTAATCAATCAAAGTTCACTCGCTACTTGCTCTCTACCAAATGTCCTTCTTCAAAATAGCTCCTTCATAGTGCGCAGTGGTCATATAACTAATCAATATAGATCTGTTCATATTAGTATGCGCATTCAAAGTTGAATTGTTCAGTGGCGCACCAGCCCAAGTAGCACCTGTTCCTGTAGGAACACCTGCAGGAACACCATTACAGACAAATTCATCTGTTAAAGGTACTTCACCAGCCGGGACTGTCATTACTTCCCATGCGCCTGTGAAGAAGTCATTTTCATCTGTTCCGTCTATAGCCACACCAGCAAGACCTGCAGCATCGAATTCTACCGGCCAGGCAACCCTGACTGAGTTTCTTGTTTCGGATAAAGCACTTTGTATATAGCTTATATAAGGTACGTCTCGAGATAAAGCCGCTCCTCCAGATGGATTTGGATAGGTTTCCCTGCGGACATTGATCATGAGTTTTGTTCCTGCCTGAAGGAATGTATCTACCCTGACTGTTTTTATATTTCCGCTTGTGTCCATGTAACCCTCGGCTTGAGTGCCAATATCATAATCAAGCGCTGCCGGAATCCAAGTGTAATACAAACCTCCATTTATGACATCGACATATGCAAGATGGATATTATCGTTACCATCTATTGCCATATCAACATGCGACCCAGCCCACTCAACGATTTTTACAGCGTTAGCTTGCCATGAAGCTTCGTTGTATGTGGGAATACCTGTAGCAGTGGTTACAGCAGGAGCATAAGAAAACCATAAACACTGGTTAGTACTATCATACCAGGCAATAACAGGGCGTCCAATTCTTCCTGTTCCAGATTGTAACCCGACTGCCAGATATTGGCTGCCTCTTGCTTTTGTTGAATTATTATCTGCTACCCGTTGTGCAGCAATTGGATTACTTTCAGGATTTCCAGGATTTCCAAGATTCGGGAAATTACCAGTCCATGTTGCATTAGCAGCTCCATTATTTGTTCCATAATGTAACGTAATGGGATTGTTAGTGGCTCTGGCATCATAATAACCCAAAATCATTCTCGATGTA
>Ga0099364_10003690_pt1 | contig 23613 bp, 15 predicted proteins | sample TergutTh196P3_FD_73070 | JGI IMG/M metagenome (GOLD analysis project Ga0099364, IMG submission 73070) | Microcerotermes parvus P3 segment gut microbial communities from Pointe-Noire, Republic of the Congo - Th196 P3 | ecosystem: Host-associated > Arthropoda: Insects > Digestive system > Gut ...
ATCTGTAGTGATCTCCGCACTCTCCAAGACCCCTCCCCACTGATACGGCCAGTTGCGTGAGAACACGCTGCGTCCGTTGACGAAGCTTTGGTACGTCGGGTCCTCCATGTAGTTGAGTATGTCCGCCGGAGTGCCCTCGGAGTCGGTGGCCTGCTTCATTGCCTCCAAACCGGCGCGAAGATTATAGAAATTGTCGGTAAATTCGTTGACGTTGCAGATAAGTCCTTCATATCTGGCGCTCTGATAAACTAAGCCGTCCGTCGTCCCGCCCTGGCCCTTATACTTTTCTGCCAACGCGAGGAGAAACGCCGGAGAGTAACCGCCGCTTATCAATTTGGCGGCGTCCGCGTCAGATACGATGTCTTTGCGGAAATACAGAGAGCCAAGATCGGGATACATCGGCAAAACGTACTGCCTGCCCGCGTACCTGCCGGACGCCATCGAACCGGAGTTGAACTGAGCTACCGAGAGACCGGCGTCCCTCATATATCTGTCGATTGGGTCGATGTAGCCGGCTGCGGCAAACTCGCCAGCCCACACTACATCCAGCAGTATTACATCATACTCCGAGCTTCCGGCTCTGAGCGACGTGATTAACTGTTCGCGCATCGTGTCGCTGACGTTGCTTGTTTGCACCCATTCAACGGTGTACTTGTCCTGCGCGGCATTGAACCCGTCAATCACGGCCTGGGTGCCGGGAGTCTGATCCGCTTGCGCTGCCCAGCGGATCACGATGCGATCGGCGGCCGAAGCGCACGCCGCCACTGCAAATACCATCAAACAAATCAACAACAGAGTAAGAGCTTTTTTCATTTCTAAATTCCTCCTTAAATGATTTAGTATATGGGTTTTAGTTTTACTTTATTCCGTCAATGTTGATTATACACTTTTCCTGATAAACTGTATATCGTGCTTTTTGTTTCTTGATAAAATTCAAGAGGAGTGCGGAAAAAATGTCAACGGATAATTACCGAATCAGCGCCATCATTTTCGATCTGGACGGCGTGATCGTTCACACCGACGTATACCACTACAAAGCGTGGAAAAAATTCGCAGACCGTTTGGGCCTGTACTTCGACGAACGTATCAACAACCGCCTGCGAGGCATTTCAAGGCTGGATAGCCTTGAAATCGTTCTGGAAAACAGCGGGCTATCCGGTCTGCCCCTCGCCGAAAAGGAGGCGCTCGCCGCCGAGAAAAACGAAACGTACAAGGAGTTTTTACAGACCATGACCCCAGCCGACCTGTCCCCGGAGGTGCGGGATACCCTCCAAACGCTCCGAGAGCGGGGATACCGGATGGCCGTCGGCTCCTCCAGCCGCAACGCGAGGCTAATTCTCGGCAAGATCGGCTTGGACGGTTTCTTTGACGCTATTTCCGACGGCAACAATATTTTAAATTCCAAACCCGACCCCGAGGTATTCCTCAAGGCGGCCGGATTTTTGGGAATCGCCCCGGAGGCCTGTGTCGTCGTCGAGGACGCGGACGCCGGGATCGAGGCCGCGCACCGCGCCGGCATGAAGGCCTTTGCCATGGGCGACGCCTTGCGTCACGGCCGCGGTGACTGGAATATCGAATCCTTCGGAGATATCCTGATCGTAATGAAAAACGCGCAAATCACATAAGCAAAGAATGCTGCTGTCGTTCGATGTATATTATGTATTTTGACGATGGTTATCGCCTGGCTTTTTCGAGAGAAACAAGACGCAAGCCACGATATTATACGAACGGAAGTAAAGAGCCGGGTTGGAGACTCCCACCTTGGACACGTTTTCAATGACGGGCCGCATTCCGAGGGAGGATTGCGATACTGTATCAACAGCGCCGCACTTCGCTTCATCCCTCTGGCAGATTTGGAAAAAGAAGGTTATGGAGTGTACAAAGCGTTGTTCGCGCAAAATAAACTGTAACTATAGAATTGCTCAGTGATACAAAGCAAAAACAGGGGGAGTCACGTGCTCTCCCTCACTCTAATTTGAAATTTTTTTTGCAATAGCTCCCTGCCGGAGTAATATTAACGCAGTAGGAGGTAATTTGAATGGCGATATTTATATATGGAGACGTGGAGATCGACCATTTGAAAAAACGGGATAAGACACTGGGAGCAGCAATTGACACGATCGGCGCAATACAGCGCGAGGTCAATACCGATTTTTTCTCCGCACTTGTGCACACAATTGTCGGTCAGCAAATATCCTCAAAGGCACAGGCAACAATTTGTGATCGTATGGAAAATATTCTTGGCGAAATAACACCGCAAAACATATTGGCTTGTACGGAAGCCGAACTTCAAAGCTGCGGGATTTCATTCAGAAAGGTTTTCTACATTCGCGGCGTTGCCGAAAGAGTAACGGATGGCAGGTTGGATATTGGCACTCTTTACTTTAAATCCGATGAAGAAGTTTGCAAAGAACTCTCAGCGCTTGATGGTATCGGAGCATGGACGGCGGAAATGCTGATGCTGTTTTCAATGCAACGCCCGGATATTTTGAGTTACGGCGACCTTGCTATCTTACGCGGTATGCGTATGTTGTATCGCCATAGAAGGATCACACGCGAATTATTTGAAAAATACCGCCGGCGTTATTCACCGTATGGCTCTGTCGCCAGTCTGTATTTATGGAGAATCGCAGGCGGCGCAATCGAAGGAGTGAAAGAATTTACTTCACCAAAGACAAAGAAGGACGTACGAGATCGAAGCCAAAGAACCAGCTCCGAAAAATAAAAAAAGCAATGTTGTCGGTTGCACAGGTGTTTGGCGGACAAATCCTTGACCGATGTTCGTTACGAGACAATCCCGCCACCATCAATCGGCTTGTCGTCGCCCTTAAAGCTTCAATCAACTGGGCGGTTGAACATGAGATAATCAAAGAAAATCCTATCGCGAAGCTCCGACCTCTGCGTGAAGATGACAGCGACAAAAAAGTACGTTACCTGTCGCAGGATGAGCGTGAGCGCCTGTATGTGGCGCTGGACGCGCGGGAAAAACGAATAAAGGCGGAACGGAACAGCCACAATAAATGGCTCGATGAGAGGGAGAGAACCCTTCTTCCCAATCTGAATGAATGCGCGTTCGTGGACCACCTGAAACCAATGGTGGTCATTTCGCTGAACACTGGGATACGTCAGGGATCTTTGTTCCAGTTGCGCTGGAGCGACATCGATTTTCAGGAAGAAATTCTGAGTGTATCTCCACTTGCTGAAAAAACCGGAAAACTATTACACATCCCAATGAACCCAGAAGTCAACGAAACTCTTGAGGCTTGGCGAAAGCAGACACTTGGAAGAGATATCGAGCTGGTGTTTCCTTCGCCAAAGACAGGCTTGCAGATGGATAACTGCAAAAGCGCTTGGGAAAAATTATTGAAGGACGCCGACATAAAAAAATTTCGTTGGCATGATATGAGGCACGATTTCGCCTCGCAGCTCGTGATGAAAGGTGTTGACCTGAACACGGTGCGGGAACTGATGGGGCACGCCGATATGAAAATGACGCTCCGGTACGCTCACCTAGCGCCTCAGGTTAAACGCGCTGCGGTGGAGTTGTTGACGAAAAATCAGCGTGATAAAATCGACATACAAGTTTCGACATAATCGAAATGCAAATTTTTCAGGTTTTACACGAGGCAGGCGATGTGAAAGTGCGAGAAAATCAGAACACAGAATGGAAATCTGTCTGGAAAGACGAATATCTTTCTTCGGTTTGCGGTTTTGCCAACGCACAAGGCGGCAAACTCTATATCGGCTTGGACAACAAAGGAAATCCGGTTGGTTTGAAAAACAGCACCAGATTGCTGGAAGACCTTCCCAACAAGATAAACAACGCTATGGGTATCACTGTGAATGTTAATCTTCACGCGGGAGAAAAAGAATACATTGAAATTGACGTACCGCCGCATCCTGTTGCAATCTCGTGCAAGGGCTCCTTTTACTATCGAAGCGGCGCCACTAACCAATTGCTAAAAGGCGCGGCACTGGAGGCGTTCATCCTGAGCCGCCGCGGCGTTCACTGGGATTCGTCGCCGTTTCCTCGCGTCGGCATTTCCGATATTGACGAGAATATCGTAAAAGAATTTTGTGCAAAGGCCATTCAAAAGGGCCGTCTCGAAAAATCTGCTGCTGTTGAAACTGTTTCAACCATAATTGACAAGCTGCAAATGCGGCGCGGAGAATATCTCACAAACGCGGCCTTGCTTGTTTTCGGCAAAGAAGTTGATAAGCATTACCTTGGTGCGTTTATTAAAGTCGGTTTTTTCGAGGCGGAAGCCGAGTTGATTTACATGGACGAGGTTCACGGCCCATTATTGACGTTGGCGGACAAAGCGCTCGACCTGATTTACTTCAAATACTTGAAAGCGAAAGTTTCCTACAAGGGTATTCGCCGAGTGGAACGTTACCCGTTCCCAGAAGAAGCGCTAAGGGAAGCGCTTCTCAACGCAATAGTTCATAAAGACTACAGCAGCGGCATCCCAATTCAAATCAAGATATTCGACAACAGAATCTTCATAGGAAACGTTACGCGCCTGCCGGAAAACTGGACGGTAGATAATTTCCTTGGCAGCCATACGTCCCAGCCCTTCAACCCTTTGATTGCTCACGTTTTCTACCTCGCGGGTCTTATTGAAAGCTGGGGAAGGGGTATCGAAAAAATTTTCAAAGCCTGTGAAACTGACGGTATCCCACACCCAGAGTACACCGTCCATCCTTGTGACGTTATGATAAAGTTAACCGCTCCGGACGATAGAATCATACATTCAGGTCGCAGAGAGGTAGCAGAAAAGTTTACAGAAAAGTTTACAGAAAAGTTTACAGAAAAGGAGCAGTTAATTATAGAACTGCTTGCGGGCAATCCACATTACACTATGGCTGAATTGGCTGGACAGTTATCTGTAAGCAGGCAAACAATTGCAAAGAATATTAAGGCACTAAAAGATAAGGGAGCTATCAAAAGGCATGGCTCTGATAAAAAAGGAATTTGGGAAGTGACTATGCATAAATAACCATAACATCAGACGTTCAATGTTTTCTACCTTTCACAGTCAAGCGATATTTTTGCAGGTGACCTCTTTCATGTCCGTATCAGGTTTCACTGACTCCAAAGTGGTTTCTTTGGGGTTTTTTCTGTCCCGTTGACCTCTTTCCGGTTGGTTTGCGGATTCTTTGTCCTGTTATGTGTGCTTTTGCGGTTTTTTTATGACCCGCTGACCCGTTTTCGACCCCTTTACGGTTTGTTTCCTGTTTCTTTTTAATTGGGCCGTAAAACGCGATATTTTGGAAAGCAATCCAATATCAAAATTAGAAAGCTTTTCAGAAACAGACTCCGATAAAAAAATCCGTTTTTTGACGATAGAGGAACGTAAACGGCTTTTTGCGGCGTTGGAAGCACGTGAAAATCGTATACGCCAAGAGCGCGAAAATCACAACCTATGGTTGAAAGAGAGAAATTTGCCCTTGATGCCTGATTTGAAGAATGTCCCGTTTGCCGATTATTTCAAACCTCTCATCCTACTGTGCCTCAACACCGGCGCGCGGCGTAAAGCTATTTTCTCATTACGTTGGGAAGACATAGATTTTGAAGGACGTAGAGTAATGTTACGCGCCGATGCCGCTAAACCAAGAAATGCCAAGGATCAATTTATTTCGATGAACAATACCGTTTATTCCACATTGTCTCTGTGGAAACGGCAATGTGCGGACACTTCCCCAAACTCACTCGTATTCCGCTCTCCAAAAACGAATGGAAAATTCAACGATTGCGGAAAGGCTTGGGATAACCTTTTAAAGAACGCTAATATTCAAAATTTTAGATGGCACGATATGCGCCATGACTTTGCTTCTCAGCTTGTCATGAATGGAACTGATCTGAATACAGTACGTGACTTATTGGGACACGCAGACTTGAAAATGACGTTGCGTTATGCGCATCTGGCACCGCAGATAACACAAAGAGCTGTTGAAACGTTAGATTTTCTTCAACAGGAATCGACAGCATAAAACGTCATTGACCTTTGCAAACGGCAAGGTGAAGTAGCCGACATTTCTCTCATGTGTCTACCCTTGTTGTTACGAAAGTGATTCTACTTCCTCACGGGTTAAGCCGGTATCTTCAATGATTTCATCAATTGGTCTGTTACGTTTCAACAAATTACCAGCTATTTCAAATTTTTGCTCTCTCAGCATCGAAACAATATCCCTCCTCGCCTTCTCACGACGTTCGTACAAATCTCTGGTGCGCTCATCGGCTGACAGCTCCTTGAGAGCGCAGGCCGCTTTTCTCATCTAAGGTTTTCCACTTCCGCACGGGTCAGACCAGTCGCCGTAACAATCTGGTCAAGTGGTAGGTTCATTTCTAAAAGATTTTCGGCTATTTCGAATTTTTGCTCTCTCATCATTGAAGCAATATCCCTCCGAGCCTTTTCTCGACGTTCGTACAAATCTCTGGTGCGCTCATCGGCTGTCAGCTCACGATATTTAATCACGGCTTTCTTCACCTCCAGATTCTTTTCTGCTGCCTGGTCCAGTTCTTCTTCTGATTCAGCAGCGATAAACTTAGCCCAATCATATAGTTTAGTACCATCAGTACCCTCTGGGAGCTTATTCAGCTCAAGACTGTGGATTTCTATAATGTCGGAGAATTCAACCCCGGCTTCTGGGTCGAAGAATGTAAAACGGTGGTGGTATCTCCGGCTTGCCGGGATAAGTTCCTCGTCCGTGATGATGATGCTGATAACTTTTTGGATGGCATCGTAACTTTGGCCGTTCCCTATCTGCTCCGTTATCATCTTGGCGTCGTATAGGACAATTCGGTTCTTCAGCGCACCTGTAACCTTTATTTGGATTTCGATGTGTATTACTTTACGCGTTTTAGTATACAGCTTTACGTCAATGATAGCCAGCTTATCGTCCTCGAACTCTCGCAGCAGGTGAGGGTCAGCTATCTCTATCTCATTATAATCATCCTCCGGCAACCTCAGCACGGATTTCAGGAAACAAATTAAAAAGTTCTCATTCCTCTCATCGGCAAAGAAGAGACGGAATAAAATATCGCTTTTTACTGGAAGAAATACTCTCTTGTCCATACCGGCAACACCCTTCTTCATTTATTGTCACCCGATGAGGGGGTCGGGATCAGCTTTAAAACACTCAACATGTCAATGTCCAACAGCGTAAATTTCTGATTTCGTTGACCCACCGACAAATCTCTGTCTATTGGCGTAAGTATACCGCCCTTACGTGAAGATTTCCATTGATATTTTATACGTATAAAACTCTCGACATAAATTTCTGACTCGTATTTTACTCTGAAATCTAAAAGATGTATAAGGCATGGTACAGTTATCACGCTCAGTCGGTAATATGTTGGCCGCTTAAACCTTGGAAACGCCCGCCTCGGACACGTTTCCAATGACGGGCCGTAGTCCGAGGGAGGATTACGCAATCGGCGACCTGCGGCTTTCTCTCGATTTTTTTTGGTGATTTGTTTTTGGGAGAGTGGTACTCGTCAATTAATGACACAAAAAGAGTGGCATCTGTCAACCCCTTGGGATTTTCCCCTTTTGTCTTGACAAAAAAAGACCTTACAGATTTACTAACCTAAACAGGCGCGGATTAATAAATGCAGAGGTGTCAATGTATGTTTGATTTCGGTAAGGCTAACGACGACCAGCGACTCGCCATTGAGAGCGCGGATGGACCCGTACTTATCACAGCGGGGCCGGGTACGGGTAAAACCTATACCCTTGTACGGCGAGCCATCTTCCTCATTCAGGAGCGAGGAGTCCAACCTGAGCAGATTCTTATGGCAACCTTTACGGAAAAAGCAGCGAAGGAACTCGTGACCCGTATCACGAACGAACTTGCCGAGCGCGGCATTATCGCCAATATTAACGAGATGTATATCGGCACGTTTCACTCACTATGCCTTCGTATTATTAAGGAACACTTGGAGTACACCCGTTTGAAGAAAAACTATCGGGTGCTTGATCAGTTTGACCAGTCCTATACTGTGTTCCAGAACATCAATAAATTCCGCAACATCCCCGATATAGGCACAATACTTTCGAAGGGTGCTTGGCGGCAAGCAGGCGAGATTTGTGGCTTTGTTAATAACCTCGCCGAAGAACTCACTGAATCAGAAGAATTGAAAGCCGATCTCGACCCGATGATAGCTGCTCTCGGCGGTATACTCGAAGTTTATCGAGAAATTCTTTCCGAGAATAACTTTATGGACTTCTCCGCTATCCAGACGGAGGCGTACTGGCTCATGAAAAACAATCCGTCTATCCTGACAGAAATTCAGAACAAGATTCGGTACGTAATGATAGATGAGTACCAAGACACAAACTACATCCAAGAACAGATAGTTTTCCTTCTAGGCGGAAGCCACGAAAACATCTGCGTCGTCGGTGACGATGATCAAGGCTTATACCGCTTCCGTTGGAAGGGATTTCGCTACGACAAGACAATTGTGCCTTATGCAAAATCAACCCTCAGAAGCCCTGCTGTCTTAAAACTGGCGAGCAGGGACGATTTGGACGAGTGGTGTAAGAAAATTCTGGTGTTCATCCGAAAGTTGATGGACTCGGGCAAACTAAACGACTACAATCAGATAGCTTTCCTCTTTAATTCAGTGAAACACGAGCGCGTTACGCGCCTCGCCCACTATTTGGAGGACAACGGCGTAAACGTCTACTCGCCACGTTCGGATATGTTTTTCCAGCGCGACGAGATAAGGCTGATGATTGGCTGCCTAATGCTGATGTTCCCGAAGTATATCGTCGATCTTGAAGAAGAAGAGTTTCAGTTTCTCCAGCCCGAACACTACCAATACTACCGTGGCTGCGTGATGGCGTCGAACGCTTACCTCATGGCGGAAAAGTGTTAAATTATCAAGCGCGCGTAGTCAGGCTGTTCATCATGCGGTTTTCGAAAACGCGCGTTCCGCGAAGGGGCTTAGACAATCCCTTCACGTTTAATCCAAAAGAAAGGAGCGTCGAGACTGTCTACTCGACTGATTTAAATGCGTTATCGTAAGGAGAGGGCGGAAGTCATTTGCCGCGAGCTGTTGAAGCTCGCGGAGGCGCAGAGCGAGGATATCAAAAGTTGGAAGGTTAAGGACGGGCTGTATTGGTCTCCCGAGGAAGCCGACAGCGCCGCCTCGGCTTGGCGGGATTTTGAGATGGGATGCGACGTATGGCGCGGTTACGATCAAAATAGTTGGTTTACGGCCGAAATTACCGTGCCGGAAAGCTTCGAAGGCAAACCGTTTTCTTTGATATTCGATACTAAGACGGAGGGATGGGACGCAAAAAACCCGCAGTTGCTGGCGTTTGTAAACGGCGCCGCTGTCTGCGGGCTGGATATTAACCATAAGGATGTTTTGATAACCGATAAAGCAAAGGCGGGCGACGTTTATCGCGTGGATTTACAGGGCTATACGGGAACGGAGCTGGGCAGGGACGGCAAGATAGAGCTGACGGCAAGGATGGCGGAGGTTGTGACGTCGGTTATGCGGCTGTATTATGATTTGACGACCCCGTTAAAAATAATCGGCCGTTTGCCCGAAAACGACAAAACGCGGTTGGATTTGGAATCCGCCGTTGAAAAGACAGTGAACGCCGTCGATTTGCGCGAGCCCCATTCCGAAGTGTTTTACGAGTCTGTAGAGCGTGCGCTGGCGATTATCAAAGAAGAGGCGTATACGAAACTTGCCGGATGCAATGATATTATCGCCACATGCGTGGGGCATACGCATATTGACGTGGCTTGGTGGTGGACTGTCGCGCAGACCCGCCAGAAAGCCGCGCGGAGCTTTGCCACAGTTTTGAAATTTATGGAGGAGTATCCGGAATATGTCTTTATGTCCAGCCAACCCCAGTTGTACAAGTTCGTTAAGGAAAATCAGCCGGCGCTGTATGAGCGCATAAAGGAACGAATCGCGGAGGGACGTTGGGAACCGGAAGGCGGCATGTGGCTGGAAGCCGACTGCAACCTTACCTCCGGCGAATCGCTTGTGCGGCAGTTCCTGTACGGTAAACGGTTTTTCAGGGACGAATTCGGAATTAACAGCAGGATACTGTGGCTGCCGGACGTTTTCGGATACAGCGCCGCTCTACCACAAATTATGAAGCTCTGCGGCGTCGACTATTTCATGACTACAAAAATAAGCTGGAACCAATGGAATCGTCTGCCCTTCGACACATTCCAGTGGCGCGGAATAGACGGCAGCGAGGTCTTTACCCATATGATCACGACGACAGGCGCGGAGGATCCCATGAAGGTTTTTATCACCACGTACAATGGGGATCTGAACGCAAACGACCTGATGGGCGCCTGGGAGCGTTACCAGCAGAAGGAATTCAACAACGACGTGTTGATTTCATACGGGTACGGAGACGGCGGCGGCGGCCCCACGCGGGAGATGATAGAAAACGGGCTGCGTTTGGCGCATGGCGTGAAAGGCGCGCCAAAGGTGCGTTTCGCCGATTCGAGGCAATACTTTAACGAACTGCGCGAAAAGACCAAAGACACGAAGCTGCCCCGGTGGGTGGGTGAGTTGTATTTTGAGTGCCATCGCGGGACGCTTACCTCCATGGCAAGAAATAAGCGCTCCAATCGTAAATGCGAGCTGCTGCTGCAGGATCTGGAATTTATTTCGGTATTGGCAAAGGAAATGCCATATCCCAAAACTGAGCTTGATGTTTTGTGGGAGATGCTGTTATTGAACCAGTTCCATGATATTTTGCCGGGGTCGTCCATCAAAGAGGTTTATGACGACACTAAGCGCGATTACGCGGAGCTCGGCGAACGGGCGGGAGCGTTGCTTAACGAACGCTTGCGCGCAGTTGCGTCCGGCGTCAAGGGCAGCTTTGCCGTTATCAATACTCTGGGCTTCGACCGGGATGACGTTATTACCTTATCCGGCGATACGGGCGGCGCGGATCTGATTGACGGCGCGGGCAATGTATTTGCCTGTCAGAAAACGCACGAAGGAGGCTGCGTGGCGTTTGTGCGGGGTATACCGGCAAAGGGCGTCATGGGGCTTGATTTTTGCGAGAGGAAGACGGCGGCTAATCCGCTCGGTATTAACGGCCTGTGTATCGAAACGCCGTTCTACTCGGCCGAGTTTGACGAAAAGGGCTTTATAGTCAGACTGTTCCACAAGGAGAGCGGGCGCGAGGTGTTGACCGGCGATATGAAAGGCAACGAACTGCGCGTTTACGAGGATAGGCCCATGAACTGGGATAACTGGGACATCGACGTTTATTACACCGAAAAGAGTTGGCTCGTAGACGAAACGACCAGGGTCGAATGGCTGGAGCGCGGGCCTGTGAGAGCGACGCTGCTGGTGGAGCGTACGTTCCTGCAAAGCGTGATAAAGCAGAAAATCCATTTCTACGCCGACATCCCGCGCATAGATTTTGAAACATACGCGGACTGGAAGCAGAGCCAACTCTTATTGAAGGCGCGTTTCCAAACGGATATAAAAACCCCGTTCGCGACGTATGATATCCAATTCGGCAATGTGCAGCGCCCCACACATTTCAACACAAGCTGGGACGAGGCGCGTTTCGAGAGCTGCGCGCACAAGTGGGCGGATATTAGCGAAGGCGGGTACGGCGTGAGCATCCTGAACGACTGCAAATACGGACATGCCATTCACGACGGCGTTATCGCGCTCACGCTGATTAAGTCCGGCATCGAGCCTTATCCTGAGACAGACAGGGAGGAGCATTGGTTTACGTATTCCCTCTTGCCTCATACGGGTTCCCGGCAGCTAGTCGGAACCGTGAAGAGCGCGCATTGCCTGAACGCTCCCGCTTATGCCGTTAAAACCGACGGCGCCGGTTCGGGGGACGATTTCAGCTTTATCAGCTCCGGAAGCGCCAACGTGATGATAGAGACGGTGAAAAAGTCCGAGACGCGCGAGACCGCGGTAGTCAGGATGTACGAATACGAAAACACGCGGACTAACGCCGCCGTTAAGTTACAGCGTAAGGCCGCAAAGGTTTACGTGGTGGATTGTCTGGAAAACAGGCTGCATTTAGCCGCCGAAAACACGGACTCGTTTGTCGTTGAACTGAAACCCTTCGAGATCAAGACGCTCGAATTGGTGTACGAGTAAAAGTCAAACCAACGGATGCAGGCACATCACCCGCCGGGAATCGCCGATCGATCGTAATTCAGGCCGTTCCCGGCGGCATTCGTCCGTGACGTAAGGGCATCTGGGGGCGAATTTACAGTATGTGATGGAGTATTCGTTTTCCTCCGTGTCCGGGAGCGCCACTTTTTCATCCCATTTGTCGCCGACACGCGGGACGGCGTTCATCAGCAGCTCCGTATATGGATGGGCGGGATTGTCCATGATTTCCCTGGCCGGGCCGTATTCGATCAGGCATCCTCGGTAAAGGGTGGCTATATAATCGGACACATAGTAAGCCGTGGACAGGTCGTGGGTGATATATACGAACGAGACGCTGTACCGGTCTTTAAGTTCCTTGAACAGGTTTATGACGTTCATCTTCATGGACGCGTCGATTGCGGCGACGGGTTCGTCGGCAACGATGAGTTTCGGCCGCGTGATAAGGGCGCGGGCTATGGATATGCGCTGAAGCTCGCCGCCGGAAAATTGCGTGGAGTATTTTTTCCTGACTGCGGACAGCGACATTCCGACACTGCGCAGCGCCTCGTCAACCACCAGATCCGCGTCACGTCGATTTTTCGCTATGCGCAGGCGGAGGGCGGTATTGAACAAATACGAATCCACCGGTTTGCGCGCTGAAAATGTTTCGTAGGGGTTTTGGAAGATGGGCTGAACGTTCAATCGGAAATGAAGAGGGTCGTAACGCTTCCCGTCCGTGTAAGACCTGCCGTCTAATAATATATCTCCGGCGTCCGGTTTGTGCATGCGTAAAATCATTTTACACATCGTGGTCTTGCCGCAGCCGGACTCGCCTACTACGGAAAGTATCGTGGGGGCGCCCGCGTCGATGGAAAAAGAAACGCCGTCAAGGGCCACAAGGTTCCTGCCCCTTAACATCCCGCCTATCTTAAAGACCTTCGTAACATTTTGAACCTCAAGCAATTTATCCATAGGCTTACCACCTTACCGGTAATCAAAGCTCTTCAAGAGCCCGCTATAAAAAATGACAAGCGGCGTAACGCCCGGGTTTTACCTCTTCGAACGCTGGAACATCCTTACGGCATACATCCTCTGCGATGGGGCAGCGGGGCGCGAAACGGCATCCGGGGGGCGGATTTACGAGGGAAGGCGGCCTGCCCGGTATGCCCACGCGGGAGCTTTTGTCGCCGACGCGGGGCAGAGCGCCCACCAGCATTTTTGTGTAGGGATGGATAGGGTCTTTGAATATCAGTTCTGTTTCTCCCATTTCAGCGAAGCTTCCCGAATACATGATGCCCATGCGGTGCGTTATTTGATAATGGACGCCCATGTCGTGACTTACAAGCACGATTGTATTTTTAAACTGCCTTTGGAGGCGCGTCAGCATCATCAGAATACCGCGCTGTACGACGACGTCGAGGGCGGTCGTGGGTTCGTCAGCAAGGACCGCGCTTGGCGACATGAAGGTAGCCAGCGCAATGATCACGCGCTGCCGCATACCGCCCGAAAGCTGGAAAGGATAGGCGTACAGCAGGTCGGGGGAGAGGTTCAGTTCCTCCAGATATTTCCTTACCCGAGCCAGCGTCTGTTCGGGTTTTTCGCCGCCGCGCCCGCTTCTGCGGATAGAATCTATAAAATGCTGCTTCAGCCGTGTTATGGGGTTTAACACGCTTTGGGCGGCTTGCGGCACATAGGTGATATTATCCCACCAGGTTTTACGTATGCCGCCCGACTCGAACGAAAAAGGCGCGCCGTCTTTTTCGCCGCTGAACAGAACGCGGCCTGAATCTATTTGCAGCGGGAATTCCACAATATCGTACAAAGTCTTTAACAGGGTTGTTTTTCCGCAGCCGGATTCCCCCGCGATACCGAAAATCTCATTTTCGCGAACCTCAAAATTAATGTCGTTAATTATCCGGACGTCGCCGTCGATGGTTTTATATGAGGCGGACAGTTTTTCTACTTTAAACATGGGCTACCGTCCTCTCTTCATCGATAGATAGTCGTTATATCCCGTAATCAGCAGGAACAGGAAGATGAACAGCAGCACCGTCGCCACGATGGGGGAGCCGATCCAGAACCATTGCTGGGCGAAAATGGCGTTGCGGTCCCTGGCCCATTGGATCATATTACCCAGTGAAACGAGGTTGGCGGGGGAGAGGCCCAGGACTGCCAACCCTGATTCGGTGGCTATAGCCACCAGCGTGGCGTTCATAAAGTTGGAAAGCGACCATGTCAACGCGTATGGGAGTATTTCGGTCACGATCACCTGCACCGTGCCCTCCCCGGAAAACCAGGCGGTATGGATGAAGTCCCGCTCTTTCATCGATAACGCCATTGAGCGTATCTGCCGGCTTGGCCATGCCCACGCGAACATGGCGAGTACGAGCGCCATCATTAACGTTGTGGCGGAACCCTTCATCAAAGAAGCCGTCAAAATTAAAATGGGCAGAGAGGGGATAACGATAAAGGTATCGGTAAGGACCGACAAAACACGGTCGACCCAACCGCCGGTGAATCCGGCCAGCAGACCGACGAAAACGCCCGCGACAGTGCCTATGGTGGCGACGATAAGCCCTATCGACAGGGAATTATGTATGGCCTCTATAAGAAGCCAGAAAATGTCCTGCCCAAGGCTGGTAGTGCCCAGCCAGTTCACCGCGTTTGGCGGCAGCCTTACGGGATGGGTATAGAACGCGATCGGGTTGGCATGTGGGTAATAATACACCACATACCCCAGAAACAGAAAAAAGGCCGTGCCGATAAGACCCGCCCTGAGGCGGAAGTTGGCGTTTTTCCAAAACTTACGAACAGCCGCCACGTCCAATCTCTCCTAACTGTACCGTATCCGCGGGTCGACGAACGGCAGGATCAGGTCAACAATGAGCGTGGATACGGAAACGGCGACTATGGAAATAGTTATGCAGCCCAGTATCATATTATAATCCGACTGCATGATCGCTTTCTGTATCAACGTGCCCATCCCCGGATAACCGAAAATGATCTCGGTCATAATGGCTCCGTTGAAAACGCCGCCCAGACTGAGTGCCAACGCCGTGACCTGCGTCAAAATGGAGTTTCGGAACACATAGTTCCAGCCGATCTCCCCTTCGCGAAGCCCTCTGAATCGGGCGAACAGCACGAAATCCTCCGCCGCCGTCGTTGACGAAAGCGATTTCATCGAGATAATCCACCAACCCGTGCCGATCAAAAGCAGCGAAACGCCGGGCAGAACGGACGCACGTATCAGCGAAGCGAAGAAGTCCCAAAACGTGCCGTGGTGGAAAATGGTCGACTGTAAAGGGAACCAGCCGAGAATAAACGAAAATACGATCTGTAATACAAGCGCGACGATGAAATACGGGATGGGATAGATACATATGGCTACGCTCTCCATAATTCTCGATGAAAGCTTGTTTTTTCGGAACCCGGCGAATAAACCTATCAGATTACCGACGACCCATGCAAATAATGTGGCTGTAAGCGACAAAAACAATGTGTACGGCAGGTTTCTCGCGATAATATTGCCGACTGGTTCGGGAAAATTCGTCAAAGAGGGGCCGAAATCGAAATGCAGAAGCCCTTTCCATAAATAAGAGAAATACTGTTCGGCAAGAGAGCCCTCCAAGCCGAACTGAACGCGCAAATTGCGGCGTAGAAGCTCCAGCTCGCGGGGATCCATCGTACGCGAACGCGATTGCATCTGCCCGATCATATTTTCAACAGGATCGGAGGGAAACATGCGTGGTATGAAAAAAATGACCGTGACGCCGATCCAGATAGTCAATAAACATGTAAGAACGCGTAAAAAGAAATAGGCGCGGAATTTCAACGGCAACACCTCGCTCCTGTTCAGCAAACCAACGACGGACGGATGGGCGCGCGCCGCCCGCGGCATAGCGCGCGCCCTTTTTGACATTTCGTTACCGAACGTTCTGTAGTTTACTCGGCAGGAACGATTTCAGCCACGATATACTTGAAGCAGCTCCACCACCACCAGGGACCGTTATACGGGTTCTCGGCGCTGGGATAATTTGTCCAGTAGGTTCCGTTGGTAGGCACGAACTTGACGCCGGAGTGGAAACCGATGAACGGCATATCCTCGATGGCTGTCCTGAAGAACTCAAGGCCCAGCTCGTAGGACTTGGGATCCTCAGGAGACAATGTCGCCATCTCCTTGATGATTTCGGTGGCTTTGTCGTTGTCCCAGCGGGAACCCTGGCCTGAGCCGCGCTCGCCCAGCGGCACGATAAGGGTGTTGTCGTAGCCGTTGATCTGGGAGTATATGTCCTTGGTAATGAATCCGGTCGGCCAGTAACCGCCGATTTCGTAGTTGCCATAGTACTCGTTATTCCAGAATGTCGCGCTGCTTTGCGCCTCGATCGTGCAGTCGAAACCGAACTTGACAAGCTGGTCATAGGCGGCTGTGGTACCGCGGCCCGCCTGCACTTCGGTGTCGGCCATGAAGTTGAGGGCAATGGTGAAAGGCTCGCCGTTGAAGAACCACTTGCCGTCCCTCAGTTCAAGGCCGGCTTTGATAAACAGCTTTGTTGCCGCTTCGGGATCGTACTTCCAGGAACCGAAGCCGAACATGTCGTACAGCTCTTCCTGATCTGTAGGGATATTTCTGCCCTGGGCGCGGAGGGTTTCCGCTATACGGCCGGCGTAGCCGTTATCCCACGGTTTGACGGTGGTTCCGTCGCCGAGATCCAGCTCAAAATCCTCCAGCCAAGGAAGGGTGGGCCTGAAATACAGCTCCTGCATCGCGCTGGTGGCCGTAAGGATCGGAACGACGCTCGCGCGGCCCGCGCCGTCAAAGACCGCCAAAGTGACTTCGTCGAAGTTCATAGCGAGAGCCACGCCCCAGCGGAAGTCGGGGTTGTTGTACGGTTCTTTGCCCATCTGGAACGAGATGCCCTTCGAGCAGGGATCGTCGCTTGTGGCGTATGGGAAATCGGGGTACCAGGCGGCGATATTGGGGTTGCGCGCGACCATTACCTCCAGCATTTCCGGCGTCACTTCGCAGAGGATGTCCACTTCGTTGTTGATAAGGGCCATCTGACGGGTGGTGTCGTCGCCGATATATCTCATCCATACGTACTGGGCGGCGGGTTTCTTGCCCGTTACGACGCCCACTGTGCTGTACTGCCAGTCCTCGCGCAGTTCGTAGAGTACCCATCTGCCGTTGGGGTCGAAGCTGTGGACGGTGTAAGGCCCGGCCACGACGGGATTCTCGTCTTTAAAGGTCATTACGTCGTCCAGTTGGGAATAGATGTGTTCCGGCACGATACGGAGGTCGTTGCCCCAAATCGTAACGCCGAAGCGCATGGAAAGACGCGGGAAAGGTTCTGTGGTGACGACTTTTACGGTATAGTCGTCCACTTGCTCGATGCTTTCAAATATCATCTGATAATAACCCGACTGCGGTATTTGTGGGTTATCCCGCATCAGGTTCATCGTGTACGCCACGTCTTTGGCGGTAAGATCCACGCCGTCAGACCATTTGATACCCTGGCGGATATCTATGAAGTGTTCGGTAAAGTCCTCGTTGGATCTGGGCATACCGGCCGCCACCTCGCCGAACTGCTCGCCGGAAATGGTATCCATTTCCCACATCATGGCCATCATCAACTGATGTATGCCGGTTCCCATGTTGGTGTTCAGCATATGAGGGTTAAACTGCCCCGGGGTGTCGGTGGGTTCCTGGAACTCGACAATCAGGGTCTGCGAGCGGGGCGTGCCCACCGCAGTCATTTCATCGGCCGCAAAAGCCGGGAGCCACGCCGCGCATAACAGAGCAACGGCAAGAAACAACGCAAAAACTTTGTTCTTCATACAAACTCCTCCTTTAGGATTTAATTACAAAATAACGCGTCGCAACGCGTCATAATGCCCAACGGATACAAATTGGAGATTTTCCGAATATTATTATCGATGGGTTTAAAATAACACCATATTTTTCGTATGTCAACGCGCGCGCCGTAGACAGCTCAGGTTTGTCGCAAGCTGCGTTTGTACGATATCCGGCATTTCTTGAGTCGTCATGCGAAATCACCCCGCGTCCTTAAAAAAATTCGTCAAGCAGGATAAAATAACGTATTTTTTCCTCATCCGATTCAATACCAAGCTCTTGAAACAATAAAGACTTATATTTCCGATACTCATTTTCGCCATATCCGGCAAAATCCATATAATTGTGCCGGAACGAACGGACGCACAAGGCTATATCCTGCCACCGGTCGGCGACGCCGCCATTACCCCAATCAAGGAAACCCGTTGTTTCGCAGCCGGACACGAATACGTTGGGCAAGCAAAAGTCACCGTGAGAGAATATCAAATCCTCGTTTGGACGGTTTTGATCAAGGTATTCGTACAAATCGCGTACATCGGTAAAACCCTCTGTAGTAAAGGTTTCGGGATTAAAATCACTTGTGTCTATAAGATTGTTTTCCATATTGTGTTTTGCCTGAACAAGTTTTTCTGATATGGCGTTTGAGCATGGACAGTCCGAAATATTAACCCGCCACAACATTTTGAGTCCGTTTGCCAATGCCTTTACGGTATCCTCAATGTTCCGCAAATTATCCTCCGAGCAGGCCATTTCTCCGGGCAGTCTGGACATAAGCAAAAAGCTGTAACCATCCCGTGTTTCCGCTTCTATGATTTTAGGCGTTTTTAGCGAGGGCAGTTTTCCGTCAAGCCAGCCGAGCAACAGCCGTTCGTGTTCCGATGAACGGTTTGGCTTTTCTATTTTCAATACCATTTCATCAAAGAGCAGTATTGTTGAACCCGACTTACCGACATCATCGCAATGCCATTTCAAGCCGGCGATTCTGTCTGATATTGTCTTGGGCAGCTTGTTTGTGTCAAACATTACGATACCCTCGCGCCAACGATTAAGAGTTTTTCGTGACCGATGTATTTTCTACGGTACGCGAGAACATCCGGCGGGCGCATGTACGCCGCCGGATGTTTTGGGTCGTCACAAAAGGACATTTTCACAGACGCTTGAAATCAGATCGCCGGTTTCCTGATTGCGGGTCTTTGCGCGCAGACTCTTACGCCTCAATCACGACGAATTGATACGGCGAAAGGCGCATCGTATCGCCCGTTATTGCCGCTTCGTCGTAATTGTTGATCAAAACGCGTTTCGGCGCGGACGGCAGGCGCATATCCTGCGGCTTGTTCTGGAAATTTCCCGCGATCAGCAGAGTCTTATCGCCCGTTCTCTTATACGCGAAAAGGTTTTTCTGCTCGCGAAGGTAGGGCTCGGTTTTACCGTATACCAGCGTGTCGGCGTATTCCGCGTTCTTTCGCAGGCTGATCAACCGTTTGTAAAATGACAGCATTGAATCCTCGTCCGCGATTTGCGCGGCGGCGTTTATCTTTTTGTAATTCGGATTGACGGGCAGCCACGGTTCGCCGGTTGTAAAGCCGGCGTTCGGCGTGTCGTCCCATTGCATCGGCGTCCGGGCGTTATCGCGGGAGAAACGCCGCACGCCGGCCATCGCCTCCTCGTCGGACAGCCCGGCGTCGCGCGAAATTTTGTACGCGCCGATGGACGCGCAATCCTTTACGTCGTCCATGGAACCTATAACCGCGTTCTCCATGCCGAGTTCCTGTCCCTGATAGATGAACGGTATGCCGCGCAGCATGAAGTACAACCCCGCCAGCATCTTTTTACCCGCGTCGGTAATTTCGCCGTCCGGCAGGTAATAATTTACGCCGCGCGATTCGTCGTGGTTCTCGATGATGTTCGAGAAGAAGCAATTTTCCCCCGCCGCTTCCTGCATTCCGAATACACAATCCTTATAGTCCTCCGCCGTGATCTTTTTCTTGTCGTGCCAACCTGTGTTGTTGCCGAAGAGCGTGCCGCTGAAATCGAATATGGAATTAAAATACCCGTCCGGGCCGATCCACTCGTCTATATGTTCAGGATCCGTGACGAACACTTCGCCGACCGTTAACGCCCCACGGGGCTTGAATGCCTTATCGCGAAGCTCGGTCAAATACGCCCCGGGGCCGTCCGAGCTGTCGAACATGTTGTCGAGGCCGCTCAGTCCGTCCGGGCCGTCGACTGGATAATCACGGAAAGGAAACGCCTTTCCGATGTTGGCTATCGCGTCGATGCGGAAACCGGCAATGCCGCGATCAAGCCACCACTCGATATTTTTGCGCACTTCCTCGCGCATGGTCGGGTTTTGCCAGTTCAGATCCGGTTGCTTCTTATGGAATACGTGGAGGTACAACTTGTCCGTATCGCCCAGCGGTTCCCACACGCTGCCGCCGAAATGGGAGCGCCAGTTGGTGGGAAGTTTTCCGTCCGGCCGCTTATCCACGATATAAAAATAGTCGCGGTAAGGGCTGTCGGGATTTCGCAGCACGTCCTGGAACCACTCATGCTCGTCCGAGCAGTGGTTGACTACCAAATCGAGAATGACCTTCATGCCGCGCTTGCCGCTTTCGGCGATGAGTTCGTCCATATCCGCGAGCGTTCCGAAACGCGGGTCGACGCCGTAGTAATCCGAAATGTCATATCCCTCGTCGGCCAGCGGCGAAGGATATGCCGGCGAGAGCCATAGGAGATTCACCCCCAAGTCGCGCAAATAGTCCAGTTTGCCGATGATCCCCCGTAAGTCGCCTATCCCGTCGCCTCCGGAATCCATAAAGCTCTTTGGATATATCTGATACGCGATTGCCCCGTGCCACCATTGCCGTTCCATCAATTTCGTCACACAACCTTTCGTTATTATCACTCAGATGTTTGATCTTAATGCCGAATCAAAGTCTATCATTAATCCGGTTTGATGCGCGTTGCGAAGATGATATTATATAAACCGGTAGGAGTCGATAGTATGCAGATGCCGGAGATGCTCGATAATGTGAGCAAAACTGTCAAAGATGATTTGACGTTATCAATAAACAAAGGTGACAAGCTGTCCATAGCGGCTGCGTGTTTCTCGATATACGCATATCAGGCGCTCAGAAAACAGCTTGACGGCATTGCCGAGTTACGCTTTATTTTCACCTCGCCGACTTTTTTACGTGAAAATGCTCCGAAGGCAAAGCGGGAGTTTTATATACCTCGTCTTGACCGTGAACGCTCTTTGTACGGAACGGAGTTCGAGGTAAAACTCCGCAATGAACTGACGCAGAAAGCGATCGCCCGCGAATGTGCCGACTGGATCAGGAAGAAGGTACAGTTTCGTTCCAACCTTACAGGCGGCAACATCAGCGGGTTCATGAATATTGTCGGCGCGGAAACCGCCGCAACATATATGCCGCTTCACGGCTTTACTACCGCCGACATCGGTTGTGAGCGCGGTAACAATATCATTAACCCGGTCAATAAAATGTTCGCGCCGCTGTCGGATGAGTACGTCCGGCTTTTCGACCAGGTCTGGAACGATAAAAAACTGCTTCAAGATGTAACCAATATCGTTCTCGATAACATCACGGCTGCATACAACGAAAACACGCCGGAATTTATCTATTTTGTGTCGATTTATAACATTTTCAATGAGTTCCTGGAGGATATTTCCGAGGACGTTTTACCGAACGAAGCGACAGGATTTAAGGAAAGTAAAATCTGGAAAATGCTTTACACTTTCCAGAAAGACGCTGTGCTTGCGATTATAAACAAACTCGAAACCTATAACGGATGTATCCTTGCGGACAGCGTGGGGCTTGGTAAAACATTTACGGCTCTCGCTGTCGTTAAATATTATGAGAACCGCAACCGCTCCGTACTTGTCCTATGCCCCAAAAAACTATCGGACAACTGGAACACTTATAAGGATAATTACATCAACAACCCTATTGCCACCGACCGCCTGCGGTATGACGTTCTGTATCACACCGACCTTTCGAGGGAACGCGGGAAGTCCAACGGGCTTGATTTGGACAGGCTCAACTGGGGCAACTACGATCTCGTCGTCATAGACGAATCGCACAACTTCCGCAACGGCGGCGAAATCTATGGCGAAGACCGGCGTGAGAACCGATACCTGCGGCTGATGAACCGCGTCATCCGCACAGGCGTGAAAACGAAAGTGCTGATGATTTCGGCAACCCCGGTTAATAACCGTTTCACCGATTTGCGCCACCAACTAGAACTTGCTTACGAGGACAACCCGAACCTTATAAATGAAAAACTCGGCACAAAACGCACGATAGACGAAATTTTCCGGAACGCCCAGAAGCAATTCAATCAGTGGAATAAGCGGGAAGAGGGCGAGAGAACCACTAATACCCTGCTGAAATCTCTTGATTTCGATTTCTTTAATGTGCTTGACAGCGTAACGATTGCCCGCTCCCGAAAACACATAGAGAGGTATTACAATATGGGCGAAATCGGCTCATTTCCTGAACGGCTGAAACCCATTTCCATGCGTCCGCGTCTGACTGATTTGGAAAGCGCTGTAAACTACCGCGAAATATACGAACAATTGATGAGATTGAACCTCTCGGTGTATATTCCAACCGATTATATATTCCCAAGTATGCTTCATAAGTATGTGGACACATCCCGCAACATCAACCGCGCGGGGCGCGAAATGGGCATACGCCGACTGATGAGTATAAATCTTTTAAAACGGCTAGAAAGCTCCGTGGAATCATTCCGGCTTACCATCGGGCGAGTCAAGCAGTTAATTGACGGCACTATTGCCGAAATTGACGCCTATGCGAACGGCGGCGGTTCGGTTATCGACGGTCGTGAACTATCAAGCGATGCGGACTTCGACGACGATGACCGCAACACGGAGTATTTTGCCGCCGAACACAGCATCAAGATTGACCTCGCCGATATGGATTACATAACGTGGCGGGACAAACTCGCGGAGGACGCCGAGACCCTTGGGCTGTTGAAAATACTGATCGACGACATCACACCGGAACACGATACGAAACTCCAGACTCTTTTCGGCCTGATAGATAGCAAGCTGACTAAGCCGATAAACGAGGGGAACCGCAAAATCCTTATCTTTTCGGCGTTTTCAGATACGGCGGCGTATCTGTATGCCAACGTGAGCGCTTTCGTGAAATCTAAGTTCGGGCTTGATACGGCGATGATTACGGGGAGCGTGGATGGCAGGACTACGATAAAAGGACAGCGGGCGGCGATGAACGAGGTGCTGACCCTGTTCTCTCCGATTTCAAAGGATAAAAACCTGCTGATGCCAAACAACACCTCCGATATATCCGTCCTGATCGCCACGGACTGTATCTCGGAAGGTCAGAACCTGCAGGATTGCGATTACTGTGTAAATTACGACATCCATTGGAATCCTGTGCGGATCATTCAGCGGTTCGGACGAATCGACCGCATCGGCAGCCGCAACGACGTTATTCAACTTGTAAACTTCTGGCCGGACGTGGATTTGGACGAATACCTCTACCTCAAAGGCCGTGTTGAAACAAGGATGAGGATTTCCGTTATGACCGCGACCGCTGACGATGACCTTATCAACGCCGAGGAAAAAGGCGATGTT
>Ga0099364_10003691_pt1 | contig 23611 bp, 17 predicted proteins | sample TergutTh196P3_FD_73070 | JGI IMG/M metagenome (GOLD analysis project Ga0099364, IMG submission 73070) | Microcerotermes parvus P3 segment gut microbial communities from Pointe-Noire, Republic of the Congo - Th196 P3 | ecosystem: Host-associated > Arthropoda: Insects > Digestive system > Gut ...
AACGGCCGGCTCGAACACCTACGAGGCACCGCCCTCGGCTTCCGCAACCTCACCAACTACATCGCCCGCTCGCTGCTGGAAGCCGGAGGTTTCAGACCGCTGCTACACCCTGGATTGCGATGAGCCACCAATCTCGTCGGTACGACGGCCGCGCACGTCTCGGACCAGGCGGTGCATCCAGCCGTGGCGGTCGGGGCGACGGGCTCCCAGGTCCAGTTCTCGCGTCCGGTAGCCTGTGCTGCACAGCTAGCCGACGCCATCGACCCAGCGTCTCCCGCACCCACCGAGGAATCGTCCCATGCGCATGACCACCCGAACGCTTCTCCCGCTCGTCGTCGCAGCCGCTCTCGCCACCGCCCTCGCCGGGTGCAGCCCTGCCGACGGCGACACCACCGCCACTACGCCCAGTGCGCCGACGACCGGCACCACGTCGCACGAGACGCAGGACGACACCGCTGACTGTGTCGTCTGCGGCGGGTTCTGGGCGTCCTACGGGCAAGAAGACGGCGAAGACACCGATCTGACCCTCGCTTTCCTCCCCGACGGCTCCCTGGAATGGTTCGCCGGCGGGACCGAGGGCGAAGGAACCTGGAGCTCCAGCAACGCTGACAGCATCAGCATCACATTCACGGGATCTACCAGGCCACCAGTACCATCGCCGCTGGTCTTGACGGTCGAAGAGATCGAGAAAATACCTCTCAGCGCTGAGGAGATGAGGGATCTCTGGGGCGAGCCCTCCGACGACCTGCAGGAATGGGAGAACGCCGCCGCCAACCAGCAGCTGGAGGCAGATGCCCTCGTCAACTCGACGCTGGGACTGGAGTTCCTGCGGGTGATGGGCTGAACAGCCTCCTTGGCGGCGTACGCGCAACACCCCTCGGTGGCTCCTCCGGCGCGCCAGCATCTGGCCGAACAGCGCGATCAGACTCGAGGACGACGCGAGGTACCCGTTCGATCAACCAAGCTGGGTCCTGCTCGACCCACCAACCCCGAAGGAGCCGCCGTGCAACGTACACTTCTCCCGCTCGTCACTGCCGCCGTTCTTGCCACTACCCTCGCCGGGTGCAGCGATGACGCGGACTCCTCCGACGTGTCCACCACGGCCGGCCCACCCAGCGCGAGCCCATCTGCCGACCAGCCCCGACTCGTGGAGCCTGCGGGGCTCGAGCTCGACGCCGACGGGTGTCCCATCCTGCCCCACGAAATGGGCTACCTGTGCACCGAGTCCGGCAACTGGAGCTCTTGGGAGACCCTTTCGGACTACGGGGAAGAGGAAGGCAGCCATCTGTCTGTTGGCTTCCACGCCGATGGCACCCTGACCTGGCTCGAGTTCGAAGGCGTCGGCACCTGGGAAGGCGTCGGCACCTGGGAGTACGACGGTGCCGACACCATTGTGGTCCACTTCGACGCAGGGTCTGTACCCCCGTCGCTGTCAGGAACGGACCAGCTGTCGTTGAAGATCGACGAGTTCGAGGACAGCTGCGGTGCCCCGCCCGTCTACTACATGTCGAATGCCCTCACCGCCACACAACCAGCCCTGAGGTTCGTACCAGTGATGTGCTGACCCGACGCTGGCCCGTCGTACCGATCCTCGGTCGGTACGACGGCCGCGGACTGCCGCTCCCAGGGACTTGACCAGATTCGTAGGATGTACGGATACTGTTACCGATGTTCAGGTATCCGTACACCATGCCTTCGACCTCACGGTCTGCCTGGATGGATGATGGACATCCGCACCAGCTGACACCATCAACCCAGAGCACCCACCAAGGAAACGTCCCCATGCGCACGACCGCCCGAGTGCTTCTCTCGCTCACCATCGCAGCCGCTCTCGCCACCCTCAGCGGGTGCAGCGGCGACACCGTAGAGCCGTCTGCCACCGGTACTCCATCAGCGCCTGCCGTCAGGCTCGTCCCTACTGACGAAGAAGGTCTTGACGACGACGGAAAGGGCCCCGCCGAGTCGGTCGACTGCGAGCTCGTACGTGTCGGCCAGATCTGTATCGACGGAGAAGGCGACGTTGCCATCACCTGGACCCGCGGCTACCCGCACGAGGGCTCCCTCGACTTCTCCCGAGACGGCACCTTCTCTCAGATCGATCCCCTGATCTCCGACGGAAGAGATCTCACCGGCCGGTGGGAGACCAGCGGTGAGACCGTCCTGCTGACGTACTCCGACGGACGCCTGGCCCACGTGACCTTCGCCAGCGGCGACCAGCCCGACCTCACCTTGCGTCTCGACGCAGACCCGAACAACCCCATCGTGTACAACCTGACCCCCACAGGCCGCGACTGACAGCGTCCGGCGGGCAGGATGTCGGCGGTTCGGGCTGACTGGCATCCAGCCACGGAGTGCCCCAGCATCTTGTAGAACGGTGCGACCAGCCTCGAGGACGACGCCAGATATCGTCTGATCAGCCAGGCTGGTCCTGCTGTTCGACCCATCACACCAGCAGACCACAAGGAAGCTGCCGTGCAACGTACGATGCGAACACTCGTCCCGCTCATCACCGCTGCCGTCCTTGCCGCCGCCCTCGCCGGGTGCAACGACGGACCGTCGGACTCCGACACGCCCACCACGGCCCGTACACCCACCACGAGCCCCACAAGCGAGACCGACCAACCACGGCTCGTGGAGTCCGCGGGGCTCGAGCTCGACGCCGCCGGGTGCCCCATCCTTCCCCACGGATGGGGCCTGTGCACCGACGAGTATGTCTCGTGGGCGGCCTACCTGGGAGACAATGGGGACGGCTACTGGCTGGACAACGTGGATATCGGCTTCTTCTCCGACGGCACCCTGATCTGGAGGGACTTCGGCACGGCGGCGGAAGGCGCTGGTACCTGGGAGTACGACGGTGCCGACACCGTCACGGTCCGCTTCGACGCAGCCGTCTCGCCGCTGGGGACGGACCGGCTGTCGTTGCAGATCGACGAGTTCGAGCGCGGCTGCGGCGACCCGGCCGTCTACGGCATGTGGGATGCCCTCACCGCCGCACAACCAACCCTGAGGTTCGAACCGATCGCGTGCTGACCCGGCGCTGGCCGTCGTACCGATCGGTCGGTACGACGGCCGCGGGCGTCAGACCAGGCGGTGCATCCAGCCGTGGCGGTCGGGGCGACGCCCGTACTGGATATCGGTCAGCTCGGTACGGATCGCCATGGTCACCGGGCCGGCCTGGCCGCCGTTGACCGTGACGTCGAAGTCGTCGCCGACCAGGCGGCCGATCGGGGTCATCACCGCGGCGGTGCCGCAGGCGAACACCTCGGCCACGGCGCCGGACCGGATACCGTCCAGCAGGTCGGCCAGGGCGACGGGTGCTTCGCGCACCGTGTGACCGGCGTCGGCGAGCAGCCTGATCACCGCGGAGCGGGTGACGCCCTCCAGGATCGCCCCGGTGACCTCAGGGGTGCGGACCGTGCCGTCGGCGTCGACGACCATGACGTTCATCCCGCCGAGCTCTTCGAGGTATGTCGCGCTCCGGGCGTCGAGGAAGCACACCTGGTCGCAGCCGTGGTCGTACGCCACGGTCTGCGGCAGCAGGCTCGCGGCGTAGTTGCCGCCGCACTTGGCCGCGCCGGTGCCGCCCGGCCCGGCCCGGTGGTACTCCCGCTCCACCCAGATCGACACCGGCCGCACCCCGCCGGTGAAGTAGGCGCCCACGGGCGAGGCGATGACCAGGTACTCGACTTCGTGCGCGGCCCGCACCCCGATGAAGCTCTCCGAGGCGTACATGAACGGCCGCAGGTACAAGCTCATCTCCTCGCCCCGCGGCACCCAGGCCTGGTCCACCTCGACCAGGGCACGCAGCGACTCGACGAAGTCGGCCTCGGACAGCTCAGGCAGCGCCAGGCGCTGGGCGGACCGGGCGAACCGGGCGGCGTTGGCCGTGGGCCGGAACGTCCAGACCGACCCGTCAGCGTGGGCGTAGGCCTTGAGGCCCTCGAAGATCTCCTGCGCGTAGTGCAGCACCGCGCAGGCCGGGTCCAGGCTGAGCGGCCCGTACGGTTCGACGCGCCGGTCGTGCCAGCCGTCGGCGGTGGTCCAGGTGACCCGGGCCATGTGGTCGGTGAAGACCGTGCCGAACTTCGGGGCGGCGAGCAGCGCGGCACGCTCGGTGTCGGGCACGGGGTGGTCGGTGCGGCGCACCTCGAAGGTGGACAGGGACGAGGTCTTGGTGCTCATATGGTGCTCCCAGAACAAGATGTGCGTCGGCTGTGGTGCTGGGCGGGATGTGGGGCAAGGCGGAGGAGGAGGTCGCACTGGAGGTGCGGCCGAACGACGACAACGCCGCACCGCGCCCGCCCGGTGCCGCAGACGACGTGCATCTTGTTCTGGGAGCACCATAGGCCTTTCGCGAGTATCCGATGATGACGGTACCGGGTTGCGACGGCCAGGTGTGGGACGGATGCCCTTGGGTGTCAGCGTGTGACGCGTGCCACCAGGTCGCGGCCCACCTCGGCCGTCGACCGTACTCGGCTCCCCCGTTCAGCCAGGTCTGCAGTCACCGCGGCGTCGACCTTCGCGGCGGCGTCGGGCAGGCCGACGTGGTCCAGCAGCAGCGCGACGGACAGCACTGTCGCCGTCGGGTCGGCCTTGCCCTGCCCGGCGATGTCTGGGGCTGAACCGTGCACCGGCTCGAACATCGACGGGGCGGTGCGGTCCGGGTTGACGTTGCCCGACGCGGCCAGGCCGATACCGCCGGTGACGGCCCCGGCCAGGTCGGTGAGGATATCGCCGAACAGGTTGTCGGTGACGATGACGTCGAACCGGGACGGGTCGGTGACCATGAAGATCGTCGCCGCGTCCACGTGCAGATAGTCGGTCGTCACGTCGGGGAACTCGGCGTTGACCGTTTCCACCGTGCGGCGCCACAGGTGCCCGGCGTGCACCAGCACGTTGTGCTTGTGCACCAGGGTGAGCTGGCGGCGCGGCCGGGCCGCAGCCCGGGCGAAGGCGTCCCGGACCACCCGTTCGACGCCGAACGCGGTGTTGACGCTGACCTCGTTGGCGACCTCGTGCGGGGTCCCGCCGCGGATCGACCCGCCGTTGCCGACGTACGGACCCTCGGTGCCCTCGCGGACCACGACGAAGTCCACCTCGCCCGGGTCCGACAGCGGCGAGGTGACGCCCGGGTACAGCCGCGACGGCCGCAGGTTGACGTAGTGGTCCAGCTCGAACCGCAGCCGCAGCAGCAGGCCCCGCTCCAGGACGCCCGACGGGACCGACGGGTCGCCGACGGCGCCGAGCAGGATCACGTCGTGCTGGCGCAGCGCGGCCAGGTCCTCGTCGGTCAGGGTCTGGCCCGTGGCGTGCCAACGACGCGCACCCAGGTCATACTCGGTGGTACGCAGCGGCCGGTCACCCAGCGCCGCCTCCAGCACGAGCAGGGCCTGGTCGACGACCTCAGAGCCGATACCGTCGCCGGGTATGACGGCCAGGTCCAACGGCGCAGTGCTCATGGCACCAGCCTACCCGTGATCCCATCTATCGGGACGGATATCCCAGAGGATGGACAGCGGCGTGTCGTCGACCATCGCCTACGAAGATGCCGAGAGCAACGAGCACCACAGGTCCGGCACAGGGCACGAACGTATCAGCGCGTCGCGCGACGCCGGGCGATGATGACGAGCACCCCGCCGACGACCAGCGCCAGGGCCAGCACCCCGACGATCGGGGCGACGTTCGACCCGGTGCGGGCCAGCGGCGACGTGTTCTTCGCGACGGCGGTCGCGGTCGGCGTGACCGTGCCGGACGGCGTCCGGGTCGCCTGGAGCCCGGTCGACGCCGTCTCGGTCGGTGCCGAGCCGCCGCGCTCCGGCGGGGTAGTGGACGCGGTCTGCGTCGGCGGGCAGGTCGGCCGCTCCGTCGGCAACGGTGTGGGCGATACCGTGGTGGCAGTGCCGCTCTGGCCGTCCGGATTGGCCGCCACGGCGAGGGCGCCGCCAGCGCCGACCGCTATCGACGCTGTGAACAGGAACGATACCGCGAACAACCGGATCGGACCGCGGCTACGGTGAGACATGCGTGGAGGCTCCTACACTGCGCAAACCGGACGATGTGCCACACTCTAGCCCCTCCGACGCCCGAGATGTCCCGATATGCGCGGCGCGATCAGGCTAATTCACAGTTCAGCCCCTTCTCCGGGCCGCCCTTGGGCCTTCTGGCCGTCCCCCGGCACACGACGACCCCGGTGCCGAGCCGGCACCGGGGTCGCAGCTAGGGCGTGTCAGCGCGCGGCGCTGCCGTCCACGTAGTCCGCGTCGTCGGGCTTCACCCAGGCGAACAGCCGACGCAGCTCGCGTCCGACCGGCTCGATCGGGTGGTTCTGGCCCTTGGCGCGCAGGGCCTGGAACTCCGGGGCACCAGCGTCCTGGTCGGCGATGAACCGCTGGGCGAAGGCGCCGGACTGGATGTCCGACAGCACGCCCCGCATGTTCTCCTTGACGCGCGGGTCGATGACGCGCGGGCCGGAGACGTAGTCGCCGTACTCGGCGGTGTCCGAGACCGACCAGCGCTGCTTGGTAATCCCGCCCTCGTGGATGAGGTCGACGATGAGCTTGAGCTCGTGCAGCACCTCGAAGTACGCCACCTCCGGCTGGTAACCGGCCTCGGTCAGCACCTCGAACCCGTACTGGATCAGCTGGGAGACCCCGCCGCACAGCACGGACTGCTCGCCGAACAGGTCGGTCTCGCACTCCTCGGTGAACGTCGTCTTGATGCCCGCGGCGCGCAGGCCGCCGACCGCCTTGGCGTAGGACAGCACCAGAGGCCAGGCCTGGCCCGACGCGTCGGCCTCCACGGCGACGATGACCGGCACCCCGCGCCCGGCGACGTACTCCCGGCGTACCAGGTGCCCGGGGCCCTTGGGGGCGACCATGATGACGTCGTGGTCGGCGGCCGGCTTGATGTACCCGAACCGGATGTTGAAACCGTGCCCGAAGACCAGCGCGGCACCGGGCTGCAGGTTCGGCGCGATAGCGTCGCGGTACAGGTGCCGCTGCACCTGGTCGGGCGCCAGGATCACCACGACGTCCGCCTCGGCCACGGCCGCGGCCACGTCGAGCACCCGCAGGCCCTGCTCCTCGGCCTTGGCCCGGGACGACGAGCCCTCGCGCAGCCCGACGCGGACGTCCACCCCGGAGTCGCGCAGGTTCAGGGCGTGGGCGTGCCCCTGACTGCCGTAGCCGATGACGGCGACCTTCTTGGACGAGATGATGGACAGGTCGGCGTCGTCGTCGTAGAACAGCTCAGCCACAGTGACAGCTCCTCAGGTAGCGATAGTTGGTTCAGGCGGTCCGACCGACGCGTTCCAGCGCCCGGTCGGTGATGGACCGGGCGCCGCGGCCGATGGCCACGGTCCCGGACTGGACGATCTCCCGGATGCCGAACGGCGCCAGCGCGGTGAGCAGCGCGTCCAGCTTGCCCGGCGAACCGGTGGCCTCGATGACCACCGCGTCGGGCACCACGTCGACCACATGGGCCCGGAACAGGTCGACGATCTCCAGCACCCCGGTGCGCTGGGCCCCGTCGGCCCGGACCTTGACCAGCAGCAGCTCGCGCTGGACCGACGAATCGGCCTCCAGCTCGACGATCTTGATGACGTTGACGAGCTTGTTCAGCTGTTTGGTCACCTGTTCCAGGGGGCGGTCTTCGACGTCCACGACGACGGTGATCCGGGAGATCTCGGTGTGCTCCGTCGGCCCGACGGCCAACGAGTGGATGTTGAAGGCACGGCGGGCGAACAGCCCGGCCACCCGGGTCAGGACACCCGGCTTGTTCTCGACCAGCACGGACAGCGTGTGGCGGCTCATAGCTCGTCCTCTCGGTCCCACGCCGGGGTCAGGCCCCGGGCGTACATGATGTCGTCGTTGCTGACCCCGGCGGCGACCATCGGCCACACCATAGCGTCGCGCGACACGGTGAAGTCGACCACGACCGGGCGGTCGTCGATCTCGTTGGCCCGCTTGATCGTGGCGTCCACGTCGGCCTTGCTGTCGCACCTCAGGCCCACCGCGCCGTAGGCCTCGGCCAGCTTCACGAAGTCCGGCACCCGGATGGTGTCGTGCCCGGTGTGCAGGTCGGTGTTGGAATAGCGCTCGTCGTAGAACAGGGTCTGCCACTGGCGCACCATGCCCAACGACGAGTTGTTGATGATCGCGACCTTGATCGGGATCTCGTTGATGACGCACGTGGCCAGCTCTTGGTTGGTCATCTGGAAGCAGCCGTCACCGTCGATGGCCCAGACCGTGCGGTCCGGAGCGCCGACCTGCGCGCCCATCGCGGCGGGCACCGCGAAGCCCATGGTGCCCAGCCCGGCGGAGCTCATCCAGGCCCGTGGGCGCTCGTGGTCGATGAACTGCGCGGCCCACATCTGGTGCTGGCCGACGCCTGCGACGTACACCGCCTCGGGGCCGGTGATCTCACCGATCCGCCGGACGATGTGCTGCGGGGCGAGCAGCCCGTCGGACGGTTCGTCCCAGCCCAGGGGGAAGGTGTCGCGCCACGAGTCGACCTGCCGCCACCAGCCTTCCAGGTCCGGCTTGCCGTACTGGGCGTGAGCCCGTTCCAGCTCGGGCACCAGATCGGTCAGCACCTCGCGCAGGTCGCCGACGATCGGCACGTCCACGGCCTTGTTCTTGCCGATCTCGGCCGGGTCGATATCGGCGTGGACCACCTGCGCGTTGGGCGCGAAGCTGGACAGCTGGCCGGTCACCCGGTCGTCGAACCTCGCGCCCAGGGCGACGATGAGGTCGGCCTTCTGCAGCGCGGCCACCGCGGCCACCGTCCCGTGCATCCCCGGCATGCCCAGGTTCTGCGGGTGGGTATCGGGCAGCGCGCCCCGGGCGGGCAGCGTCGTCGTCGCGGGCGCGCCGGACAGCTCGACCAGCTGGCGCACCTGCGTGCTGGCCGCCGACCGTTGGGCCCCGCCGCCGATGAGCAGCACCGGGCGGCGGGCCGTGGCCAGCAGCCGCGCGGCCTCCCGCACCTGCTTGGCGTGCGGTTTGGTCACCGGGTGGTAGCCGGGCAGGACCAGCTGCTGCGGCCACTCGAAGACCGTCTCGGCCACCTGGGCCGACTTGGCGATGTCCACCAGCACCGGACCGGGCCGCCCGGTCGCGGCGATGTGGAAGGCCGAGGCGATGGCGTTGGGGATCTCCGCGGCGTCCTTGACCAGGATCGAGTGCTTGGTGATCGGCATGGTCACGCCGACGATATCGGCCTCCTGGAAAGCGTCCGTGCCGATCAGCGACGAACCGACCTGACCGGTGATCGCGACCACCGGGACCGAGTCGAGGTTGGCATCGGCCAGGGCCGTGACCAGGTTGGTCGCGCCCGGGCCGGAGGTCGCGATGCACACGCCGACCCGGCCGGTGACATGGGCGTAGCCTTCGGCGGCGTGCCCGGCGCCCTGTTCGTGACGCACCAGGTAGTGCCGGATCTTCGAGTCCATCAGCGGGTCGTAGGTCGGCAGGATGGTGCCGCCGGGGATACCGAAGACGTGCTGGACGCCCAGCTCTTCCAACGACCGGACGATCGACTGGGCGCCCGTCATCGTCTGGTGCACGGTGGCGGTGGAGGCGGGCGGGGTGGGGGCCGCCGCGCCTGCGCGGGGCGCAGGACGGGGTGGGGCCGGGGTGGGGCCGGAGGCCATCGGTGACTCCTGACTTCAGGGTTGAGGTCGACGAGGGGCGCGGGTCCAACGTACTGGGCCGAGAGGCACCGCGCCGCGAAGAGGCACCGCGCCCCACGAAGAGGCACCGCGCCGTGGCGCCGGGCCCAGGCACGACAATGCCCCTCGGCCCGGACCCGGGCGGACGAGGGGCAGGCGCGCGGGCGGACCTTTCAGCTCACCGTGCGCGCCTCGTGCATACGAGAGACAGATCAGCCATGCCCGCGAGCGTAGCGCGCCCGTGGTCGTCCTGTCACGCCCGACCCCCTTCGTCTCGCATGTTGGTTTACGATCTCGCGATACGAGCGTCTGGTCCGTCCGGGGTGCGGGACGACGACCTCCCGCCGAACTCAGCCCGGATCCAGGCTGAGGCCGGTCGGCCACCCGTCCGGGGGCACCACGAGGGAACCTGCCCTGGTACGTCCGGGGCACACCGGGGCACAACTTCCCCGAAAGGGCTATCGACTCCTTCTCCGGGAGGCTCCGGCGTCCGATTAAGCAGTCGAAGAACCCACCACAGGAGGACCTGATGTCCGACAAGACGACACCGGAACAGCCGTTCGTGCCGCAGCAGAAGCAGCCACCGTCGTCCGAGCAGCTCGAAGCGTTCTGGGAGCAGGAGGAAGTCACCGACTTCGCCGCCCTACGCGACGGCCTCGCCGAGATCGTGCACAAAGTCGAGCTGTGAACCGGCAGCCGCCGGTTGCTCTTCCCAGAGAGCGACCGGCGACCGGAAGCTACCCCCGGACACAGCCTCTGGGCCGTCCGTCGGTGCGACCAGCCAGACGCCCAGGGCCAGCACCCCGACGGTGAGCACGAAGAACAGCCCGACCCAGACCGACGCGGGCACCCTGGTGAGACGGGCCAGCTGACCGGCGTCGGACGTGTCGGCGCCGCGCCGCCGGGTCACGGTCATCTCCAGCACCGCCCGCGGCGCCCCGAGCAGCAGCAACCACGCCACCAGGTAGGCGGCACCGACCTGCAGGTTCGTAGGCGCCCAGCCGGTGACCGCGACCAGCACCCCGGTCGAGACCAGCACCACCCACAGCCCGTACAGGTTACGGACCTGCACCAGCACCAGCACCAGCAGCACCAGCAGCGCCCACAACGCCCCGACCGCGTACCCGCGCGACAGCAACCAGGCCACGCCCAGCCCGACGACCGCCGGGGCCGGGTACCCGGCCATCAGCGTGAACACCAGGCCCGGACCGCCCTGCCGACCCCACGACGTGGTCAGGCCCGACGTGTCCGTGTGCACCCTGATCCCCGCCAGCCTGCGCCCGGCCAGCACCGCGACGCCTGCGTGCCCCGCCTCGTGCACGATCGTCACCAGGTGCCGCACCAGGTGCCACACCACCGGCACCGACAGCACCACCAGCACCAGCAGCCCGCTCCCCCACACCAGCGTCGCCTCCGGCACAGGTTGGGCGCTGGTAGCGGTCTGCCACATCCGGTTCAGCCAGTCCACCCAGCCATCTCACCACAGCGTCCGGCCCGGCGTGACCACCGACCAGGTCTGGCGGCTCAGCAGGCCGCAGGTTTCGCATGGGGGGAGGTCTGGACCTCTTCGGAGTCCGGTGGCCAGCCGCGTCACGTCATCACAGGGCATGCCTGCCGTGTGGGCGGTGCCTGCCAGGATGCAAGGACAGCGAGGGCCGTCACAAGGGGCGGTCCTCGGCCCTACCCGCAGGAGGCTCTGATGGATCCCGCCCGGAGGACGGACACCCGTGCCGTGACGACCGACCGACGTGAGGGGGCGCTGCCGCCGGGCTATGCCGAGTGGCTCGCCGACCTGAAGGCCCGGGTGCGCACCACCCAGTTCCGGGCGGCCCGGGCGGCCAACACCGAGGTGCTGCGGCTGTACTGGTCCATCGGGCACGACATCCTGGTCCGGCAGCGCGACCAGGGCTGGGGCGCGAAGGTCGTCCAGCGTCTGGCCCAGGACCTGGCCACCGAGTTTCCCGGTCAGAGCGGGTGGTCGAAACGGAACTTGCAGTGGATGCGCAAGGCCGCCGAGGCGTGGCCGACCCTGGCAGAGTTTGTGCACCACGTTGGTGCACAACTGCCCTGGCGGCACATCACAGTCCTCATGGACCGCCTGGACTCCCGTGAGGCGCGCGACTGGTACGCCGCCAGAGCGGTCGCCGAGGGCTGGAGCCGGAACGTCCTGGAGCACTTCATCAAGGTCGACCTGCGCGGGCACCTGGGCGCAGCCCCGACGAACTTCCCCGCCGCGCTCGACCCGGCCGACTCCGAGCTGGCCCAGCAGATCGTCAAGGACCCCTACGTCTTCGAGCACCTCGCAGTCGTGGAACGGGCCGCCGAGCGGAACGTCGAGCAAGCCCTGATGGACCACCTGCAGGACACGCTGATGGAGCTCGGCCGAGGCATGGCCTTCGTCGGGCGGCAGGTCCGCCTGGAGGTGACCGACTCCAAGGGCGACACCGACGAGTTCGTCGTCGACCTGCTGCTGTTCCACATCCCCCAGGCCCGCTACATCGTGGTCGAGCTCAAGACCGGCAAGTTCCAACCCGCCCACCTCGGCCAGCTCGGCACCTACGTCGCCATCGTCGACCACCAGATGCGCGACCCGGACCGCCACGCACCCACCATCGGCATCCTGCTGTGCACCGGCAAGAACGAAGCCACCGTCCGCTTCTCCCTGGCCAGCACCAACGCCCCCGTCGGCGTCGCCGACTACGAAGGACTGCCCGCCGACGTGCAGGCCGCACTACCCTCCGCCGACGAGCTGCGCGAGATCATCACCCAGACCGACCAGACTCTCGACCGTTGATGCGGCTGGTCGTGTGTCGGTGGAGGTCTGTACGGTGCAGGGCGTGGGTCAGGACTCAGCAGCGGCGCGGCTCGGCGTGCATGTCGCCGAACGGGCCGACGGGCTCGTTGACGGGCTGGCCGACCTGCTGTCCGGGCCGCCGGACGACCCGTTCGCGCCCGAGCTGGTGGCCGTCGAGACGTCGGGGGTCGGACGGTGGGTGGCGCAACGGCTGTCGCACCGGCTGGGGGCCGCCGGTGCCGATGACGGGATCGCCGCGCAGATCCGGTTCGACCCGTGGTGGCGGGTGGTGGCGCAGGTGCTCGCGGGGGTCGTCGGCCTGGACCGGCGGGACGACCCGTGGCACCCCGACCGGCTGGTCTGGCCGGTACTCGCCGCCGTCGACGACCACCTGGACGAGCCGTGGCTGACCGTGGTCCGTCACCACCTCGGTGACGACCCGGCCGACGAGGTGCGACGCGGTCGTCGTCTGGCGGTGGCGCGGCACGTCGCCGGGCTGTTCACGGCCTACGACGCTCGGCGGCCGGCCCTGCTGGCCGACTGGGCGGCGGGACGCGATACCGACGGAACGGGTCTGGCTGGCTGCGGGGCGCCGCTGGCCGACGACCTGGTGTGGCAGGCCCGGCTGTGGCGGGCGGTCGCCGAGCGGCTGGACGTCCCCGCCCCGTCCCAGCGCCTGGCCGAGGCGGCCGAACGGCTGCACGACGACCCGGACCTGGCCCACCTGCCACCCCGGTTCTCCCTGTTCGCGCCCGCCGCACTGCCGGACGCGCACCTGCGGGTGCTCGACGCGCTGGCCGCGCACCGCGAGGTGCACCTGTGGCTGGTGCACCCCTCGGCCGCGCTGTGGCGACGCGTCGCCGGGCGGACGGACCGGCAGGCCGGTCCGGTGCGTCGTCGTGACCTGCCGGTCCTGGCCCGGCACCGGCTGCTGGCGTCCATGGCCGGACCCGCCACCGAGCTGCAGCTGCGGGTGGCGCCGCTGGCCGGGCCGATCACCGTCACCGCGGCCCCACCACGGCCCCCGACCGTGCTCGGTGCGGTGCAGCAGGCCCTGGCCGACGACCGGGGCGGTTCGACCGACCCGACCGGGACGGACCAGAGCCAGCCCGACCGTCCCAGGCTGAGCACCGCGGACCGTTCGGTGCAGGTCCACGCCTGCCACGGCCGGATGCGGCAGGTCGAGGTGCTGCGTGACGTGCTGACCGGGCTGTTCGCCGACGACCCCACCTTGGAACCGCGGGACGTCGTCGTGCTGTGCCCCGACGTCGCCCGGTTCGCGCCGCTGGTCGAGGCGGTGTTCGACCCGGTGGACGCAGCCGACGATCCAACGCCTTCCGTCGCACACATCGACGCCCCGGCCAGCCATCCCGGCCGGAGCCTGCGGGTGCGGGTGGCGGACCGCACATCGACCGGACCGACCAACCCCCTGCTGGCGGTGCTGGGGCGGGTTCTGGCGCTGGCCTCGTCCCGGGTCACCGCGTCCGCGGTGCTGGACCTGGCCCGCACCGACCCGGTGCGCCGCCGGTTCGGCTTCGACGACGACGCCCTGGCCCGGCTGCGGGAGTGGACCGCGGAGTCCGGGGTGCGCTGGGGCGAGGACGCGGCCCGCCGCGCCCGGTACCACCTGCACCACCCGCAGGGCACCTGGGCGGCTGGTCTGGACCGGCTGCTGCTCGGGGTGGCGATGGCCGAGGAAGACCAGCGGTTCCTGGGTGCGGTGCTGCCGGTGGACGACGTGTCGTCGTCCGACGTGGACCTGGTCGGACGTTGGACCGAGCTGTTGGACCGGCTGACCGGTCTGCTGGCGCAGCTGTCCGGCACCCACCCGGTCGCGCACTGGCTGGACACCTGCGAGCTGGCGCTGACCCTGCTCACCGACACCACCACGACCGACCGTTGGCAGCAGGTCGAAGCCGCCCAGGCCCTGGCCCAGGTGCGGGGACGGGTGGCCGACGACGCGGTGCCGCTGCGCCTGGCCGACGTGGTCGCGCTGCTGGGACCGGCGCTGGCCGGGCGGAACCGCCGGTCCGGGTACCGCACCGGCGCACTGACCGTGTGCGGGTTCGCCCCGCTGCGGGCCGTGCCGCACCGGGTGGTGGTGCTGCTCGGCATGGACGACGGCGCGTTCCCCCGGCGCGGCGCCCCCGACGGTGACGACGTCACGGCCCGCGACCAGCTGGTCGGCGAACCGGACCCGCGGGCCGACGACCGGCGGCTGTTCTGCGACGCCGTCGCCGCGGCCACGCAGACGCTGGTCGTGGTGTACTGCGGCGCCGACGAACGCACCGGCGCCCGGCGGGTGCCGTGCGTACCGGTCGCCGAGCTGCTCGACGCCGTCGACGACGCCGTGACGCTGCACCACCCCGACGGTCGGCCTGCGACCGCCCGTGACCTCGTGGTGCGCCACCCGCTGCACCCGGTGGACCCCCGGGCCTTCGGCGGCGATCCCGCAGACCAGGCAGGTGCGTCGGCCGGCCCGACCAGCTACGACCGCACCGCGCTGGCCGCGGCCCGCGCCCTGGTCGCGGCCCGGGCCGAACCGCCGCAGCCCCGGCCCTTCCTGGCTCCCCCGCTGGTCTGGCCCCCGGACGAGCCGACCGGCGCCGCGCGCGATATCGAACTAGCCTCCCTGGTCGCGGCCCTGCAGCACCCGGTCGGGGCGTTCGTCCGCGACCGGCTGGGTGTCACCCTGCGGGACGCCACCGAGCTGGCCGACGACCGTCTGCCGCTGGAGGTCGACGGTCTGACCCGCTGGGCCGCCGGCGACCGGATCCTGCGGGCCGCGCTGGCCGGGGCCGACCTGGCGGTCGCCAGCGCGGCCGAGCGGCGGCGCGGCCACCTGCCGCCCGCCGCGCTGGGCCAGCAGGTCGCCTCTGAGGTCTACGCCGAAGCGGCGGCCGTGCAGCGGGCCGCCGCCGGGTACCTGACCGAACCGCCGCGCAACGTCGCGGTCACCGTGGACCTGCCCGGCGGTCGGCGGCTCACCGGTGCGGTCGAGGTGCGCGGTCACCTGGTGGCCGCCGCGACCTATGCCGGGCTCTCGGCCAAGCGTCGGCTCCAGGCCTGGCTGGAGCTGCTGGCCGTCGTCGCCGACGGTTCGGTCCCGGTGCGCGGCGCGGTGGTCGTCGGTCGACGCCGCGCCACCACCCGGCTGCGCGCCCCGGAGCGGGACGCCGCACGTGCCTGCCTGGCCTCCGCGGTCGAGCTGTACGACGAGGCGATGACCGAACCGCTGCCGCTGCCGCTGACCACGTCCTGGGCCTACGCCCGGCCCCGGCTGCGCGGCCGCGGCCGGGACCTGGCCCTGCAGCTGGCCGAGACCCAGCTGCAGCGCGAGTTCGACAACCGCTACGACGACCTGGTCTGGGGTGGTCGGCTGGACCGGGAGACCCTGCTGGCCGCCCCACCGACCCCCGCTGACACCCGACGGGCCCCCGACGAGGACACCCGCTTCGGCGCGTTGGCCGTCGCCTGGTGGCGGGACCTGGACGCGCACGAGGAGCTGGGCGGATGACGCAGGAGACAGCCCGGCCGACCGCCCGTCGGGGAACGTCGTTCGACCCGTGCGCTCCGCTGCCCACCGGGTCGGTGGTGCTGGAGGCGTCTGCCGGTACCGGCAAGACCCACACCATCGCGTCGCTGACGCTGCACTACCTGGCCGAGGGGGTGGTGCGGCTGCCGCAGATGCTGCTGGTCACGTTCGGCCGGTCGGCCACCTCCGAGCTGCGGGACCGGGTGCGGGCCCGGCTGGTCGCCGCCGAACGGGCGCTGCGCGACCCGGCCCAGGCCCGGACCAGCGACGACGAGGTGGTGGCCTATCTCGCCACTGCCGACACCACGGCCGACGTGACGACCCGGCACCGTCGCCTGGTCGACGCCCTGGCCGACTTCGACGCCGCGACGATCACCACGACCCACGGTTTCTGCGAGCAGATGCTGCTGGCCCTGGGGATGCAGGCCGACCGCGACCCGGACGCGACGTTCCTGGCCGATGTCGCGACCCTGCGCGAGGAGGTCGTCGACGACCTGTACCTGCGCAAGTACGCCGCCGACCCGCACCCGCGGCTGGACGTGGCGCAGGCCCGCACCATCGCCCGGGTGGCGGTCGGCGACCACGTCGCCCAGATCGTGCCCCAGGACCCGCCGCCCGGCTGGGCCAAGGACGCCACCGGACTGGCCCGCGCCGTCCGGGCCGAGCTGACCGCGCGCAAGCGCGCCGCCGGGCTGGTCGACTACGACGACCTGCTCACCGGCCTGCGCGACGCCCTGGACGACCCGGTGACCGGAGCGACGGCCCGGGCCCGGGTGCGTGAGCGGTACCGGGTGGTCATCGTCGACGAGTTCCAGGACACCGACCCGGTGCAGTGGCAGATCCTGCGCACCGCGTTCCACGAACCTGACGGGACAGTGGGTGACGGGACCAGGGCGCTGGTGCTGGTCGGCGACCCGAAGCAGGCGATCTACGCCTTCCGTGGCGCGGACGTCGTGACCTATCTCGACGCGGTGCGCGAGATCGGTGCCACCCGCACCCTGGACCGCACCTGGCGCACCGACGCCGCGGTGCTGGACGGGTTGTGGCCGGTGCTCGGCGACGCCGCCCTGGGTGACCCGGCGATCCGGGTGCGACCGGTCGAGGCGGTGCACACCACCCGGCGGATCACCGGGATACCGCCGGTGCTGCTGCGCCGGGTGACCCGTGCGGCCTTCCCGGCCACGACCCGCGAACCGGCCGTCGCCGATGTGCGGGCGCTGCTGTACGCCGATGTCGTCACCCAGGTGCAACGGGTGCTGCGCGACGCCGTCGTGCACGACGACAGCGGCACCCGCCCGGTGCGGCCCGACGAGATCGCGGTGCTGGCCCGCACCCGCGACGACGTCGAGCAGGTGCACGCCGCGCTGCGCGCCGTGGGGGTGCCCGCGGTCAGCTCGGTGCTGCCGTCGGTGTTCCGCTCCCCGGCGGCGCACGACTGGCAGGTGCTGCTCACGGCCCTGGCCACCCCGGGCTACCCGGGTTACGAGGCGGCGGCGGCCCTGACCCCGTTCGTCGGCTGGGACGCCCACCGGCTGGGCACGGCCACCAGCACGGACCGCGACCGGCTGGCCGCCCGGCTGCGGCACTGGTCGCGGGTGCTGGCCGACGCCGGGGTGGCCGCCCTGGTGGAGGCCGTCGAGCAGACCGGGCTGGCGCTGCGTCTGGTCGCGCTGAGCGACGGTCCCCGGCGGCTGGCTGATGTGCGGCATATCGGCGAGGCGCTGCACACCGCGGCCAGCGCGGGCGGGCTGACCCCAGGTCGGCTGGGTGCGTCCGCACTGCTGGAGTGGCTGGCCGCCCGCCGCGCGGAAGCCGCCGCGGACTACGACGAGACCCGGTCCCGTCGTCTGGAGACCGACGCCGAGGCGGTCCAGGTGCTGACGGTGCACGCCGCCAAGGGCCTGGAGTTCCCCGTGGTGCTGGTCCCGTTCCAGGCCAACCGCCACTTCGGCACCGACGACCCGACGCTGTCGCTGCACCGCGACGGGGTGCGGGTGCTGGACGTCGGCGGGACTGACGGCCCCGACCGGGCCGACGCCCAGGAGCGCGCCGACGCCGAAGCGGCCGGTGAGGACCTGCGCCTCACCTATGTGGCGCTGACCCGGGCGGCGAGCGCCGTGCTGGTCTGGTGGTCCCCCGCGACCACGTCGGCCCGGGCCCCGCTGACCCGGTTGCTGTTCGGCGAGCGGGAGCCCGACGGTTCGCTGCCGACGGCCGTGCCGACCCCGTCGGACCGCCAGGTCGGCCAACACCTGGCCGCGCTGGCCGTCCCGGACGCCCTCGTCGTCGAGACGGTGGAGACCCGGCCCCGGCTGAACCCGTCTGGGGGCCGGTGGTCTGCGCCCGCACCAGACCAGCCGTTGACGGTGGCGACGTTCGACCGCACGGTCGACCCGGACTGGCGGCGCACCTCGTACTCGGCGCTGACTGCCGACGCCCACGAGGGCCGTACGGTCCCCGAGACCCCACAGATCGCCGACGAACCCGACGACCCACAACCCGCAGCGCCAGCTGACGACCCCGACAGTGCTGTCTGCGGAACCTCCTCTGATGCCCTGCGCCAGGTGGCCTCCCCGCTGGCCGACCTGCCCGCCGGCACTGCGTTCGGCACGTTCGTGCACGCGGTGCTGGAGGTCGTGGACACCGCCGCGGTCGACCTGGACGGCGAGATCGCGACCCGGGTGGCCCAGGTCGGCACCGCGGGGCTGGGCACGCTGGCCGACCTGGAGCCGGACCAGGTCGCCGCCGCCCTGGCCCCGCTGTACTCGACCCCGCTCGGCCCGCTGGCCGACAACCGGGCCCTGGCGCAGGTCCCCCCCTCCGACCGGCTGGCCGAGCTGGACTTCGAGCTCCCGCTGGCCGGAGGTGAAGCCGCCGACAGCCGCACCAGCCGAGCGACCCTGCGCGACGTGGCTGACCTGCTGCGCACCCACCTGGCCCCCGACGACCCGTTCACCCCCTACGCCGACCGCCTCACCGACGGCTCGGTGGCCGCCGACCGCCCGCTCGCCGGGTACCTCACCGGCAGCATCGACGCCCTGCTGCGGTTGACCTCACCCCTCAGTGCGGACGACGCACCGCGAGGTGCGAGGTCGGCTCCTGAGGCACGGTTCGTCGTCGTGGACTACAAGACGAACCGGCTGGGCCCGCTCGACGAACCGCTGACCTGCTGGCACTACCGGCCCGCCGCCCTGGTCGCGGCGATGCTCGATGCCCACTACCCGCTGCAGCTGCTGCTGTACTCCGTGGCGGCGCACCGCTACCTGCGCTGGCGGCTGCCCAGGTACGACCCGGACACCCACCTGGGCGGCGGCCTGTACCTGTTCGTGCGCGGTATGGCCGGGCCAGCCACCCCGGTGGTGGACGGCACCCCCTGCGGTGTGATGGGCTGGCGCCCCCCGTCGGCGCTGGTCACCGACCTGTCCGATCTGCTGGCCGGTCGCACGGAGGTGTCCCGATGACGCCATGCCCACCGGTGACGACCCACCCCGTCAGCGGTACGGGGTTCTGGTCGCCGGTACGGGGTCTGGAAACCCGGACCAGCGACCAAAACCCCGTAGCCCTCAAACCGATCCTTGTCTCGGAGGCCGGTCGATGATCAGGGCCGGTCTGCCTGAGGTGGGTAGAGGCGATGTGCCGTGGCGGGTCGAAGGGCGGCTCGCACCGTTCGTCGCCGCAGGGGTGCTGGCCGCCGCGGACGTGCACGTCGCTCGTCGGCTGTGCGCGCTGACCGGGGAGGACGACGACCAGGTCGCTCTCGCGGTTGCGCTCACCGTGCGGGCGCTGCGGGGTGGTTCGGTGTGCCTGGTGCTGGCCGAGGCCTCTGACCTGGTGGCCGAGGCCGACCCCGACGACCCGTCCGCGGTGGACCTGATATCGGCCAGCGCCGACCTGCCCTGGCCCGACCTGCCGGCCTGGAGCACCGCGTTGCGCACCTCACCGCTGGTGGCCGACGGGCCGCACAGCGGTGACGACCGCCCGGTGCGCTGGGTGGACGGCCGGGTCTACCTGGACCGCTACTGGCGCGACGAGCTGGTGGTCCGGGGCGTCGTCGCTGAGCATCTGACCGACGACGACGTCGACGACACCGCACTGACCGAGGCCGCCGCCCGGCTGCTGGACGGCCCCGCCGCCGCCCGGCAGCGCGACGCGGTGCGGGCCGCGGCGACGTCCCGGGTCACGGTCCTGACCGGCGGCCCCGGCACCGGCAAGACCACGACCGTGGCCCGGCTGGTCGCGGCCCTGGCGGCCGGGGTGCGCGGCCCGGGCTTGCGGGTCGGTCTGGCCGCACCCACCGGCAAGGCCGCCGCCCGGCTGCAGGAAGCGGTCAACGCCGAGGTCGCGACACTGCCCGAGGCCGACCGTCGCGCGGTGGGCCCGCTCGTCGCCACGACGGTGCACCGGATGCTGGGCTGGCGCCCCGGCAGCACCACTCGGTTCCGCCACGACCGCAGCCACCCGCTGCCGCACGACCTGGTCGTGGTGGACGAGTCGTCGATGGTGTCGTTGTCGCTGATGGCCCGGATCATGGAGGCGCTGCGCCCCAGCGCCCGGCTGGTGCTGGTCGGCGACGCGGACCAGCTGGTCAGCGTGGAGGCCGGAGCGGTACTGGGCGACCTGGTCGAGGCCCACCCCGAAGCGGTGGTCCGACTGGCCCACGTGTTCCGCTACGGCACGGCGCTGGCCGGGCTGGCCGAGGCCATCCGCACCGGAGACGGCGCCGCCGTCGTCGACCTGCTGCGCACCGGTGACGCCGCCTACGAGCTGGTGGAGCTGTCAGACGACGGGACCGGCACGACCGGTGGATCCTGGCAACGACTCACCAACGCCGACCTGACCGGTCTGCGCACCGATATCGTCACCGCGGGCCGCCGTCTGGTCACCGCCGCCCGGGCCGGAGACGCCCCAGAGGCCCTGGCCGCCCTGGACGCTCACCGCTTGCTGCTCGCCCACCGCACGGGTTTGTTCGGGGTGGCCCACTGGGCGCCGCAGGCCGCCACCTGGGTCGGCGAGGCCACCGGTCGGCACCGCCCGGTAGGCGGTGCGTGGCCGGTCGGCGAACCGCTCCTGGTCACCAAGAACGACCGCGCCTCCGGCCTGTACAACGGCGACGCCGGAGTCGTGGTGGCAGCAGGCCAGGCCGGCGGCACCGTCGTCGCCTTCGGTTCCCCCGACGCCCCCCGCCTCATCCCGCCCTACCGCCTGCCCGAGGTCCAGCCGGTCCACGCCATGACCGTCCACCGCGCCCAGGGCAGCCAGTTCGCCCGCGTCACAGTGCTCCTCCCCCCCGCCGGTTCCCCCCTGCTGACCCGCGAGCTGCTCTACACCGCCGTCACCCGAGCCAGCACCCACGTCCGCGTCGTCGGCACCGCCGACGCGATCCGCACCGCCGTCGCAACCCGTTCCCGCCGCGCCTCGGGCCTGCGCGCCCCACTGGGCTGATCCACTTGTTGTCCTGCATGCAAGACAAACGCACGGTCGCAGCTGTTCTGTATACAGGACAGACTGGAGTGCGCCTGCCCAGGGTCGCGTCCCGGTCTGGAAGTTGTCTACGCTCAGGTCCTGAGATTGCCTACGCACGAACGCTGAGATCGTCTGCGCTGTACCTATGACCAGCGCAGACACGACCCACGGACGGACCGTAGCCGCCCGCACCTGAGAGACCCCTGATGGGCTGTCGGCCTCGGTCGTCAACGGTTGGCGGGAACCCAGACGTAGGTGTCGGTCCGCTGCTGGGAGTCGTGGCTCTTGACCATGCCCACCATGCCGTACTCGTTCACCTTGACGGGCTCGTCGGTGTGGTCCAGGTCGAGCTGTCGCAGCGGTTCGACGCCAACGTCCCGGTTGACGATCTCGTCGGTGTCCATGGCAAGTACGACGGACCTTCCGTCCTGCATGCCGTACACGTGACCGTGGTGCTGCGTGGCGTAGTCGATCCGGTAGCCCTCCCCGGCCCACGACCAGACCAGCCGTCCCGTGGAGACCTCGACCCCGTAGACGGACCTGAAGCCTTTCCCGTAGCCTCGGCACAGCATCACCGCCTGGTCTTCCTCGGGGAAGCACTGGAGGCCGTGGGCGTAGCGGACGTCGTCAGGTCCTGGGGTGAACTGCTCGGTGGTCGCGTCCACCGACGACATGCGCAGGTAGACCGTCGCCGAGTCTTCCGGGACGATCGCGACGGCGACGGCGGAAAGGTCACCGCCCGGGTCGGGAAGCGGGGAATATGACACCTGGTCCGGCAGGTCGGACAGCGCTTTGAGCACCTGCCCCGTCTCGAGGTCCAGGGCGACGGGCCTGACCGGAAACATCCCGTCACCAGAGACGGCCACGGCGTACCGGCCGGTAGACGCGCCCACGACCATCAGGTCAGCCTGCCAGCGCACCTCACCGGTAGCAGAGTCGAGGAGCGCCGTCGTGAACGGTTCGACCGAGAGCCCGACGCTGACGACCAGCCCGTCGTCACGCTCGATCATCTTCACGTCGAACATGTCTTGCGGCCGGGCCAGGTAGCGACCGAATGCCTGTAGCTCAAAACTCCTCTGCCATGTGATGGTGCCGGTGTCGAGGCTCACGGCGACGAGGTCGACCGCGTAGTTCTCTTCCGGGGTGGGGTCCTCGAGCGGCTGGCCGGTGGCGAGGACGACGGTTCGGTCCAGCACGTACGGCGGGTAGAGGTAGTCCCGCGCGGTATCGGCCGACAGGTCGACTGACCACGACGGCCGCCCGGTGAGCAGGTCGATGGACACCAGGGCGCCGTCGGCGAAGGAGAGCAGGGTGGTGCCGTGCAGGGTGCCGTGCAGGGCCTGGTCCTGGGTAAGCGTTACCGCGCGGGTCAGGTCGAACCCCGTCGGGGGGTCGAACGGGACGCCGAGGGTGCTGGGGCTGGTGGTCGCAGGGTCGCTGCCCGTCTGGTCGGTGCAGCCCGGCACCCAAGCCAGGGCCGCGACCAGGCCGAGCAGCAACCAGCGACCGCCGTGGCGCCCACGCTTCGCGCCCGGTCGCGGCGGACGGTCCGGCACCGGGACCTCCTTGCGGCACGGCGGAGCACCGGGGTCCAGTTTCGGCCTTCTGCTGAGACGGCCCATCAGAAACGGCCGACGTGAGGGGCGCCGGTTAAGCTGTTCCGGAGCGATGCACGCCATCTGCAGCACCGGGCGGGCGCGGAACCGCGTTGTCGTCGTTCGGCCGCACCTCCAGTGCGACCTCCTCCGCCTTGCCCCGCACCCGTCCAGCACCGCAGCCGACGCACATCTCGTTCTGGGAGCACCATACGACTGCCTCCCTGCGACGGAACCGGACGCCGGTAAGCCGGACCGGCGGCCCCAACGTAGCACGGCGGTCCGACAGGAGGGAAGACTGCCCGGCTGAGCAGCGTCATCGCAGTCTTTGACAGCACGACCCGGACACCATCACCCCGACGGTCGCCCAGCCTGGCACAACCCGGCCTGGGGCTCGGTCTGGTGATTGTTGGCACCAGCGGGCGAACGGGGGCGAACTCACCCATAACGGTCGGTCGCGGTGCTAGCCTCGCCTCCAGCAGGGCCGACGGGGCAGGACCCGCGGCACAGGGTTCGGGCTGCGTGGTCGTGGCCCGACGGGACGGAGGGGGGCG
>Ga0099364_10003692_pt1 | contig 23609 bp, 21 predicted proteins | sample TergutTh196P3_FD_73070 | JGI IMG/M metagenome (GOLD analysis project Ga0099364, IMG submission 73070) | Microcerotermes parvus P3 segment gut microbial communities from Pointe-Noire, Republic of the Congo - Th196 P3 | ecosystem: Host-associated > Arthropoda: Insects > Digestive system > Gut ...
AATTCCATAAAGAAGGAAGGTAATCCAGTTCAAAAATACCGGCACCCCTGGGTTTTATGTAACAGTTAACTTTATCATCCTGAAAAACGTATTCACCTTCACCGTCAAGATCAAAATCAAAAACAGAAAGAGAGGGAACAAACTTGGTTTTCTCTCTGGTAATTTTTTCACTTTCCAAAAGAGCCCTATATGCGGTTTTTCTTATGCCGGAATTACAGAGCCCCGGTAATTTACTGCTTCCTGTTTTATAAATTCCTGAATCCTGTGCCTTCCAGAGTTCTTCCAATGCTGTGCGTTTTCTTGTTTTATCACCTCTTAGCCTGTTTTTAATTAATGTATGCACATAAATTGTTTTGGCATAAATATTACCGGCTTCCGGGTAATCTACAAGAAAATGTCTTATATTACTTGAACTGTTTTCATTGGCAAGCTCAGTTATGGGAAAGTATGCTTTTATTTGTCCTTTTAGATTTCTATAAATCCTGCTGGGAAGGTTAAAATCAAATATAGGGGGCATAAAAGAAAGCCGGGTAAACAAATCATCGTAAAAAGAAAAATTAGTTTTTGTCTCACTTGATCTAACAGGTATAAGCGCAAAAGCGGGAAAACTGGATTTTAATGTTTGAGGGGAAAGATGATCTTTAAAATCCCAATTACTCTCCATGTAAACATCACATACATCCTTTATTACACTTTCAGGTTCTCCCAGTAAAATTTTATCTCCAAGACCACTGGCTATGGGAAAAACAGTAATTAACTTACCCTGATCTTCAGTAATCGCAGGGGGAAAAAGTCCGCCGGCTTTTGGCTTAATACCGGAACATGAAAATTGAGACTCATCCAGGAAAGTATAGGACATGCCGCATGAAGTTAAAGAGCCAACGAGATCCTGCTCCCAGCTAAGTGAAGGAAGCCAGCAGCCCTGGGGTCTTCTGCCAAAGTGTCTGCGTATATATGTATTAAGCATTTCTATTTGGCCAATTTTGTCTATTGAGGGAATTAAATTTAGTGCAGGGTTATAAAAGCCCCCTCCCAGTATTTCTACCTGTCTGCGGTATAAAAGTTCTCCAAGGAGCATGAAAAGTTCTGAATGTTTTCTCTCTATCCAGTAAAGCAGTACCCCCGAATAATAGAAAACAAAATTTATTTTTGGGTGCTTTTCCAGAGCAAGGACTAGAGGTTTAATTTCATTTTGATATAGAGCTTCAAATTCTGCTTCGCCTGTACCGGATGTGAGATGACCGGAGGTACATAAAACAATATTCAAATGATCTCTCATTAATATAATCCAACTATTAGTTTAAAAATTATAATATACAAATGCTATTTTGCGCTACTGTAATTTTAGTATTATACCTGCAACCGAGAAAAATATTAATGACAGTAATCCCATGGATATTAAGATAAGGGGACTGCCGCGGAGAAAGGCAGGAACCTTTTCAAGCCCTGATCTTCTATGAATCTCATAAAGGATCTGTACTGCTGCAAGATTACCCAGGGCAAAGAAAAAAGCAAGCACGAAAGCATCGGTAAAAGTCAAAGCAAGATTAATACATAAAAGAAGTGCTACAGGAACGAGCCCATCATATGCAGTATAAGCATTATATATTTTATTTATTCCCTTTAAGGAGGGATTAATTTTTTTTATTAAGAAAGCTTCTCCAAAAATTTCAAGACCCATGCAACATAATGCACATACAGGGAATAAGAGGAAAAACTCAAAAAAACCACCCATAAAAAAAGGGAAAATATAAGTAATGATAATCCATATAAACAAAACAGAAAAAAATACTACAGCACTTTGATATATAGGTATTTTTGTAATTTCTTTTTGTTCACCGTTTCTTAATATTCCGGCTGCTCCGAGTGCAAAGGAAAGAAGCAGGTTTAATGATAAAGCAGAAAATACTGCTAAAGCTGCCAATGAGATCATGCATCATCCTTTGGAATCATATTATTTTTGGCCCTCAAATAGCGGTATACGGCTATTCCATATCCCATTAATAAAAAAGCACCGCTGGAAATGGAAAGCAGCCTTAATGGGACAAAAGCCTCGGCTTCTTCGTTTAACTGGAAAATACCAAAAATACCACCGGGAAAAGAAATGCTTCCCATACCCAGGCTCTCCCTAATTAAAGCCATTACAATTATTATAAAGGATAAAAGTATTGCCTCCTTTATTGCCCTGGAAAAAACATCAAGAGGGGAAACTGTATCAGAATTTTCCAAAAGCCCTGTACCAAGAAAACAGGGAGGTATAAGCATCAAAATATATGACATGCTAAAGAGGAGAAGCGGATTTAATAAGCTTAATACCAGTATGTATATACCGCATAAAAATGCAGAAAAGAAAAGCATAATAAGCATCTTTCCATTTTTTGGCAATATCTTTTTTAGGTTGGAAAAAATAATACTATTAACCCCATACACCCATAGAATAGCACCTGCACATACAATGGCATAAGAAAGCCTTACTGATGCAAGCATAATAAGACAAAAACCTATAAATGATGAGAGGGGAGAAAAAGAACCCCAAAAGAGATGAGAGCTAAACCTTTTATTCATAACTGCTGCCCTCTATACGCCTTGTATACATTGCAATAAGACCAACAGACGCATCCATAAGATATTTTTGCCCCTGTGGATTTAAGGCAATAAAATTCTGAATACGGCCGTCTCTCCCTATAATAGCAGCACAGGGAAAAGAAAGCCCATCAGTAAAGAAAGAGAAAATATAAACAGTCCCAAGATCGGAAAAACCCATATGATCTGTAAGGGAAAAATAATTTACACCGTTTTTTTGATCTCCCAGTCTCAAGTTTCCGCCATATTGCTCAAAAACCTGATTTACGGCAATCCTTAAAAAATTAGTTCTTACCGAAACCGTTAGATGCCATGTAATGCCCGAAATCAATATAATCCCCAGAATCCATGCGGAAAAAATAAGTTTATCTTTAATAAGCAGAAAAAATTTATTTTCTAAAAAGAAATTCTTGATTTTTTGGAAATTAAATTCAATCATAAAAAACTCCGGAATCTCTTGTTTTATGCAGGTATGAAAGCTTTCGCATTTTTTCCCATTTTCCATTTAGCAAACGGTTTTCCAGTATCCTGACAAGAGGGCTTAATGCGTTAATAAAAAGTGCTCCGTATATTACACCATAAAATTCGCCGCCATGGACGCGAAAAACAAATGCCAAAAGTGATCCGAATATTACAAGGGAAAAAATACCCCAGCTGGATTTAGCAGTACTGCCGTTCTCTGCAGCAAGGAAAAATGCTGCAACAAAAGTTCCTCCCGAAAAAAGATTAATATAAAGCCCGGAACCTAAAAAATTATCTTCCTGGTGTAAAAGACAGAATACAGTTAAATAAAGGAGGGGTATCCAAAGCCGGTACGCTTTAAATGCAAGCATTAAAACTGTGCCTATTAGCAGTGCCAAAATTCCCCTGTCTGCAATAATCCCATTTAAGGGTGAAGAAAAGAAACCTAGGTAAGCTTCAGGAAGCCTTGAGGAAAATAAAGAAAAAATGTTTTCATTTAAAAATGGAAGTACAGTTTCATCAAGAGCAGAAGATATAAGGGTATTATTATGCATATCCTGAGTAAACAGGGAAGGCCAGGAGAAGCGAAGGAAAAGCCAGGCTCCTGCTGCAGGGTTTAGCCAGGCAGAACCCAAACCGCCAAAGCTATGCTTAATAACCGCTATGGCAAAAACAGAACCAATAACAGCGTAGAATGGAGAAATGGTGTTGGGCAGAAGTAAAGTCAGTACCAAAGCACTTGCAACTGCGCTCCCGTCTTTTAAAGAAGATGCCTTTCCCTTTCTATGCAAAAAAATAAATTCACATATAAGAGCTGCCGCCACTGCGTTAACCGCTATAAGCATGGATGAAAAAGAATCGCTTAATGAAGACTGTAAAATGGTAATAAAAGCGCAAAAGTTTACAAGCCACATCCTCTTTGCAGTTGATACAGACAGGTTTATCTGGGGTTTTAAGTACTGGTTTCTTTCATATAGGGGCTGTGATAAATTACTCATATCTGCCTCTTGTTATTTTAGAAATTATTTCCGTACTTAAAGGCAGTGAAGAAGGACATACAAGTTCACAACATCCGCAGCCATGGCAATCATTTGCTTTTTCATTTACAGAAATGCTTTTATATATTTCTTCCGGGTCCAGTCCCACTGGGCACACCGATCTGCAGCCGCCGCAGCTAATGCAATTTTTTCTTGTGTCTTTATTCTTTGAGAAACTGTTAATTGATTGGAAACCCGATGCCAGGTTTGCAAATAACGCAAAATTCATTTTTACTATTGGTTCATCAAGATTCAGAACAGGTCTTCCCAAGAAAGGAGAACCGGTGGCGATTTTCCTTGGTCTGCCTTTGAATCCGCCGCATTCATCAAAAATATCACCTATTCGCGTTCCTATTCTAACCTTCATTATTTTTGGATTTCTAACTGCTGTCCCGCCTACAGCAAGATACCTTTCAAGAACGGGTTTTCTGTATTTAACTGCATCACAAACTGCTGCCAATGTTGCAGGACCTAAAATTACCGGATACCCCAGTTTTACAGCTTCTTTTTTTTCGTAATTTTTTAGAGCAAGATCTAATTCCCGCTTATTTCGCTGCGGATAGCGTGAACCAAAATAAATAAGGGAAACAGGCAGTCCCCAATTAAAGCCTGCACTCATTAAATAAGAACCAAGGTCCTTTTCCCTGTGCGAAACAGCGTAAATAATCCTGCTTGCACGGCAGCTTTTTGCTGCTATTGCAGCGCCTTCAATTATATCATTTACCCTTTCCCGGGTAAGAACATAATCGGCAGCAAGCCAGGGATCATCAAAAATGCAGCGAACGACAAGACTAATGGATTCAGAAAGTCCGTGTAACGAAGAAAAAATATCTCTTAAAGGTCTGCCGGAACCTTCCATTTCTACAACCCCATATTCTTCTATACAGCGCTGTATATCATAATTTGCCATGGCTTCCCAGCCATGAACTTCATTTCTCTTTCCAAGCTTTTCAAAACTGCCTTCCATGTGAATTACTATGCCTTCGTGATATTTCCCAAAAGCATCATGCCAGTTAATTATCTGTATCACTTTTCCCGGTACACTTGCATGTATATTGGACGACAGATTACCATTACCCCTCCCAATAAGCATGCCTTCTTTGACAAAATCACCTACAGAAACAAGAGGAACTGCCGCTTCTCCACTGTGCTGTGTGAGGGGAATAACAGAAATTGAAGGCAAAAAGGCAGTAACAGAGTTATTTATGGGCGGAACTGAAGTATCATTTAATTTTATACCCCCACGAGGGAATGAATATACCTTATTAATTTTTATCATCCAATAATAACCTTAAGTTTGAGCTTTTTACTAATTTTTTCCGACCTTTAGATATATCCAGGAGCATGAATATAAGCAATATGGATGCCAAAACCCACTCCCCTCTTTGGTATTCACTATCTTCAATTACCTCGTCTCCCTTGTATTCTATCAAAAAAGCATACAAAGCTTCCAGAGGAAAAAAAGGCAAATCATCTTCATTTTCCCTTTGAACCATTATTCCTGAAATTAGGCCATCTTCATCCAGATAATATCTATAGTAAGCATCATCATAAATTCCTTCCTGTCCAAAGGGCAGGTAAGAAAATGTACGTTGATAAGAAACGTGCCCATGATAATTTTCATAAGAAATATACTCATCTAAACTATGATCATATAAAAGATTTTCATTATTAAAATCGAAAAAACCGGTAATTGGTACTAAAATAGAAAGAGAAAAAAATAAGCTTATGAAGAAAAGCGTGGGGTAAAGTTTATAAGTTCTTACTCCTAAAGGCAATAAAAAAAATGGTGTAAAAGTTTTATGCTCTTTTTTCTTTATAGCTTTTTTCTCTGCAAAAAAAACTGGAAAATAAATAAGCAAAAAAACAATAAAAAAAGTAAAAAGATGTAAAAAGTTAAGTTCCCAAAAATAATAATACAAAAAAAGCAAAGCAATTACAAAAATAACAGTGGCTATATTTTTTTTAAATGGTTTAATACGTTCAGAGAAAATTAAAACTCTACGATGATTAAAAGTAAATTCTCTTACAGGTTCCACAAGCAATTCCCACATAACCATTATTGCAGCAGATAAAATATAGGCAGAACTTCCCAAAAATCCCAGCATGATCAACAAAGGAAGATAAAAAACAAAGTAACTTTTTTTTCTTATAAATAAAAATGAGAAAAATAAAGCAAAAAAGTAAAAAAGAAAATTAACCCAAAAGTAAAAATAAGAAGTACTTTCACCCAGGACTACAAGATCATATTCCATTCCGGAGAAAATATCAGCCAACCTTCTGTTTAAATTCGTTGTACTTATACCATAAAAATCCGGTAATGGAAGAAAAAAATAGCGCTGTCCATTCCTGATAAAGAAATTTGTTAAAAGATCAGCATATCCGTCATTTCTTGGATCAAAATACATTACTTGCTCTTGATACTCATCAAGAGGGATAGTCCTTAAGCTTCCAAAATTATCAAGGTATACATGCACAGAAGATATAGATACAAAAGAACCAAGCTCAAGTGAATCCAGTCTAGTTCTTATATCCCTGTCCTCATGCTGTTCATTTACTGCAACAATTATGCACAGATTAGCATGGAAAGATGAAAAAGTTTCAAAAAAAATAAAAAATGCAATAATAGATGAGAGTAATAAAATTATAAATGGGAAAAATAGGAGTCTTGGACTCACAACACTTCCTATAAAAGAGCGTAAGCTGCAGCGATAAAAACTCCCATTAAGGCACCAACAATTACCTCAAGGGGATGGTGCCCGCGGATTTCCTTTAATGGGGTATATTTTTCTCCCTGTTTATCGGCTATCTGTTTCCCAAGCATATTAAGGGCTCTTGCCTGTAAGCCGGAGGCACGGCGTACACCCATGGCATCGCGCATAACAACCAGTGCAAAAAAGAGGGAGACAGCAAAAAGATTGGAAGCAATTCCCTCAGAAAACGCAACTGCCGATGCCACTGCTGCTACAACAGCGGCATGGCTGGAAGGCATACCGCCGGTGCGCCAGAGTATAGTTCCCAGCAAATCACGGACCGTTCTGGTTCTTGTATTTAAAAGTGAAATAATACCCTTAATTATCTGAGCCATAAACCATGCACTTAAGGCTGACAGAATAATAGGATTGGAGAAAAAATTCTTTATATAATCTGCAAGCGACATAAAGCCCATGTTTAGCTATTAAATTTTAATTCAGTTTTATAAAACAGGCAGACCAAATACAAAACCAAAGGACAATGCCCTGTTTGTATCCAAAGCATCTGTAACAACCAGATCAATTAAGAATTTAAAATCCCTAAAAACAGGAATTCTGGAAAGATCCACCCTTAAACCGGTATTAACAATACCCCTGTGAGCAAAACCGGACGAAGAAAAACTATATGAATGGTTGGAAAAGTCTGTAATCCATCTTACCATTCCGTTTAACTGCGTAGGTAAAAAAACTATATCAAAGCCCATGCCAAAATCTATATCGGTGCTGGAATTTTCATGAAAGGTATGCCCCAATACCAAAGTTGTTTCTGCCGGTAGGTTAAAGAAATTCCCCGCATAGGTAGCTGCAATATAAACCTGCCCTGCTCTATAGCTATTGTCATTGGATATATTAATAAATTGAAAATTACCGCCTATAGCCAAAGCTGTACTGGAATTTAGGAACTGGTCAATTGCAATTTTCCCGCCCAAAAGAAAATCGTTATTGTTATCAAGGTATGGTTTTATATCAAAGGCACCGCTAATTTCCAGCCATTTAAACAAGCTAAGAGACACTTTTGGTATGTGGAAAATATTGCCTCCCCTGCTCATCATATGGTATCCAAAATCCAGGCCAAAGTCCTGGGTTGGAGGCCAGCCTATACGCCCTGTAGGCAGGGTATATAGTCCGGTTGAACCATTAAATCCCATGCCTCTAAGGGTTTGTGCTTCCAAAGCAATGTTGAAAGTAAGAAAGAAAATTATTATAGCCAGAATAAACCTAAAACTCTTCATATTTACTCCTTTAAAGAAAATCCTTTAATTTACTAAAAGTTTCACCTAGATCATCAAAGCATAAAACGGCATATTTATCTATTGCCGTTTCCATATTATTTACAATAATGACATCCCCTCCATTTCGTAAACAAAGCTGTGGGATAGACGCTGCAGGATAGACAGTAAGGCTGCTGCCAAGTACCAGCATAAGGTCAGATTTTTCAGCTTCTTCCCCTGCTTCCCTAAGAGCATCTTCCGGCAGGCTTTCACCAAAAAAGGTAATGGCGGGCTTTAAAACAGCCTCGCATTTAGGGCATCTAGGCATCTCCCCTATGGCAATAATTTCTGCAGCAGCATCATAACTCATACTTACATCGGAACATTTGAGGCAGTAATACACTCTGGGAGAACCGTGAACTTCTATCACCTTTGTAGATCCTGCTTTTTGATGAAGCATGTCTATATTTTGGGTAATTATGGCTTTTAAAATTGATTTCTTTTCCAGCTCTGCAAGAACTATATGTACAATGGAGGCTTCTGTATCATGTAAATTATATTTTAAAGAAGATGCACTTTTGTAATATAAACTTGGATCCTTTTTAAAATATTCAATATCAAACATTTTCTCTGCATATTTTGATAAAGAGGGATCATTGTATAAACCATCTTTACCACGAAAATCTCTAATGCCGGAAAGGGTACTTATACCGGCCCCTGTAAAAGCCGTAAGATATTTAGCCTCTGTAATCTTATCGTAAAGGTCCTTTATTCCGGCATCGCTCATGCAGGAACTCCATCTTCCCGACCTTCAAAAAATTTACCAAGTTTATCTTTATAGAATAAGAGCGCATACTGTCTTGCACTCATTCCCATGCTATCCTGTATGTCAGGATCTGAACCTGCTTCCAACAGGGATATTATTGTTTTTTCATCCCCTATTCCTACTGCTACTACAAGAGCTGTCTGTCCATCCTTGCTTACTGCATTAACATTAATTCCTGCTTTTAAAAGATCCATCATAAGATCGTATTTTTTTGCCATTACACTGTCAATGAGAGCAGTAGTACCCCTGTCTTCAGACACTATATTTAATTCAGCATTTATCATCAAAAGGTACTTAATTATCTCCCGCCTGTCGTTTCTTGCCGCTAAATTTAAAAGAGGAATTCCGCTTTTATTTCTTGCGTCCGGAGAAAAGCCGGCTGCAATAAACAGGGAGAGCTCTTCAACCTTGCCTTCTATTACACACTGACAAAGAGCCTCTCCTGTAACAGGTACTCCCATTTTAAGCAGCCTGTTCTGCGCTTTAATAATTTCCCGGGCTGCTTCCTGCTTTTTAAATGCTTCCACTTCATATTCAAGATATGTTGTTAAGGAGGCTTCGTCATTAATAAAAGAAAAACAGGAGCTAAACTCATGAGAAATTCCCGATATAGCATCCTGTCCAAAGACCAGTATAGGAATACGGCAGCAGCGGGAAAAGCCGGCCAAGAAATCAAACCAGTTCCCTCCCAGAGAAGAGATAACAAGAATATAGCCGGGTAAAATATCTTTTTCAAAATCTTTATCTATATTGCTTTTATCAAAAAAAGTGTTGAACAGCTCCAGGTCTTTTTCTCCTGAAAAGCTCAAAGGAAAACAAAGGGTATCTATCTTCATTTCTTCCAGAAGAAGCAAGATACGAGTTTTTTGGTCGGCATTTTCTGCTGTATGAATTACTAAAACTTTCATTATATTTATATTAACGGTAATTTATTTATATATTATCATGGAATAATGGAAAAGAAAACACCTATATACGATTGGCATAGTGCCAATGGAGCCAAATTATCTGCTTATGAAAATTATGTACTCCCGCTGCATTACGAAACAGGAATAATTAAGGAGCATATTGCAGTAAGGGAAAAAGCCGGGATCTTTGATGTTTCCCACATGGGGGAATTTTTAATTAAAGGTAAAGATGCATTTGCCCTTATACAAAGGCTTTTTTCCAACGATTTTAGCAATTTAAGAGAAGGTAGAGTACGTTATACCCTGATGTGTACCCATGAAGGGGGTATTATTGATGATTTATTGGTATATAGAATGGAAAAAGAGCGTTATTTCCTTGTGGTAAATGCTGTAAACATAGAAAAAGATGCAGAATGGATTAAAAAACATATGTATTCATTGGATGTAGATTTTGAGGATTGTTCAGACGACTATGCTCTAATAGCATTACAGGGGCCTGCATCAGAGGCCATATTAAAAGAGGTCTGCACTACAATTCCAGCGCAGTATTATTCCTTTATAGAAAAGGGCAGTATAGCCTCTATTGAATGCCTTATATCTAAAACAGGCTATACGGGAGAAAGCGGTTTTGAGATTTACTGTAAAAACGAGTATGCTTCGGCAATTTGGGAGGCTTTAATAAAAGCCGGCTCAGAATATGGTTTACTGCCCTGCGGCCTTGGAGCAAGAGATACCCTAAGGTTGGAAGCATGCATGCCCTTATACGGACACGAGATGAATGAGAGCATAAACCCCTTCCAGGCCGGTCTTTCCTTTGCAGTTAAACTTCAAAAAGAATACTTTATTGGCAAAGCTGCCCTTCTTGGAAAGGAAAATCTTTCGCCTAACGATTATATAAGAACGGGAGTAAAAGCCCTTGAAAGGGGAATAATAAGGGAAAATTGCCCTCTTTACTACCAGGGAGAAAAAATCGGCTATTGTACTTCGGGAACCATGCTGCCCTTTTTAAAACAGTCCATGGCTATGGCATATATTTACAACAAGTATAATAAAATAGGCATGGAAGTAGAGGTAGAACTTAGAAATAGCAAAATTAAAGCAGAGATTTGCTCTCTTCCTTTTTACAAGAGCCCTAATACTTAAATTCCGACTCTCCTATAAACTCCCTTAGTATACTGGTACCCGGCACATACTGCGGCGGTATGGGTGCAAAGTTTGATAAAAAGGACAGCAGCCTTGAGGCTTCCGCATACTCTTTCATTCCCGGTTTTACCGTCCGCAGCAAGGGCTCGGCATAGAATTTTAACACCGCAAGCTCATAGTCCAAAGAAGAGTTAAACGCTACATCGGCACTGTTCTGGAAAGGATAGATATGCTTTATCTCTCCGCGGTTCACGCTGGGCCACATATCAAAGGTTCTTAATGCCCCTGCTCCGCGGAACTGGTAATCCCTTACCATGCGCCGTAATAACCTGTTATCTGTAGTTGGTATGCGGTTGTGGTCGTCAAGGTTAAGCTGGGTAAGGGGGGAGATATAAATCTTAAACTTGTTTTCCTTTTTTATCTGAGGGGTAAGGTTGTCATTTAAACCATGTATGCCTTCCAAAATTAATATTGTCCTGCGTCCATGGCGTATCTTCCTGCCGCCCTCTTCCCTCCTCTTGCCTGCCCTAAAATCAAAGACAGGAAGGGTAATTTCTTCCCCCGCCAAAAATGACAATAGCTGCTCGTTTAAATATGGAATGTCCAGGGCTTCCAGGCATTCAAAGTCAGGCTTGCCATGCTCATCCAGTGGGGTTTTATCTGTTCCCACATAATAGTTATCCAGCCCCACATCTATGGGATCAAAACCCATTACTTTTAATGCAATGGAAAGGCGCTTGGCAGTGGTTGTCTTACCTGAGCTAGAAGGACCTGCAATAAGGACTGTTCTTACATCATCCCTTTTGTCATAGATCTGTTCAGCTATATCCCCTATTTTCTTTTCCTGAAATGCTTCTGCAATCATTATATAGTCTTTTATTGTTCTCTCGGATACCAGGCGGTTTAGGCGCCCTACAGAGTGAACCCCTACTATACGCCCCCATCTTTTGTACTCTTCGTAAACGGCAAAAATTTTGGGACTGTCTTCGAAAGGTTCTATAACGTTTCCCGCATAAGAAGCCGGGAAGCGAAGGAGGAAGCCTTCCTTGTAGGGCATGAGTTCAAAAGTCTTTAGTAAGCCAGTTCTGCTTAAAAGAGGGTGTATATATAGGTCTATAAAACCCGAACACATGTTTACCATTACCTTGGATTCACTTCTTTCATCCAAGAGCAGGGCAGTATCGTCCTGACCATTTTTCTTGAAGGTCACCATTGCCTCTGCATAGGCCATGTAAAATGTATCAATGGGGAGGTCTTGCTGTACAAGCTCCCTCATTTTGTTATCGAGCATTTTAATATCATTCTCTTCCGGCTTATGCCCTTCAAGGAATGTATAGTAAAAACCCCTGCCCAGAGAATGCCCTATGTAGAGGCTCCTTTCGGGGAAGAGATCCTTTGCCGCTGCTGCCAAAAGAAAAGCCAAAGAACAGCGGTAAACCATAGCACCTTCAGAGCTGTCTATAAAAACAGGTTCCACTTTTGCATTGACTTCCAGCTTTGATGCAAGGGGAAGTATCTCGTTATTTGCCTTTACCGCTGCCAAAGGAGATGGCAGGCTGCCAAATTCTGTACTGATTTCTCCAAGGCTAATTCCTACAGGGCATACAATTTCTTTAACTTTTTCTTCCCCGTCTTTTCCCTGAATTACCAATTGCACCTTAAGCTTATCTATCATACTATTACTCTCCCAGATAATTTTTTATTAGATCAAGTTTCATGGAACGAAGTTTAAATGTCATGGAAACTTTATAAATGTGAGGATTTAAAAAACGTTTATAACTATGATCCAGTGAATCCAATCCCTTTCTGACATTTTTTCTTATATCATCCAAACTGCTTTCATTAGAAACTATTTTTCCATCCTTCATTTTTTGATTTAATAAAGGAAAAACCTCTCCGTTAACAGTGTGCGCAAAACGGCGGTAATCTGCCATGGGATGCCAAAAAGTGTAGGTCTCTCCCTTTTCTATTACATCGTTTTCTGTATCTCCATCCAGGGAAAGTACATCCGCCACAAAAAAACCATTTTCATCTAGTACACGCCAAACCTGTTTTAATCCCGGGTTGGTGGTCTTTTCGGGATTATCAGAAAACTTAATCCTGCTGTTTAGTTTACCATTGGCATCTGCAGAGGCAGCAAGTTTATACACCCCGGTAAAAGCCGCTTCATTCCCCCCTGTAACCATATTGGTACCAACGCCCCAAACATTTATTGGTGCTTTGGCGTCAGTTAAGGCATTAATAATTGATTCATCAAGATCGTTGGAAACAGAAATTGTTGCATCCTTAAAACCTGCTTCATCAAGTTTTTTTCTAACTTCCAAAGAAAGGTAATGTATGTCTCCTGAGTCAAGGCGTACACCAAATTTTTTACCCTTCTCTGCTAACTTTCTTCCTACACTAATTGCGTTTACAATTCCGCTTTTTAAAGTGTCGTAAGTGTCAATTAAAAAGATAGTTCTTTCCGGGTAAATTTCTGCATAACTTTGAAAAGCCTCTTCCTCCGTAGGCCATGCCATAATCCAGGAATGAGCCATGGTTCCTACTACGGGGATTCCAAAAACCTTACCAGCAAGGACATTGGATGTTCCGTTTGCTCCACCTATATATGCCGCCCTTGATGCAGAGAGCGCTCCATCGGGTCCCTGGGCACGACGCAATCCAAACTCTACAACGGAACTTCCATTTACCTCGCCTTTTGAAGCAATAATTACCCTGGCAGTTTTTGTGGCAATAAGGCTCTGAAAATTAATGACATTTAAAAGCATGCCTTCTATTAACTGGCACTCTATTAAATCTCCTTCTATTCTGATTAAAGGCTCGTTGGGAAATACTATGGTACCTTCGTCCATTGCCCATAAGGAGCCTGAAAATTTAAAATTTTTAAGGTAGCCCAAAAAATCATCTTCAAAGATACCTATAGTCTTTAGATATTCTATATCATCAGGATAAAATGTGAGGGATGTAAGTCTTTCAAGCAAAGTGGCCAAACCTGCAAAGACGGAAAAACCTCCGCCAAAGGGCTGCCTTCGAAAAAACATCTCAAAAACAGAATGGCTGTTCATTTTCTTTTTCCAAAAACCCTGAGCCATGGTTAATGAGTAAAGGTCTGTAACCAGAGCAGATGAGTAATTTGAAGAATTAACCATCAATTTCCCCGGACTCTATTAATTTTGCTCCCAGTTTTTCAAGTTCATTTAAGGCTTTTTCTACAGAACCGGGCGGAAGGTTCACCCCTTTAACAGTATCAAGAGGTAAAATTACTGTGTAACCCAGATTTATTGCATCCACCGCGCTGTAATACACGCAGTAATCTGTTGCAAGGCCTCCTATTACAAGGGTCTTTATATTAAGCCCCTTTAAGTAGGCATCCAAACCTGTGGAAGTAAGTCTATCATTCTCGAAAAAGGCAGAATAAGAGTCCAGTTCCTTTCTAAAACCCTTTCTAATGATAAGATTAACTGGGTTTAAGTTGAGTTTTTTATGAAAGTCTGCTCCCAAAGTACCTTCTATACAGTGATCCGGCCATAAAAACTGTCCTTTTACCTCGGGTAAATCAATTATTTCCCCCGGGGCTTTTCCATGGCTAGATGCAAAAGAAGCATGAGAAGCAGGGTGCCAGTCCTGAGTGGCAATTACCCTGCCGCCCTTTGCAGCAAAAATGGAAGAAAGCCGGTTTAATGGCTCTGCTATAGCATCGCCATCCTGTATAGCCAGTGCGCCGCCCGGGCAAAAATCGTTTTGCAGATCTACAATAAGCAGGGCAGAAGTGGAATAATCTATTTTCATGAAGAAAATTATACTTTAGAATGATAAAATGAAAAAGGGCAAAAAGATCGCAGAGTCAGCCATCTTCCTGCCCTTTACACACTTCCTATTTTTAAATACATTTTTAATTAATTTTTAAATTGTTACTTAATACTCATACTTTTTATTTGGCGAAAATACACCCAATTGACAAAAATTAAGTTTTTCTGTAATCTTTTTAAAGTTAACCGGGCCTTTAGCTCAGCTGGTTAGAGCAGTAGACTCATAATCTATTGGTCCCTGGTTCAAATCCAGGAAGGCCCAGAGAGATAAACAACCATAAATGGCAGACAGTGATCAAAAACAGGAAGAAATCTCACTAAAAGATAAGCTTAGGTCCATAGGAGGCGTTTTTAAGCCAAATACCCAGGTACTGCGCTTCCTATGCTGCATAGTGCTCTCAGGCATGGCATTCGGTCTTTACAGAGGCATACAGGACAATTACCTGGCGGACATTATTCACATAACACCCTTTGAAAGGGGCATAGTAGAGTTCTTCCGTGAACTCCCCGGCCTTTTGGTAGTGTTCATCCTGGCGTTAATGTATAAGTTCACTGCCAATAAGATTTTCAAAATAAGCACGGCTATTATGATGGGCGGCATGGCAGGCCTGCTCCTTACAAGCATGGGTTCCTTTTTTCAGGCAAAGTTTATCGTGGTAATTTTTATGGTTCTCTTTAGCACAGGAGAACATATAATAATGCCTGTAAGAACAGCAATTACCCTGGACTTTGCAAAGCGTGAAAAAGCCGGAGCTTCCCTTGGCATAGTGAGCTCTGTTACCAATATAGGCAATATACTGGGCTTCATTATTGTTACTGTGCTCTTTTTTATGCTTAGCCGCTTTGGTTTTACACGCACCGATATTTTCGGCTTTCGCTTAATATTCGGTCTTTCACTCGCGCTTGCCATTGCATCTACCATGGTTATCCTTGCCCTAAAGGACAACAAAACAAAAACAGAAAGGCAGCGTTTTTACTTTCATAAAAAATTCCGCAAGTTCTATATGCTGGAAGTTTTTTATGGAGCCAGAAAACAAATATTTCTTACCTTTGCACCCTATGTACTAATACTTGAATACAGGGCAGACCCTTCAATCATGTCCTTCCTCTACACTATATGCGCTGCATTCGGGATATTATTGGCACCATTTGTAGGTAAATTAATAGACAGGCTTGGTTACAAGGTAGTCATGGTAGGAGATACAATAATACTTGTTTTTGTCTGTCTCTTATACGGCTTTGCACACAGGCTTTTTCCTGTAAACATTGCCTTTATAATAGTATGTGCAAATTTTATTCTGGATTCCATTATAACCATGGGTCAAATGGCGGCTAACGTATATGTACAAAGAATTTCATCTAACCAGGAAGAAATTACCGCAACCCTTTCTACAGGGGTCTCTGTTAACCACCTTATCAGCATACTAATTGCCCTATTGGGCGGCTTAATCTGGGATCTAACGGGAATTGAAGTACTCTTTACCCTCTCTGCTATTCTGGGTCTAATCAACAGTTTTTACGCAATGACCATAAAGAAAAGCGAAGAGGTTTCCTAGTTTACTTTAATTATTGGCTTTAATTGTTTCTTCGTACATGGAAACATATTCCCGCGCAGACTTTCCCCAGGAAAAATCCTGCGCCATACCCCTTACGCGCATTGCCTCTATCTGGCTTCGTCTATTATAGTATGCCCAAATAGCCCAGCCTACAGTGTTATAAATGGCAGAGGGGCTTAGGTAATCGAACATAAAACCCGTTCCGCTTCCTGTTTCCTGGTTAAAGTTTTCTACAGTATCGGTAAGACCGCCTGTGTTGCGCACTATGGGTATAGTGCCGTAGGCAAGGGAATACATCTGGTTTAAGCCACAGGGTTCATACTGGCTAGGCATAAGGAAAAAATCACTGCCGGCTTCTATTAAGTGGCTAAGTTTATTGTCAAAACCTATCTTTGCCTTAAAGTTAGAGAGCTTTCCAGTTAAGGTGCGTATCTCATCTTCACACCATGCCTCCCCTGAACCAAGGACTACAAACTGCAGCCTCATGTCGCGGCAAAAAGAATATGCAGAACCATAGGTGGGACCAAAAAGTTCACCTACTCCCTTCTGGCTTGCCAGGCGTGTTATCATGCTTACAACGGGAATGTCAGGAGAAGGAGGAAGACCAAACTCCTCTTGTAAAAGTTTTTTGGCAGCTTCCTTCCCGCTTATGTCGTCTTTGTTATACGCTACAGGTATAAAGGGATCCTTTGCAGGGTTCCATATATCGCTGTCTATTCCATTTAATATACCACGGTAATTTTTCCCGCGGCCTCTTAGTATACCATCTAAACCAAAACCATAGGCGGCTGTCTTTGTCTCCTCCGCATAGTTAGGTGAAACAGTGTTTACTATATCTGCGCTGCAAATACCGGCTTTAAGTAGGTTCATCTTGTTCCAGTCATCAAAACCTGCACTGTAAAATACATCCCAGCCAAGACCTGTTGCATAAAAATTATCTGTGCTGTATGTACCCTGGTAACCCAGGTTATGTATGGTAAGAACGGAAACGGTTTTTGCCAAAGAGCCCTGTCTCTCACCGTATTTTAAGAGTACAGGTACAAGGGCGCTGGGCCAGTCATGGGCATGAAGCACATCAGGATACCAGGCTAACTTTCTGCATAATTGAAAAGCTGCTCGTGAAAAAAATGTAAAGCGTCTTGCATTATCCAAAAAGTCCGGCTCCCAGGGAGTACCGTAAATGCCGTCCCTTCCAAAAAAATTTTCGTGGTCTATAAAGTAAACTTTAACGGGATTTTTTTTACCTTCTTTTTGCTTTACATTTCCGCCGGGAAGCGTGCTTTCAAAAACCTGACACCACTCTTCCCTTCCGCCCATGGGAACGCCCATAGGCCCTTCTATAAGTTTGAAACCTTTCTCGTTAACATTAATTCCGTAATATCTAGGTATAATCAGCCTAACATCATGCCCTTCTTCACTTAAAGCCAGCGAAAGGGAAGAAACCATATCCCCAAGACCGCCGGTTTTTGCATAAGGTACAGCTTCGCTGCTTACCATCAATATTTTCAAAATTACGCTCCGGATTAAAACATATTTATCATGGAAACATTGTTTTTCTTTAGAATGTCTATACCTTTGGAAATGTCTTCCAGTTTAAAAATGACAACCGCCTTACCGCTCTTTCCTTCAAGAGATGCATAAAGGTACTCTATGTTAACCATTTGCTTTTGAAAGAGCTCCATTACCTCTGCAAGACTACCCGGTTTGTCTTCTATCTCCACGGCAACCACATCGGTAAGCCTGGTGGTAAAACCTGCTTCATTTAGTGCTTTTATAGCCATATCGCAGTTATTTACGATGAGGCGTAGTATACCAAAATCGGCAGTGTCGGCAATGCTTATTGCCCTAAGATTCACCCCTGCTTTGGCAAGGGTTTGAGTCACTTCCCCGAGGCGTCCTGCATTGTTTTCCAAAAAAACTGATATCTGCTTTATTTCCATGTTTTATCCTTTAATTATAGTTCATATTTCCATGACGGCAATAGCCTTATGGGAACCTATATCTTTCTGTTATCAATAACCCTTTTTGCCTTGCCTATAGACCTTTCTATGCTTCTGGGTTCTACAAGCTTCACTTTAACACCTATCTGCAGCCTCGACCTCATTACAGCTTCTATTTTTGCCCTGAGCTCTTCCAGTTTCCTTGTTTCGTCACTAAAGAACTCCTGTTTTACCTCTACCTGCAGTTCTACTTCGTCAAGGTGAGATTCTTCCCTGTTAACAATTATCACATAGGCAGGCTCTGTTCCCTCTATGCCAAAAAGAGCGTGCTCTATCTGGCTTGGGAATATATTGACTCCCCTTATGATAAGCATGTCGTCTGTTCTTCCAAAGAGCCTCTGCATCTTTACAGTGCTTCTGCCGCAGCTACATTCTTCTACCATTAAGGAGGTTATATCCCTGGTTCTGTAACGTAAAAGAGGCGTTCCTTCCTTTGTTAGGGTAGTAAAAACAAGTTCCCCTTTTTCTCCCATGGGAAGAACTTCCCCTGTTTCAGGGTTTATTATCTCGGGATAAAAGAGATCTTCGTTTATATGAAGGCCATTTTGAGCTTCACATTCAAAGGCAACACCGGGACCTATAATTTCTGTAAGACCATAAATATCGTAGGCCTTTATGTCAAATCTTTTTTCTATTTCCCTGCGTGTATTATCACTCCAGGGTTCTGCACCAAAGCAGCCCTTTGCAATGGGTAGTTTTTTAAGATCTATCCCCTTATCCGCGGCTACTTCTGACATAAAGAGTGCATAAGAAGGTGTACAGGTAAGGACTGTGGAAGAAAAATCTTCCATTACCATTAACTGCATATCTGTATTGCCGGAGGACATGGGCAGTACCTTTGCACCTACGGTAAGGGAGCCGTAGTGAACCCCCACACCGCCTGTAAATAAACCATAGCCGTAACAATTCTGAACCACATCGTCTTTGGTGCAGCCGGCACCTGACAAGGTCCTTGCCATGGCTTCCTTCCAGATATTAAGGTCTTTTTCGGTGTATTCATCTACGACCGGTTTACCTGTAGTACCTGAGCTCATGTGTACTTCAATAATTCTGTCAGGAGAGCAGGCCCTAAGTCCATTAGGATAATTTATCCTTAGGTCGTCCTTAGTGGTAAAGGGAAGCTTGGAAATATCTTTTAATGAAGTAATATCAGAGGGTTTTACTCCAAGCTCATCCATCTTGTCCCTGTAGAATTTTACCTTGCTGTACAAAGTTTCTACAAGGTTCTTTAAGTTAGCCAGTTGGAGCTTTTTCATTGCTCCTTTTTCCATACTTTCTATAAGCGGGTTGTAAATCATAATGGTAATTATATAAAAAAATAAACATCATGTACAGTACTACAACAAATTTTATTATTTTGATAAAATAAAAGAATGTAAAACTTACAGAGGGAGGAATCCAATGAAAGTAATAGCGTTTAACGGCAGCCCGAGAAAAGACGGAGTATCCGCAAAAGGCATTTCCATAATGAAAGATGAACTTGAAAGGGAAGGAATCACTACAGAGATTATTCAGGTAGGAGATCGTAACATACAGGGCTGCATAGCCTGCAGAAAGTGCGCGGGCAAGGGAAGCTGTGCCATGGGCAAAAGTATATTCAGGAAAGACATAGTACAGGAGTGCTCGGAAAAATTAAAAAGCGCAGACGGCATTATACTCGCATGCCCCGTTTACTACGGCGGAATTGCGGGAACTTTTAAATGTTTTTTGGACAGGCTATTTTTCCCTGGCCCCAATATGAAGTACAAGGTGGGAGCCGCCGTAGTGTCGCTAAGGCGCACAGGAGGTATTGCAGCTTTCCAGCAGCTCAACAACTACTTTAACTTAAGCCAAATGATAATAAGCCCGGGTGCTTACTGGCAGGTCATACACGGCAATAGCCAGGAAGAGCTGTTAAAAGATGAAGAGGGCTGCCAGTTATTGGAAACCCAGGCTCGTAATATGGCATGGCTTATAAAAACACTGGACGAAGGAAGCAAAACAATTCCGCATCCGGCCCCTGTTGAGCGTAAGCGTACCAATTTTATCAGGTAAACCATGGCATTGCACTGCGGCATACTTGGACTTCCCAATGTGGGTAAATCGACTATCTTTTCTTCCCTCTGCTCTACACCTGTAGAAACTTCAAAATACCCTTCCAGTACTGTAAAGGCAAACCTGGGTGTAATTAATGTACCGGATTCCAGACTTGAAAGATTAAGCGAGATTTTTAATCCCAAAAAAACAGTTTATGCAACTATGGAATTTGTAGACATTGCCGGGCTTGTCTCCGGTTCCTCAAGGGGGGATGGGCTGGGTAATCAGTTTCTTTCCAATATAAGGGACTCTGCAGTATACATGCATGTAGTACGCTGCTTTGATGATGCAGAAGTTCTCCATGTAAACGATAAGATAGATCCCGATTCTGACATGGAGACCATAGACATAGAACTTGCTTTGGCAGATATGCAGACCCTTACTAAGCGCAGGGAAAGAGCAGAAAAGGCCATCAAGAACCCGGCAGAAAAAAAACAGACAGAATTTGTTTTAAGTATACTGGATAAAATTGAACCTGCTTTGGAAAACGCACAGGGAGTACGCAGCCTTACACTAAGCCCTGAAGAAAAAGCTGCTATTTACGATTGTCATTTTATTACTGCAAAGCCGCAGCTCTACGTTTGCAATGTCAACGAAGAAGGCATCAAAGGAAATAAATATACAGAGGCTGTTTTTAGAAGAGCAGAGAAGGAAGGCGGCGAAGCTATTATTATATGCGGCAAGTTCGAAGCAGAACTATCTAGTTTGGAAGACCCGGAAGAAAAAAAAGCTTTCCTGGAAGACCTTGGCCTAAAAGAGACTGGTCTTTCTTCGCTCATACATTCATCCTACAATTTGCTTGGACTACGCACCTTCTTCACAACGGGCGAAGATGAATGCCGCGCCTGGACAATAAGAGCAGGAGACACAGCTCCAAAGGCAGCAGGCGCCATACATACGGACTTTGAAAAAGGCTTTATAAAAGCTGAAATCTACCACTGCGATGACATCTTCCACTACGAAACAGAGGCCAAGATACGTATGGCAGGCAAGTACAGGCTTGAAGGCAGAGACTACGAAGTAAAAGACGGCGATGTAATATTTTTCAAGTTTAATGTGTAATCGTGAAGTTCATCACTGTATGTGGATATATTCGCCTCTAATTATTCTTCTATATCCCGTATCAAAATTGTACTCACAAAAGATAATCAATATTCTATCGTCTTGTCTGGGATTTAAAATATAGAATTCTTCTGCAAATGCAATAATTTCTTCATCTAAATACGGAATCCTATAATCAAAATAAGCATAAGCAATTTCCACTGTATAGGCATCCAAAATGAATGGATGTAAATACTGACCGGAGAAAACTTGTTCTCCATCCTCTACTCTCCAAATACCAAGAGCTCGTAGTCCCGGAGCTGTCCCGGCTTCACTAAGCATATACTTAAAATCATCGGTAACAATAGTCCATGAAGATTCTTGAGAAGAACCCAGATAAGTAAGGTGTATTAGCTCATTAGTATCCGGATACCAAATATAGGTACCTGGAATAGTTCTGTAATGGAATTTTTCATTATTATAATCCCATACAAAAGTATAAAAATCCTGCTCGGGTAATTTTGAAGGGCGCACAGAAAATGGATATATACTGTCACCCAATACATATGTTCCGTTTAGACCAAATCTCCATCCTATGGTATCGGGGGTAAAACCAAATATGTTTAGTTCAATCCGTTCCAATCTTTCTTCAAATACATGCTCACTTAATACCCAGCCTTCAAACCAGACTATATCTTGTAACCCGCGTGGAATAATTGGAGAAATTAACAGCCAATCACCATCATATGAGATACCCTTAATATATATTTCCAATCCTGCATGGGCATAGCTTATTACTTCACTTTCCAAAAAAGGCAGTCTATGTACGCTTACAGAAGCAGAATTAATTAAGGCACTTTGCACAACACCATAATAATCATAACCATAGTACCTCTCTCCGGGTACAGGAAAGTAGTTGTACTCATTATTGGGATCAAAAATCATCGGAACTGTAATTTCATTCTCGGTCACGCACGAAAGAATCAAAAAAACAAAAACAAAAAAGAAAATATATTTCACTATCATCTTCCCCTAATCCGCCCTGCTTAGGACAGTAAAGTTCCTTGTTAAGATATTACCGCGGGAGTCTATCAGCGTAAGGGTGTGGTTGCCCAGGGGCGGTCTGGCTTCCATCTCATGAAAGTTTTGAGTATAGCCAAGGTAAGTGTCGTTTAAGTGCCAGTAGATAATTTCACTTTCATTACGGTGAGCGGCAGAAAAAACTATGCGCCCCTCCCTCCCGTCAAGCTCCCTGGGGATAAAAACCTGCGAGCCCGGTTCAGGGTTAAAAAGCGCAAGGACATTATCCTCAGCAGCAGTCGAATTTTCAAAGGGAGGGAGGGGTCTGTAATCCAGGTTCCAGCGTCTGTAATACCATTCCTCTGCTGGGGGCAGCACAAAATAATTTGCCAGTATTCCTTCTGTACTGCTGCCTGCTTCCAGAGTTATTCTCCTGTCACGTGAAGAATTTAAGAGTACTGTTTGGCAATAAGGACAGCTCCTCTGTATAGGTGCATTGATGGGTACAAAAGAATATCTTGAATTTGCACAGTGCATGCCTAGAGGAAAGCCGGAGGCAGAGCAAACTTCAATTGAATTTAAATTTGCAGCAGGTTGTGAAAACCAGCTCCCCGTCCTTACCCCGCCTTGAGACTCCATTGCATGCAGCGATGAAAAAATCTCAAACATGACCGGAGCCGCAGTTACAGCTGAACGAAGCTCCGCCCTGCCCTCACCTGTAGCATTGCCTATCCAGACAGCCACTGTCCAGTTAGGAGTTACGCCTATTGCCCATGCGTCCCTAAAGCCAAAGCTGGTTCCTGTCTTCCATGCAATGTTTCTGGCTCCCGCAAAGTCCTGCCATATGGCTTCATCTCCGGGACGCACTGTGTTTAAAAGAGCATTAAGAGTGAGCCATGCTGCTCCGGGCGAGATAGGCATGGCAGCTCCGGGCTCCCTGTTCGTGTAGTTCGTGTGGTTCGTGGTCACCTCTCCAGGCTCCCTGTTCGTGTAGTTCGTGTGGTTCGTGGTCACCTCTACCGCACGTGCAAGCCCCGCATAGAGTTGAGCTATTTCCCAAAGTGTAACTTCTGCACCGCCAAGGATGAGGGGGAGCCCGTAATCATGACCTGAACGAAAAAGCGTAGTAAGACCCAATGAGCGCAAGAGGCGGGCAAAACGATCAACCCCATACTCCCTAAGGG
>Ga0099364_10003693_pt1 | contig 23607 bp, 22 predicted proteins | sample TergutTh196P3_FD_73070 | JGI IMG/M metagenome (GOLD analysis project Ga0099364, IMG submission 73070) | Microcerotermes parvus P3 segment gut microbial communities from Pointe-Noire, Republic of the Congo - Th196 P3 | ecosystem: Host-associated > Arthropoda: Insects > Digestive system > Gut ...
GAAGGTATATAGTACGAATCAAATTAAGAATTTTACGCTTTTGGGCAATACCGGCTCGGGTAAGACCACATTAGCGGAGGCTATGCTTTTTGAGAGCAAAGTTATTGAGCGCCGCGGCGAAGTTGAAAACAAAAACACCGTGTCTGATTACAGCGAAATTGAACGCGAAAACGGCAGTTCGGTTTACGCTACGGTTCTTTATTCCGAAATCAACGACAGGAAGCTCAATTTTATTGACGTTTCGGGTTCCGATGATTTTATCAACGGCGCAGCGGCAGCGCTGACGGTTGCCGATACAGGAGTGTTGTTAGTAAACGCGCAAAACGGCGTGGAAGTTGGAACCGAAATACATAATCGCTATCTTGAAAAAGCGAAAAAAGGCGCTGTGATTGTCGTAAATCAACTCGACCACGAAAAAGCCGGTTTCGACAGGGTAATGGAAGAGATTAACGAGCGAATTGGTAAAAAAGTCGCCATCGTTCAATATCCGCTCAACGAAGGCGCGGCTTTCGATGCGGTTATTGATGTGCTTGCTATGAAGAAATACAGTTACGCAGGCGGCAAGTTAGAAATCAGCGATGTGCCAGCCGACCAGAAAGACCATGCCGAAGACCTCAGGGCGCAACTGATGGAAAAAGCCGCCGAAAACGACGAGGGATTGATGGAAATTTTCTTCGACAAGGGCGAACTTAACGAAGAAGAAATGCGCAAAGGCATAACTTTGGGATTGGTTCAGGCAGGCATTATTCCCGTGCTATGCATTTCGGCGAAAAAGAATTACGGCGTCAGAAAAATGATGGAGTTTTTCGCGGACGTACTGCCTTCTCCAGCCGATGTACCCGCACCCGTAGATGCAAGCGGCGCAGAAGTAAAATGCGTTGCAACGGGAGCCGCTTCAGCGTTTATCTTTAAATCGGCTGTAGAACAGCATCTTGGCGAAGTAAACTATTTCAAGATTATGTCGGGCGAAATTACTGAAAGTATGGACGTTGTGAACAGCAAAAGCGGAAACAAAGACCGCATTTCGCAAATTTTCGTCACAGCGGGAAAAAACCGTACCAAAGTTTCAAAACTTTCTGCCGGCGACATCGGGCAAACCGTGAAATTGAAGAACGCTCGCACAGGTCAAACGCTTTCTGCGCCGGGCAGCAATATCGAATTTGCGTCAATAGAATTTCCAGAGCCAAAATTCCGTACAGCAATAAAAGCGGTTAGCGACGGCGACGAGGAAAAACTGAACGAAGCCTTACAACGTCTCAACATGGAAGACCCCACAATTCGCGTGGAATACTCAAAAGAACTCAAGCAAACCATTATTTCGGGACAGGGCGAATATCACCTGAACATCGTTAAATGGCATTTGGACAACATCTTCAAGATAGCCACCGAGTTTATAGCTCCCAAAATTCCCTATCGCGAAACTATTACCAAGATTGCGCAAGCCGACTATCGCCACAAAAAGCAATCGGGCGGCGCAGGTCAATTTGGCGAAGTTCACATGATTATTGAGCCTTACACGGAAGACATGCCCGACCCGGCAATGTATAAAATCGGAGGCAAAGAATATAAGGTCACCATTCGCGACAAGGAAGAGCATGATATGCCATGGGGCGGTAAATTAGTGTATTTCAACAGTATCGTTGGCGGCAGCATTGATGCGCGTTTTATGCCGGCTATCCTCAAGGGTATCATGGAAAAGATGGAAGAGGGACCTCTTACCGGCTCGTATGCCCGCGATATTCGCGTAACTGTGTACGACGGCAAGATGCACCCGGTTGATTCCAACGAAATATCTTTCCGTTTGGCAGGGCGCAATGCCTTTAAGGAAGCGTTCAAGAATGCCGGACCGAAAATTATGGAACCTATATATAATGTAGAGGTATGGGTACCCGCCGACCGCATGGGCGACGTGATGAGCGACCTGCAAACGCGCCGCGCAGTAGTACAGGGAATGAACAGCGAAAAAGGTTTTGAAGTTATCACTGCCCGCGTGCCGTTAGCCGAGATGAACCGCTACTCAACCGCGTTGAGTTCAATAACAGGCGGACGCGCAATGTACTCGATGAAGTTTGCAGAATATTCCCAAGTTCCGGGCGACCTGCAAACAAAACTTATTGAAACATTCGCTGCCGAAGATAAGGACGAATAGTCGAAGTCGGTTTTGTGATGTTTTTATATAATCCTTACATGTCGCCTGCCGGTGAACGGGTTTTATGGTTATTCCTTGCGATTTTGGGTGCGCTGGGCTTTTTCCTCATAAGACGTGCGTATTTCCGATGGAAAAATAATCCGTTGCGTATAAAAAAAAAGGTTTGGTATTCCGGCGGCTTGAAAATGTCAGTTAATATTCGCAATATCAGTAATATGATTGTGGATATTGACGCGCCTGTAATTGAGTTTCGTCAGCCGCGCATGAAAAAAAGAAATTTCAGAATTGTGGCTCCGGGAGATGAAAAAAACTTTCCGCTTGGTTTGACGCCAAAAACAAGTTATGATTTTAAGGTTGAATTTACCAAACTGTACGAGCGCGAACAAATTTTACGGGAATATCGCAAAGTAATAATTCATGTAAAAAACTCAAAAGGAAAGACTATCACAAAAAGGAATGTGAAAATTTCTCTTCCCAAATGATGCAAAGTATATCATTTTTTATACAAACCACAAGACTGAAAAATTTTTTTGCAAATTTTTGAAAATTGTAACTAAAATAGTTACTTTTGCGGCAAAATTTATTTGAATGAGTACAAAGAAAAAATTGATAAAGCGTTTCATGCAACTGCCCAAGGACTTTACTTGGGACGAGTTAGTTCGGCTGTTTGGGATATTTGGTTTTTTGCTTGACAGAAAGGGCAAAACGTCAGGCTCGGGCGTTCAGTTTGTGAAGGACGGGGATGTTCATGCGTTGCATAAACCGCATCCTACTAACGTAATAAAGGCATACGCTATGAAAAAGGTTTATAATTTTTTTGAACGACAGAGGCTTGTTGAAATAGACAGTTGAAGAAAATGAGAATGAAGATAATAGTATAAAAAAAGAATATAATGAAAAATTTGGAGTATAAGGGATATTACGGCAGCGTAGAATATAGCGCTGAAGATGATTGCTTGTTTGGTCAGGTTTTAGGGATGCCCAACAATTTATTGTTGTATGAAGGCGAGACGGCTTCAGAACTTTATGCAAACTTCAAGGAAACAATAGACAGTTATTTGGAATGTTGCGCAAGGAATGGCATCAAGGCTCGCAAGGGATATAACGGCGTTCTGAATATACGTATTCCATCTGAAATGCACAGTAAGATTGCCATTTATGCAGAAAATCACGGTATAAGCATCAATTCTTTTATACGCGATTCAATAGGAAAACGCTTGGAAGTTGAGTATGCTTAATGTGGATTGAAAAATTTGTATCTTTTATGAATAATGCAGGTTATTTTAATACGATTTCTTTGACAAAAAAAATATTTTTTTTACCAAAATTTTGTCAATTAAAAAATAGTATGTACTTTTGTCGGCGGGTAAGTACTATGCGACTAGCTCCCATTGAATCCTCCAGGACTGGAAGGTAGCAAAGGTAAATGGTTGTAGCGGTGCGATGTAGCAAGCTTACCCATTTTTTGTATTAATCGTGATAAAGAAAGGACTTTTTTATTTCATATTAGCGGCGGGCGTGGCGCTGATCATTCAGGGTTGCAGCACAGAAAAAAATAGCGGCATCACCAGAACGTATCACAATATCACTACCCGCTACAATGTATTGTTCAACGCCCGCGAAAGTTTTAAAAGCGGTATCAGACGGGCTGAACAGACCATTAGATATGACTATACGCAGTTACTTCCGCTGTTTCTATACGGCGACGACGTAGTGTCCATTGCTATTGCAGGCGATATGGAAGCTGCGGCGCGAAAAGCAACCAAAGCAATTAATCTACATTCAATAAAGGCAAAACCCCGAGTAGGCAGTTCGGGTATGACGTCGAGACAAAGACAATTTTACAACAAACGGGAATTTAACAAGCACATGGACGAATGTTACTTGCTTATTGGCAAGTCATACGTTTATACAAAAGAGTATTTTTTGGCGTTGCAGACTTTTAATTTCATGGAAACTGAATTTCCCGATGAAAAAAGCCTGTACGAAGCGCGAATTTGGAGAGCAAAAACTCTTATTTTGGACGGCAATATACTCGAAGCCGGACGCTTGCTCAACGAATTGTGGGACGACCCTGATTTTCCGAAAGATAAAGCATTGAGATCGGAGTTGAGCGCAACAATGGCAGATTTTCATATCAGGCAAAACCGTTTTGACGAAGCAATTAACTACCTTAATATTGCAATAGAAAATACGCGGCGTAGAAACATTTTGATGAGATACAGATTTGTGTTGGCGCAACTGTATATGCAACAGGGCAATTTTGCGCAGGCTTCGGCGATGTTTCGCAGAGTAATTCGCATGAATCCGCCTTACGAAATGTCGTTCAATGCAACTATCAATCTCGCAACCGCCTCTACAAGCGATGGCGCCGATGTTCGCGATGTTAAAAGGCAGTTAAACAGAATGTTGCGCGACAGCAAAAATGTTGAATACCGCGACCAGATATATTATTCGCTTGCCGAAATCGAACTCCACGAGGGAAATTTAGAAATGGCTATCGAATATTTCCAAAAATCGGCGCAAGCATCAACAATGAACGTGCCTCAAAGAACAAGATCGTATCTCACGCTTGGCAACCTGTTCTACGACCGGCGCGAATACGTACCGGCACAGGCATATTACGACAGCGCTATGGTAAATATGCAGCCCAATTATCCCGGATACGCCCAAATATCGGCAAGAGCCAATAATCTTGACGCATTGGTGCATAATCTTAATACGGTACATTTTCAGGACAGCGTACAGCGCATTGCAAATATGTCGGAAAATGATCGTAACAGGTTTATAAACAACATCATTTCCGAACTGCGTATCAGAGAACAACGTGAAAGGGAAGCCGATGCAATACGACAGCAGCAGTTTCAAACAAATATGGGGCGCCGAAGCGCGCTGCCCGACCCAACGGCACGATCTATATGGTATTTCTACAACCCCGCCATAGTAACTCAAGGCATAAACGAGTTTGAGTCGAGATGGGGCAGGCGTAACCTCGAAGACAACTGGCGCCGCGTGAACAGAGGAACATCAGAAATGTTGATGGCATTAGACGAAACAGAAGACGAGGACGAAACCTCGCAAAGAATACAGGACATTTATACGCCGGAGTACTACATGCAGGATATTCCGCTAACAGATTCAATGATGGTTGCCTCGCACAGAATGATAGAAGAAAGTTTGTATGCAGCAGGATATATTTACAACAATGATTTTCAGGAGTTTGAGTTAGCAATAGAACAGTATCAAGACCTTATACGGCGTTATCCGCAAAGCGTTTACGTTGTGCCGTCATACTATTTTTTGTATCAACTGTACAGCGCAATGGGCAATACGGCTAATGCCGAAAGGTATAAAAACATGTTAATAGCCCAAGCGCCCGAAAGCGTTTATGCGAGAATAATTCTTGACCCCGAATATCTCGACAGGCTGTTGCAGGAAACAAGCGAATCGGAACAAATCTACCAACAGACGTTTGAACTGTTCAACAGCGGCGATTTTTATTCGGTTGTTTCCATTGCTGCCAATGCTCTTGAACGTTTTCCAAACGATGTGCTTGCGCCGCAATTTGCATATCTGAAAGGAATATCGTCAGGAAGGATAGCAGACACCAACGAGGCGATGCGCGAAGAAATGAGAAGAATAACCATTGAGTATTCGGGAACTGAAATTGCAGCAGCGGCACAGAATTTGATAGATTTTATTGACGGCGAAGAGCCTGAATTGAGACAGGCAGAACAAATAGAACGCGCCTTGGCTCTATACACGTTCAACGAAGGCGATGTTCATGATCTCGTATTGATGGTTGATGCGAGAGAAAACATGAATCAACTCTTTTTTGATTTACAGAGTTTTCAGATAGAATTTTTTATCAACGACCGTGTATTTATAGAGCGGCACGACTTTAACCCGCGAATTTCGTTTATGATTGTTAAGGGTTTTGCCGAATTTCAACGCACAATGGAGTTCTATCTCAAGTTTTTAGACGAGCCGGAATATAGAAGAAACATTTTGTACGAACATTCAATTTTTCTTATTTCCGAAGGCAATTTTGCAATATTGCTGGAAGACCTTAATATTGAATATTATTTGGAATTTTTCAGAAACGAACTGTTAATGCAAGCGAACATGCAGCGAGAGTAATAATATTTTATCCTCGCAACCGATAAGCCATATTGAATGGTACGCGAGTTATAGCATCTGCCGGACAAACCTTTGCAATTTCACATTCATTGCAATCCACGCACAATTCGCGTTTTATCTGCAAATAGAGCGAGCCGTTGCCGAAAGAACTGCACCCCTTCACGCATTTTGCGCAACCGTTGCAAAGACTTTCGTCAATATCGTACTCAAAATAAGGTTCTTCGATGTATTTACGGATAATAGCCCCGGTAGGACACATCATATTTTCGGCGGCAGTGTTCAATTCCCTAACGTTGCTGCGGTAATACCCTCCGCACAAATCGCAATAGCCGCATACTTGCTTGGCATGTACGCATTTAACTGCCGACACGGTAAGCACGCAATCTGTTTCGCAGCGTCCGCAGTGTGTGCATTTATGCGGGTCTATTTGCCAAAAAACGCCCGCTTTTTCGGTTCCTCTCGTTTTAGCGGACAGCCCGACAGAAGCCGCAAGTATAGTCCCGCCCGCTAATACGGAACCAAAGGTTTGTAAGAATTTACGTCTTGCTAATGGTGATTTCATCTATTTTCGATTATTTTTGACACTGCAAAATTATATAAAAAAAATAATTTTCCAACTATTTTTAATAAAATTTATAAAATTTTCTTGTTTTTATAAAAAATATATGTACCTTTGCAGCCCATTTTTAAAAGTAAATATTTGAACAAAAAAAATGCCTACAATTCAGCAATTAGTAAGAAAGGGCAGAACGAAACTTATTGACAAGAGCAAGGCTCCGGCTTTAGATTCTTGCCCTCAAAAGCGCGGCGTGTGTGTGCGCGTGTACACTACAACGCCTAAAAAACCTAACTCTGCGATGCGTAAAGTTGCGCGGGTCAGGTTGGTAAACCAGAAGGAGGTCAACGCCTACATACCGGGCGAAGGACACAATTTGCAGGAACACTCCATCGTGTTGATACGCGGCGGTCGTGTGAAAGACTTGCCCGGAGTGCGTTATCACATTATTCGCGGTGCGTTGGACGCTTCGGGAGTTGAAGGACGATTGGCAAGCCGCTCGCTATATGGCGCAAAAAGACCCAAAAAGGGAGCCGTGCCTGCAAAAGGTAAAGCCCCTGCAAAAGGTAAAAAGAAATAATACATTATATATATGCGTAAATCAAGACCTAAAAAACGGATATTATTGCCCGACCCAGTGTATGGCGACAAGGAAGTAACACGTTTTGTAAACAACCTGATGTTTGCAGGAAAAAAGACCATAGCGTTTGGTATTTTCTATGGCGCTATGGATATAGTAGAAAAAAAGTCGAAAGACGAAACTAAAACGCCGTTGGACGTTTGGCGCAAAGCGCTTGAAAACGTTACTCCTATGGTAGAAGTAAAGAGTCGTCGCGTTGGCGGCGCCACTTTTCAGGTACCGATGGAAGTTCGCGCTGACCGCAAAGTATCGGTAAGCATGAAAAACATGATTTTATATGCCCGCAAACGCAGCGGCAAATCAATGAGCGAAAAATTAGCCGCAGAAATTTTAGCTGCTTTCAATCAGGAAGGCGGAGCATACAAAAGAAAAGAAGACATGCACAAAATGGCGGAAGCCAACCGCGCATTCTCTCATTTCCGTTTCTAATCGTTAGATGAGCAGAGATCTTAAATATACCCGAAATATCGGCATCATGGCACACATTGACGCCGGAAAAACAACAACTTCCGAAAGGATTTTGTTCTACACGGGTATCAATTACAAGATGGGCGAGGTCCACGATGGCGCGGCGACTATGGACTGGATGGTGCAGGAACAGGAGCGCGGAATTACTATTACTTCCGCAGCAACCACTTGTAAATGGGTGTATAACGGTCAGGAATATCATATAAACCTGATAGACACGCCCGGACACGTTGATTTTACCGTTGAGGTAGAACGCTCGTTGCGCGTTTTGGACGGCACGGTAGCGTTGTTTTGCGCTGTGGGCGGCGTTGAGCCGCAATCGGAAACAGTATGGCGGCAGGCTGAAAAATACGGCGTACCCCGCGTTGGTTTTGTCAATAAAATGGACAGGAAAGGCGCTGATTTTATAGAAGTTGTAAATCAAGTTCGCGAACGTTTGAAGTCAAATCCCGTGCCGTTAGTAATTCCTATCGGCTCGGAAGAAAAATTTGAGGGAATAATTGACCTTATTACCATGAAAGCCGAATATTGGTTGGACGACAAGGGAAAAGAAATTGAAATTGCCGATATTCCTGCGGAAATGTTGGACGAGGCTGTCGAAATGCGAAACCATCTGTTAGAAGCGGTTGTAGAAACTGACGATGCGCTGATGGAAAAGTTTTTTGAAGACCCTGAATCTATCACTGTTGAAGAGTTGAAGGGCGGTATTCGCAAGGCGGTATTGTCGCAAACAATTGTGCCTATGATGTGCGGCTCGTCGTTCAAAAACAAGGGCGTGCAGTATCTTTTGAATGCTGTTGCCGCATATTTGCCCTGTCCGTTGGACAAAGGCGAATTGAAAGGCGTTAATCCGTACACTAACAAGGAAGTTGTTCGCAAATCCGATTCAAAAGAACCATTGACGGCGCTTGCCTTCAAAGTGGCAACCGATCCGTTTTTTGGCAGATTGGTGTTTATTCGCGTGTATTCGGGCAAGTTGGACAGCGGCTCGCACGTATTGAATACCCGCTCGGAAAAGAAAGAGCGTATTTCGCGACTTTTTCAAATGCACTCCAAACAGCAAAACCCCATCGAATCGTGCGCTGCCGGCGATATTTGCGCTGCCGTAGGACTTAAAGATCTGCGCACCGGCGATACGCTCTGCGACCCCAAAAGCCCTATCATTTTGGAATCCATGACTTTCCCCGACCCTGTTATTGGCGTTGCGGTAGAGCCAAAAACACAGGCAGATGTAGAAAAACTCGGAAACGCGCTTTCAAAATTATCGGAAGAAGACCCGACTTTTCAAGTGCGCACCGACCCCGATTCGGGACAAACCATCATCAACGGTATGGGCGAACTGCATTTGGAAATAATTGTGGACAGACTTCGCCGCGAGTTCAACGTAGAATGTAATCAGGGCAATCCGCAAGTGGCTTATAAAGAGGCGATTACGGTTGCGTATCAGCATCGCGAACTGTTCAGAAAGCAAACGGGCGGGCGCGGCAAATTTGCCGACATCATCGTTCGCATTGAGCCTGCCGACGAAGATTTTGTTGGTTTGCAGTTTGTGGACGAGGTCAAAGGCGGAAACGTTCCAAAAGAGTACATTCCACACGTGGAAAAAGGCTTCAAGTTAGCCATGTCAAACGGCGTACTTGCGGGTTTCCCGATGAACAGTCTGAAAGTAACGCTGTTAGACGGCTCGTTCCATTCGGTAGATTCCGACCAACTTTCGTTCGAGATATGCGCCAAACACGCTTTTCGCGCGGCTTGTCCAAATGCAAAACCTATCATGCTTGAGCCTGTAATGGCTGTGGAAGTAGTCACGCCCGAAGAGTACATGGGCGACGTAATTGGCGACTTCAACAAGCGGCGCGGCAATATTTCCGCAATGGAAGAACGTGGCGGCGCCCGCGTCATCAAGGCAAAAATTCCCCTTGCGGAAATGTTTGGCTATGTAACCGTGTTGCGCACAATCACTTCGGGACGCGCAACCTCTACAATGGAGTTTTCGCACTACACCCCGCTGTCTGAAAATATGACAAAAGATGTAATTGCAAGTATTAAAGGAGTATATAAATAGTTTTTAGTTTTTAGTTTTTAGCAAATACATAATACATATAAATATCAGAATAATAAATAATTAATTGAAATATGAGCCAAAAGATTAGAATAAAACTTAAATCTTACGACCACAATTTAGTGGATAAATCGGCTGAAAAAATCGTGAAGACGGTAAAGATGACGGGCGCTTCTGTAAGCGGACCTATACCTTTGCCAACGCACAAGCGTATTTTCACGGTCAATCGTTCTACTTTCGTCAATAAGAAGGCGCGGGAGCAGTTTCAACTTAGTTCGTTCCAGCGTTTGATGGACATCTACAGTTCAACGTCCAAAACCATTGACGCATTGATGAAATTAGAACTGCCCAGCGGAGTAGAAGTAGAAATAAAAGTTTGATTTGCTGTGTTTTTGCATTGCATATTCTGTTAGTAATGCGATGAGTAGAATTATCAATATAAATCGTGAACATAAGCGAGCATGCTTGTGGAGTATTTGCGATTTTTGTTGTTTTTCTAGAAAAAACATTGAAAAATAACCGAAATATTGCAAAAAAATTTTTTTGTATAAAAAATATATTAACTTTGCAGCGTAAAACTTAAAAAGAAAATTGATGGTTACGCTTCCTTCAGAAATAGCATTGTATTTGACATTTTTAGTGTCTTTTATAGTTACTTATCTGTCAATACCTTCTATTGTTCGCGTTGCCCGACAAAAAAAATTCTTTGACAATCCAAGTCATAGAAGAAGTCATCTGCAACAAATCCCAACTTTAGGAGGAGTTGCTATATTTGCAGGGTTTACGGTAGCGGCAGGCTCGTTCATCAGGTTTGATTTCGTGCCTTCGATGCAATACATTCTTGTTGCCTGCATTATAATATTTTTTATAGGTTTAAAAGATGATATACAGATACTTGCGCCCCATAAAAAGTTGATAGGGCAAATCACGGCGGCGTTGGTATTGATTATCTTTGGAAATGTTAATTTTACCAATATTCACGGCTTTTTTGGAATATATGAAATCAATGCAATTTCAAGCCTTTTTCTCACTTTGTTTGTTATTATAGTCATTATCAACAGTTTAAACCTGATTGACGGTATTGATGGACTCGCCTCTTCGGTTGGGATACTTGGAACTATATTTTTCGGCGTTTGGTTCTACATTTCAGGAAACATCGAATATTGTATTTTTTCTGCAACAGTGCTTGGCTCTTTGCTTGGATTTTTTAGATTTAACGTATCTAACAAAGAATTTAAAATATTTATGGGCGATACGGGATCAATGCTTGTTGGCTTGTTGTTAGTAGTGCAGGTTATATTTTTTAATGAACTGAACGCCGTAAGCGTGTCATCATTTGCCTTCAAATCTGCGCCGGCAGTGTCTATTGCGGTCTTAATCATACCGTTATGCGATACTTTACGCGTTTTTATCATAAGAATGTCGCGCGGACGATCGCCTTTTGTTGCCGATAAAAACCATTTGCACCACTGCATGTTAAAACTCGGATTCAAACACGTACAGGCTACGCTACTAATAGTATTGGTCAATACATTTTTCATAGTATTAGCGGTGTTACTGCAAAATATTGGTATTCTGTGGCTTCTGTTGATAATAATAACTACTGCAACGTCATTCTTGCTCGTACTGGAATATTTAGTTAGGGAAAGAAATAACAACAGAGAGCAACAAAAGAAAAAATTACCCTAACGCCTTCAAACACTCTAATACATTCTTTTCGATACGCGCAACAAGGTCTTCGGGATTTGCTTTTTGAAATTTCTCGCCTGTAATGCTCTCGTACAGTTCTATATATCTGTCAGACACTTGATTAACGTATTCATCGCTCATTTCTGGGGCTGTTTGTCCTTCGTTGCCTCTGAAACCTTTTTCGATAAGCCACTGACGCACAAATTCCTTTGAAAGTTGCCTTTGCTGTTCGCCTTTAGCAAAAAGTTCCTCGTAACTGTCGGCATAGAAATAGCGCGATGAATCGGGAGTATGAATTTCGTCAATCAGATAAATTTTTCCATCGCGTTTTCCGAATTCGTATTTAGTATCTACGAGTAACAGTCCTTTTTCGGCTGCTATTTGTGAGCCGCGCGTAAACAACTCTTCGGTGTATTTTTCCAACTGCGCGTAATCTTCCTCCGAAGCCAAGCCTTGAGTTAATATTTCATCGCGGGTTACGTCCAAATCGTGACCATCTGTGGCTTTGATAGTAGGGGTTATTATTGGTTTGTCAAATCGTTGATTTTCTTTCATTCCATCGGGCAGCGGAACGCCGCAAATACTGCGTTTACCCGCGCTGTACTCGCGCCACGCGTGACCGGTGAGGTATCCGCGAATAATCATCTCAACCATCACAGGCTCGCAATAGACGCCAACTGTTACCATTGGGTCGGGCGTGGCTATTTTCCAGTTTGGAACGACGTCGGCGGTAGCGCTCAAAAATTTTGACGCTATAAGGTTAAGTACCTGTCCCTTGTAAGGAATACCACGAGGCAAAACCACATCAAACGCCGATATGCGGTCGCTGACAACCATAACCAAATAACGGTCGTCAATATTATAAACGTCCCGCACCTTGCCTGTGTAAAGGCTTCTCTGTCCGGGAAAATTGAAATTTGTTTTTACTAATACATTCATTATCGCTAAATTATTAATTCAGGTGCAAAATTAGTCTGCAAAAGATATTTTTAATGCGAAATTTTCATCAAATTTTTCTTGCACCAAACGTTAATATAAAATTTATATTGATACGTGTTTTTTTCTTAAATATTTATATTAGATAAGGCTTTTATTGCGAATTATTGTTTTAATGGTACTACGACTCAGGACGGAACTTTCCCTGTTACCCTATTATACGTATAAAAACGAAAAAGGTTGCGTTTGGGGGTGAAAAAATTTTGAAAAACATTTTTTTTGCAAAAAGATGAAAATTGTATTAAAAATAGTTACCTTTGCACAAAAATTTTTTGTAAACATGGGCAGGATTGAATGTGAAATCAATTTTTAGTTTTATTTTAACATTTTTTTTCTTTGTCTGTTCGGCGTTGCACGCGCAGGTCAGAGATTATAATTTCAGGTTCGACGCGCGGATCATGGACGCAGATACGGCTGTGGCTATTTTTCGTTGCCATATTATAAATTTAACTGCAAATAGAGGAACCGTTAGCGATGATTTTGGGTTTTTCACTATCACGGCAAACGTTGGCGACAGTATAATGTTCAGCGCGTTAGGCTACGAACAACTGACCATCGCCGCGCACGATTCGATGTATTCCAACGACCGCATTATAAGGCTGATACCCACTGTTTATACGCTCACCGAATTGGATATTGGCTTGCTTTCGACATACGACCGCTTCAGACGCGATATATTGAGCATGGAGGCGCAAAGAGCAAACGATATGGCGTTCGACATAAGCCGATATGAAATTTATACTCCCCCGTTGCCCAATCAGGGCGGATTTAATGTTCCATTTAACGTAAGTCCAATAACCTTTCTATACAACCTTTGGAGCATAGAAGGAAGACAATACCGTCATTATTTGAGCGTTATAAACGGAACAGCCGAGTTTATGATTATTGGAGAAAAATTTAACGGAGAAATTGTCAGAGACCTTACTGGCTTTGAAAACGATGAATTGATAACCTTTATGTCGTTCTGCAATTTCACGAAAAATTACCTGCTGGTAGCCACCGAAATGGAAATACGAAGGGAAATAATGAGAAAATACAGGGAATACGTTGAGAATTGAAAATTGAAAATTAATAATTCAAAATTTAGAATTGAAAATTAAGAATTAAGTAAGATAAATATGCAAAAAAGAAGTTTGATTTCGATAACCGATTACGCTCGCGAGGATTATTTAGAGATCCTTGATCATGCGGCAGAATTTGAGAAAAATCCGCATCAGGATTTGCTGTCGGGAAAAATTGTAGCGTCTTTGTTTTTTGAGCCATCAACCCGCACGCGTTTGAGTTTTGAAACGGCGGTACATCGTCTTGGCGGGAAAGTCATAGGTATTGAAGATGCAAGTTGTTCGAGCGTTACCAAAGGCGAAACGCTTAAAGACACAATAAAAATGGTAAATCACTATGTTGATTTGATTGTAATACGTCACCCGTTGGAAGGCAGCGCCCGATATGCCAGCGAAGTAGCAACGGTACCAGTTATCAATGCAGGCGACGGAACAAATCAACACCCCTCGCAAACGCTGTTAGACCTCTATTCTATCAGAAAAACGCAGGGAAAACTCGAAAACCTAAACATTTTTATGATGGGCGACCTAAAATACGGACGCACAGTACATTCGCTGCTAATGGCGATGTCGTATTTTAATCCTACATTCTATTTCATTGCTCCCGATGCTCTGAAAATGCCCACAGAATATAAAATGTATCTAAATTCGCGCGGCATACGATTTTATGAATATCTCGATTTTATGGATCACATTCACGAAGCTGACATTATTTATATGACGCGCATACAAAAAGAACGTTTTTCAGACCCGATAGAATATGAAAAAAATAAAAACGCTTGCGTCCTAAACAACGCCATGCTCGAAAATACGCGTCCAAACATGCGATTGATGCATCCGCTGCCGCGTGTGAACGAAATAGATATTGACGTGGACAACAACCCCAAAGCATACTACTTCACGCAGGCGCTCAACGGAGTTTTTGTACGTCAGGCAATTATTGCTAAATCGTTGCGACTGTGAGTAGCCGACGCCTTTATCTTTTTCCCTAATTCAGAGGCAAATACAAATTCGTCCAAATGAAAGCAGTTTGAAAAAAATATCTCATTTTTTGTTCCTTCCCATTCTATTTGTCCCTCGTAAATAAACGAAACCTTTTCGCCAATTTCCAACACCGAATTCATATCGTGCGTGTTGATGATTGTCGTCATGTTATATTCCTCTGTTATTTCTTTTATGAGATTGTCTATAACGATTGACGTTTGCGGGTCAAGCCCTGAATTAGGCTCGTCGCAAAGCAGATATTTCGGGTTGAGAGCAATGGCGCGGGCAATGGCAACGCGCTTTTTCATGCCGCCGCTAAGCTCGGAAGGCGCCAATCTGTTCACATTATTAAGATTTACACGTTGCAGACAGAAATTGACGCGTTCGAGTTTCTCTTCTTCGTTCATTTTTGTAAACATGTCTAACGGAAACATAACATTTTTCTCAACGTTCATAGAATCGAACAGGGCGCTGCCCTGAAATATCATTCCTATTTCCTTGCGAACTCCCTTTTGCGCAGCAAAACTGAGATTGTTGAAAGCAAAATTGTCGAAAAAAATATCACCTTCGGCAACGGTTACCAAGCCAATAATAGATTTTAGCAGAACAGTTTTTCCAGAGCCGCTTCGCCCTATTATCAGATTTGTTTTGCCGCGGTCAAATAATGTTGAAACATTGTTCAGCACTGTTTTCTCACCAAATCGGACGGTTACGTTTTTTACTTCTATCATGACAGCAACATTTGAGTGATTATCAAGTCGAAGGCAAGTATCAGAATACAACAAACGACCACCGATCTTGTACTTGCTCTGCCAACTTCGAGCGAGCCGCCTTCAACGTAATATCCGTGATACGCTGGAACAGTGGAAATTATGAAGGCATAAACTACCATTTTGATACACGAATATGCGATGTAGAAGGGTATGAACGCATATCGGATACCCTGAATGTATTCTTCGGGGGTTATAACGTTCAGTGTTATGCAGATAAGCCAGCCGCCCCACACGCCTATAATCATGCTGAGAATGGTAAGTATGGGAAAAAACAGAACAGTGGCAACGATTTTTGGCAAAATAAGATAACAAGCCGAGTTTACGCCCATTATTTCGAGAGCGTCAATTTGTTCGGTTATGCGCATGGCGCCAATTTCAGACGATATACTCGAGCCGACTTTGCCTGCAAGTATCAGCGCTATCATCGTTGATGCAAACTCAAGCAGTATAGTGTCGCGTGCCGTTAGTCCTACCAAATAGCGCGGTATAAACGGATTTTCTATATTGTAGGAGGTTTGCATGGTGATAACCATACCAATGAAAAGCGAAACCAACGCCACAATACCCAACGAATTTAGACCCAAAAGTTCAATCTCGTTGACTATTCGTCTGTAATAGAGCGAAATCTTTTCGGGTTTTGAAAAGACCTTGCCTACTAACAAGTAATAGCGTCCTACATGATACAAAAACTTCATTTTTTGTAAAAATTGAACTGCAAAGTAAAGTATTTTTTGCGAAAAAAAAAAAATAATCCTGTTTTCGTATTGTTAAAATAATTTTATTAATTTTGCGCGTTGAAAAAATAAAGAAAATAAAGAAATGAAATTTATTCGCTTTCTTGTTGTCTGTCTTATATATATAGCAGCATTATTGCCAGTCAGTTCGCAGGTCGTTGTCGTTCCGTCTACAACGAGGGTTACGATTGACGGAAGACTGTTTTATTTGCACCCCGTGCAGCCGGGTGAAACCTTGTATTCTATTAGCAGAGCATATAATGTGTTGCCCGAAGACATTGAAACGCATAATCCCGGAGCGCTTGAAGGCATTAGGGCTGGCTCAGAACTCAGAATCCCTATCCAAGAGGTAACCCAAGCACAAACGGGCAATGTGCAAGAACAGGATCAATTTATCCGTCATATTACCGAACGGGGACAGACGGTGTTTTGGATAATGCAGAATTATGGCATTACACAGGAAGAATTGTTCAGACATAATCCGGAGTTGGCAAGTTCAACGTTGCAAATTGGGCAGGTGGTTAGAATTCCCCAAATGAGCGCTATTCAGACGAGTGACGGTACTATTGCGCCTCAGATATTCGTTGTTGCCGATTGCGAATACACGTCTAAAACCGAATTTCGCATCGCTATGCTTTTACCTTTGTTTATAGACGACAGTTTACCAGCCACGCCCCCCGCGCCAAACTTGACAAGAGACGCTTCGGGACGGTATAGAGACAGAGATGGGCGATATTGGATTAATCCGCGTTCGACAAATGCAATAGAATTTTATCAAGGCGCACTGTTAGCAATAGATTCTATGAAAATGCAAGGACTTAATGCACAAATATTAGTGTATGACACAATGCGGGAACCCGACAGGGTAACGCAATTACTGAACAATCCCGAAATAAAAAACGCTGACCTTATTATTGGTCCGTTCACAACTGATATGGTGGACAGAGTAACCGATTTTGCCCGCGAAAACCAAATAAATTATGTGACGCCAACTGCAATCAGCGCAGTCTCGATGAACAACAATCCTTATCTGATACAGGTTAATTCCGGCGAAATAAATACTATTAGCCATATCGTGAATAATATAGCAAATCAGCAAAATATACACATAACCTTGATTAATAACAATTCGGAGCCTGACCAAACACTTTTCAACGCCTATCATAACAGACTGCAGGCAACGTTTGGTGACAGTATTTTATCGGTTGTTCAAATGAATTTAAACAGTATACAAATGCCCAACCGTTATTTGAGAAGAGATCGTATGAACGTGGTGATTGTGCCTTCCTCAAACGAGGCTTTCGTAAATATAGTTACCGGACACCTTAATACGGCTTCCAACAGTTTTCAGATAAATGTTTACGGGCTTGAAAGCTGGACAAAATTCGTAAACCTTGATTTGGAATACCTTCATGCGCTCGAATTTCGCTTTGCTACAGCATTTTATATTGATTACGATAATCAGGAAGTGCGAAATTTTTTGAGAAAATACAGAACAATGTACGGTACCGAGCCTACAATGCTTACGGGTTTGGGTACCATTTCCCCTAATCCGTATCAGTTGGCATTTTTAGGATACGATGTTACGTTATTTTTTCTGACGGCATTGAAGATGTATGGCGAAAATCTTGGAAACTGCCTGTCCAATTTTCGTATGAATACCCTACAGTCCAATTTTCACTTTGAAAGAGCAGACCCATCAGGCGGTTTCAGAAACACATACTTTAAAGTATATAAGTACAACAAAGACTATACGATCTCGAAAGAAACAGTTGAAAATTAAATGAAATCATATTTTCAGGACACGTACATCGAAGCCGGATGCGATGAAGCCGGACGCGGATGTTTGGCAGGACCTGTGTTTGCCGCTGCCGTTATACTTCCAAAAGATTTCACGCACAACATTCTTACCGATTCAAAGAAACTGACCGCAAAACAGCGTTATCTTTTACGCGATGAAATCAAAGAGAAAGCCGTTGCATGGGCAGTGGCTTCGTGCGACAATCGCGAAATAGACAAAATAAATATACTGAAAGCCGCAGTTCGCGCTATGCACAAGGCTGTGGAGAAATTGACCACACGTCCCGAATTTCTGATTATTGACGGAAATTATTTTATCCCTTATCCCGACACGCCACATCGAAGCATCGTAAAGGGCGATACACTATATTATTCTATTGCCGCCGCTTCGGTGCTTGCAAAAACATGCCGCGATGATTGCATGATAGCGCTTTCCGAAGAATATCCGCAATACCGTTGGGAGAAAAACAAAGGCTATCCCTCGCAGGAACATCGAAAGGCTATCGCAGAATACGGCGCATCGCCGTATCACAGACGTTCGTTCAAATTGCTGCCGGAACAACCGAAATTTTGTTTTTGACAAAACCCGTCTCCAATTAAGTATATCGTTCTTTAAATAGCATATCATAAAGCTATTTCATTCATCTTATATTTTCATCTGAAAATTACCGGCTATTCGTTTATTTCTTCTATAAAATATTTTTTAATCAAAATTACGTTTCTTGTAAAAATATTTTAATTGTGTTATCTTTGCGAAATTTTAAATTTGAACTGATGAAAGCCAAACGCGAGCTACGTTTTTTAAAATATCGCGACAAGTTTGGAACGCAAGCGCCGACATATCTGATAATTTTCGACCGTCGTCCCGAAACAAAAGAAAAACCTTGGGACGAGCGAATTTCATGGGAACAGGACGGCGAAGTAACTGTTTTAGGATGTTGAATATGAAAAATATAGGAATTATAGGGTATCGCTCCGAAGACGGCGCTGTTTTTGGGGCGGGATGTACTTATTTAGAGTTTATTTCACGTTTTGGGAAACCGCGAATAATTTTTCCTAACGATGAATTGATTGATGTTGATCTGTTAGTGTTGCCGGGCGGCTTGGATATTGCTCCGCAGTCTTTTGGAGCAATTCCCGGTTTTAAGACAAATAATCAGGACGTTTTCAAACAGTTTTTTTTCGAGAAACGCCTGTCAATGTACATTGACGCCGGTATTCCCGTATTTGGCATTTGTCTGGGATTTCAGATGCTTGCGGTGTATTTTGGCTCGGAATTGGAGCAGCATCTTATACGCCATCCGCAAAGTTCGGCACGTCAAACAGCCGGACATACGGTAATCCCCCTCGCTGAAGCGGCAATGTATGCCACGCAACCGTTTGAAGTGAACTCGCATCATCATCAGGGCGTTTTTCTTCACGGCTTGTCGGCAGACCTTGAACCGTTGGCGCTGGCAAAAGTAGGCGGCGATTCGGACAAAATGCTGGTAGAAGCCTTCCGCCACCGACAAAAACCCGTAATGGCGGTACAGTGGCACCCAGAAGAATGGTACGATAATTTTACCTGCCTTATGATTAATGATTTGCTTGGTATAAAATAAATTTTGAATGATGAAAAAGTTAATAACATCTTTTGCATTGGTATTTTCGGCGATATTCCATGCGGACGCCCAAGTCCAATATTTACCTGAAGATACGGTAGTTTTCAATCGGTTTCTGCAATACTCGAAGCAAGGCGACCACAGCGTTATTCGTATAGCAAACTTTTTTCTTGAGGCGCCGTATGTTGGCGGAACACTCGAAGGCGAAGGCGATGAACGGTTGCGGGTAAACCTGCGCGAATTGGATTGCGTCACTCTGGTAGAAAATGTTATCGCTCTGCGCCTGATGCTGCAAAGCGACAGCCACACGTTCGACAATTTTTGCCGCATACTGCAAACTATCCGCTATCGCGATGGAAATATTGACGGATATTTATCGCGTCTGCATTATTTCAGCGATTGGCTCGACAATTCCCGCAAAAACGGAATAATCAATTTACCCGAAAACCCGTTATGCCGCAGTTTTACGCCCGGAATATCGTATATGTCAGCTAATTGCAATCTTTACCCAGCGTTAAGGAACAATCCCGAATTGTGTAACCGTATGAGCGCAATAGAAAAGAACGTTAATGAGTTGAGATTTTGTTATGTTCCGAAGGAAAATGTTAAGGATTTGGGCGCACACATTCAAAACGGCGACATTATTGCTATTACCACACATATCAACGGTTTGGACGTTTCGCACACGGGTTTCGCTATGATAAAAAACAGAACTGCATATTTGCTTCACGCTTCAACCGAAGCAAGAAAAGTAACATTGAGCGAAGAAACGCTACACGATTATTTAGCGCGAATGAGAAACAATTCGGGAATAATAATCGGTCGGTTAGTTAAGTAATGAATAAGGTTGCGTTTTGGGGTGAAAAAAAATGAAAAAACAGCCCCGTTTGCTAAAACGAAGCTGTAAATGCAGTATTATATATGAATAATCAATTAGTTATGTCTGATATGCGTTACGGGGATTAAAATTTCCAGATTTTTATCGGGAGTAGTCCATACGTTTAGAACCTTTACGCTGATGCTTGAGGGTACTTCTTCCCGTACAGTCGCAGTGAATGCAACTTTTTCGTAGGGATTGACGGTCATAGACAGGTCGTTGCGTATGCGAAAACCTTCGGGAAGGTCGTTAAGTTGGAAACTGAACGGAAATCCCGATTCATTGACGTACTCAAACAGAAACTGACCGCCGCGTTCGTGGAGTATTGCCTTAACAGAAGTCTGAACTATCGGCGCGACATGCTCGCTGCGCCCCATCAGTTGGTTGTTCCACAGGGCAACGGTGCGGCGATTGCGCAACGCGTCCATCACTGCTTCCGAAGTCCTTTCGCGAGCCAAAACTAACGTCATTACCTTGAATCCGTCAATAGCACGTTTTTGAGCCATCGTACTGTGTGCGTCCGTGTTTGAGATGATTGCCAAATTATGGTCTAAACACCACTGAAATGCTATTGGTTCGTATCGTTCGCCGTTTACCACTTCTATCCCCATCATCAATCCCTGCTCTACGAGCCGCTGATGTGCGGGGTGCCATGTGGATTTGTTGTCGGGAGTGGGGAAAGCCGTATGATTCCAAAAAATGAAACCGCCTTGCCGTTTCCCTTCTCTCAACGCCTCGGTAACACGCGCCGTATCGTTACGGTCGGAATGATTGTAAAGCGCGTCAAATACGTTTGCGTCCTGAATATCAATGATATTGAGGTGTCCGGGAGGCATTGCCCTCGTTATTTCGGTCGAGCGAATGAGTACTATACCATAACGCTCTGCGAGGTCTTTGGCTACGTCATACGAGCGGTTGTGGTCGGTTGTTGATATATCGTTCAATCGCGGACGAAATTCAACGTGTTCTGTAAGCGCAATAACGTCTAAATCTTCGGCGTATGCTTCTTCTACGCGTGCGGTGGGCCACACCATACCATCGGAAAAGACGGTGTGAAGATGAAAGTCGGCTTTGAGGACTTTGTATTCGCCCGCATCGGGAAAACGAAACGGCGTCTGTCTTACTTGCGCTGATGCCGCGTATGATAATACTATGGCGGCAAAGGTAATAACTGTTTTACTTAATACTCTTGTATTCATGTTATTATGTTTATTTATTATTAAATTTTAAAAATTTTCGGCAAAAGTATATAGAAGATGTTACGTAATTCTTACAATTTCGTTAAGATTATGTTAATTTCTTTAAGACCTTCGGAACCCACGTACTTGAATACAACCTGCGGACAACGCAGGTATTTTTTACACTTCACGCGTTTGGAATATAAAAAAAACAACCTCGTCTGCTAATACGAAGCTGTAGTACTATATATGAATAATCAATTAGTTACGTCTAATAAGCATTTTCTGCATAAACGTTCTTCCGTACATATCGGTTGCCTCTACTTCTACAACGCTGTAATCGGGCGGCGCACTGATTTCGGCTTTCCACAGATGTTCAGAAAAAATGGGTCTTGAGGGTACTCTGCCCGGAAGTCCTGTTTCGTCTTCCCAGCGCTGGCGTATGGAGGAAAACAGCGGATCGCGCTCTAATACCATCTGCATCGGGCGCCATTCTCCCTCGTTGATACGATACCGAAGAACGCTGAATTTATTACCTGTAAAGAAATTGGCATAAAGAGCCTGATCCTGTTTATATAAGGATATTTGCTGCGGATCGTTATAACGAACAGCGTGAAAATCATAGATATATCTGTTTTCGGAAAATTTGAAGACGAAATAACCTTGCGGCGATCCATCTCTCATCATAGTTCCGGGTAGATTATACTGATCTACAACGCCCCTCCACCAATCGCCGCAAATAGTGGCTACGCTCAAGTGATGATGAGGCTCTTCTCGGCGCCAGCCCTCGCTTTCGTCAAAGAAATAATGCTTTATGTAATGCGTATGCGCAGAAAGTGATAGAGTGTGAGGAAACCTTGACAGGGCGGCAAAAAGACGGTTACGGTCAGTATGCAGAAATGTTTCGCGTCCTTCGTCATATAACGGTATATGCGCCATGAATACGATTAAATAGTCTTCGGGAACAAACCGCAAGTTGTTTTCAATAAACCTGAATTGGTCTTCGCGTAGTCCGCCGATATATTGCGCTCGTCCGTCATCATTAAGCGAATGTATAATGTTGTCGGCAACAATGAAATGCACTTTGCCGTAGTTGAACGAATAGGTTGCCGGTCCGTAGAATGCTTCGTATGCTTCGTTAGACGTAAGGTCGTTCTCGGCGTCGAAATTTTGGTCATGGTTTCCGATAACGTGATACCATGGTACGCCAATCTGTGCTATCAGGCGAGTGAGAGGCGCGAACAGGTCGGGACGGTCGCCGGTCAGATCACCCAAAGTCGCGCCGAACGCCATATCTGAAATTCCTGTCATATTGTCCACCACGCCGCGCTTGAGGTAGTCTATTTCCCTCTCGCTGTACGTCTGCGTATCGCCAAATATTATGATATTGAAATCGTTAGGCTCATCGTATTTTATCAAGGGAAAATTCACACGTTCAGGCAATAATCCTGTGGGCGGGCTTCCGGAATACCGTAAAGGCGGCGACCCATTGGGCTTGTGAATATAATAGAATTGCGAAAGTTGCAATTCGTTTACGGGGACGCGGTAGCCAGACGGTTTGATAACAAACACTATCATGTTATCGGAAGCGGGAAGTTCATACTCTCCGTTTTGGTTGGTCAATACCACGTCCGTACCATTGCTGACGCCCACGTCGGCTATACCCCTTTCGCCTGCATCAAGTATGGAATTATGATTGGCGTCTTCAAAAACTACGCCTCTTACCACGGTTTGGGCATAGCACGTTACTATGCCCATCATCGTGATAAACAGAATTATTAATCGTTTCATATTGATTAACGCTGCTAACAAAAATACTTTACTTAAAAATACGTTTTTCATCTTTGAATATACATTTGATTTAACTTTGAAAATTTATTTTAACTTATAAAAAATTTT